>JAEEGF010965207.1_pt1 | contig 14395 bp, 11 predicted proteins | sample 9134171 | NCBI WGS metagenome assembly JAEEGF01 (sample SAMN16246542, study PRJNA631951) | gut metagenome | biome: gut microbiome; feature: rumen; material: AP-attached | host: Bos | place: Iran: Karaj | collected 2018-10
GCACCCGTTTCAACACCACGCTGGGCATTCAGCGCGACTTCAACCTGCACCACGCGGGCTTGCTCACGGTCGACGCACGCTGCTATGACATGTTCAACATCAACAAGACCCGTGCGACCATCTATGGCATCCGCGAACTGACTACATTCAATCCAGCCCGCCGCACCTTCACCATCGATGTGACCTGGAAGTTCAACGAAGCCCGCAGCAAGTACCGCGGTTCAGGCGCGGGCGACAAGCAGAAGGCGAGAATGTAATCCAACTCACCAGAAAACTTGATAGGGTTTTATGAGATTTTGATGGCCAAAGTGGAGATTTTACATCAAAGCCATCAAAATCTCATCCTAGCATATAAAATATGTTGGTATTGTTTTCTTTATTATTACTAACTTTGCAAACTCAAACCATCACCCCCTAGAACAGCAAGAAGAAGATGAACAAAGCACTGACCTATATCCTAGACAATAAGAAGCGGCCCATCTGGTGGCGGGCATTCAGGCAATGGCAGCGCCGGCCTCCCACGCTGGCCTCACTCGCTGAAACGCACCACCATTGTGCGTCGTGCGGCAACGAGTACCAAGGCAATTACTGCCCACGCTGCGGCCAGAGTGCCACAGTGGGACGTTTTTCATTTAAGAACGCCTTGAAGCACTTCCTTGACGTGTGGGGCATGGGCAACCGCAGCATGTTTCGCAGTCTGCGCGACCTGATACTGCGTCCCGGCTATCTGATTCGCGACTATATCGGCGGCATGCAGTCGGCCTACTTTCCACCGTTCAAGATGTTCTTTGTGCTCGCGACCATCGCGCTGCTTGTCGAGCATGGCATCAATTTGAGTCCTGTCGATCATTCAAAACTTGAAGATGGCCCAGTTGTTGTCCAACCAGCGACAGATGACCAACAGCCTACAGCGACCCAAGAGTTGAGCCCTCCAGAAGACGAGCAAGCCATCGAAGAGAATGAGACAAAAGATGATGGAGGCAAAGAAACGGTCGTGAAGGAACATGTATTGAAGTTTGTCAAGTTCATGGATTCGATGTTGGAAAAGAACCCCGCCATCTTTTCGCTGATCACTCTACTGCTGTTCTCTTGGCCATTGTTCTTTTTCCTACAGCGGTCTCCAGCCATCCCCGACTTGCGGTATTCCGAGTTTGTTATCGCACTTGTTTATACCTCTAACTCATTTAGTATCTTTTCGATAGCAGCAAAGTTACTAGGGTTGGTATTGCTTAGATCGCTTGCCTTGATCATGGTTTTTGTGGCGCTGAAGCAGTTCTCGGGCTATTCAATGAAGCGTGTCTTGGGTTATATCATCTTAACCCTTATTATCTCGGTAACAGCGTTAGCCGCCGTGAGTGGAATCATCATTTATTTTTTGTGGAAAATAAGCTAAAATGAAAATAAGATTAGAACAACGTGAAGATTATCGTGAGGTGGAGGTCCTGACACGCGAGGCGTTCTGGAACGTGTATCGCCCTGGCTGCACTGAGCATTTTGTGCTGAACCAATATAGGAGTAATCCCGACTTTATCCCCGAGTTGGATCTCGTGATGGAAGAGGATGGGAGAATCATCGGCCATGTCATGTTCTCAAAGGCTGAACTAGTGCTCGATGACGGTACTCATCGCCCCAGTTGGACCTTCGGGCCCATCAGCATCCATCCCGACTATCAGCGCAAGGGCTATGGACTGAAACTGCTGAACCATGCGCTGTCACGTGCCCGCGAAATGGGTATCGGCTTCCTGTGCATGGAAGGAAATATCGAGTTTTACAAGCATGCGGGGTTTGGCCTCGCCAGCAAGCTGGGCATTCATTACCATGCCGAGCCGCGTGATGCCGAAGTGCCGTATTTTCTCGCCCAGGAACTCATCCCGGGCTGGCTGGACGGCATTGAGGCGACCTATTGCCCACCTAAGGGCTACTTTGTTGCCGATGCCCAACCCGACGCCTTCGCTGCCTACGATGCAACATTCCCCCAGCGGACAAAGCGTTTTCAGCCAGGTCAGTTGCCTCAATTCTGTCAGAGTTGCGGCATGCCTTTGGTCCAGAACGAGGACTGCGGCACCAATGCTGACGGCAGCATCAATTTTGACTATTGCAAATACTGTTACCAAGGGGGTAAGTTCTTGCAAGACTACACCATGGACGAGATGATTGAGCACTGCGCTCAGTTTGTAGGTGCTGTAAATCAGGGTTTGGAAAAGCCGATTACCAAAGAGGAGTACATCGGGACGATGAAGACGTACTTCCCTCAGTTGAAACGATGGCGCAAGGAGTTGACTGTTGCTGAAGATGAGACTATGTCTGAAAGCCCCGCCCTGGCTGGTGTCAAGGAACTGATTGCCAAGATGGCCGACACGCTCCCTATCGCCTTCATTTCATCGGTTGATTACGAAGGATTCCCTTGGACCAAGGCCATGCTGGCACCCCGCAAGCGTGAGGGCATTAAGACGTTCTACTTTACCACCAACACATTCTCGATACGTGTGGCCCACTACAAGGCCAACCCCAAGGCCAGCATCTATTTCTGCGACGCTGAGGGCTTCAAGGGCATAATGCTGCGCGGTTCGATGGAAGTGCTGACGGATGCCGATGCTAAGGAGATGATCTGGCGTGAGGGCGACGAGCAGTACTACCCCGGCGGTGTCACCGACCCCAACTATTGCGTTTTAAAGTTCACCGCCACCGATGGTCGTTTCTACAGCGATTTCTATCCCCGAAGTTTTTTGATTGAGTAAATGATGAACAACAAGGCACCTGCTGAGTACCAATGAAACATCTGCCGAATATTCTGTCATTGCTCCGAATGGTGGGGACTGTTGCCCTGTTACTGTGTGATGTTGTAGGAACAACTTTTTGGGCGCTTTACATCGTATGCGGTATCAGCGACATAGCCGACGGGTGGCTGGCACGGAAACTGAAGTGCGCCACCAGGACGGGAGCATTGCTGGACAGCATGGCAGACATCTGCTTCGTAGCGTGTTGCGCCTGGAAGCTCCTGCCAATACTCGAACTGCCACAATGGCTATGGCTGTGGGCTGGGGTAATTGTTGCGATTAAAGTTGTGAATCAAGTGTCGGCAGTTGTGATGTACGGGCGCTGCTATTTCCCTCACACCCTTGCAAATAAAGTAACGGGATTCCTGCTCTTCATCGCAGTCCCAATGACATTTTACACCATTATCCCCCTCGCCATTGTTGCCGCCGTCGCCACATTTGCGGCCATCCATGAAGGCTGCGTTTTAGCGAGAGCACAATCAAGTCACACTTGAATTCTGCTAAGCGTGAGTAAGCTCGACCGAAGGTCATAGGTATTTCATACGAACAAGAATAATATGAGAAAGATAATCACCATCGTTGTTCTCTATAGCCTTCGTGCCCTGGCTGGGGGCATTAGCAGTATCAATGACTTCACCTGGCTACAATGTATCTCATCCCTCATTCCCACCATTATTGCATGGTGCTACTGGCCAGGAGCTATGAGAACTTTCAAACTGATTAAAGATCATTTGTAATATTAAATCTACAATTATAATATATAGTAGCCAATCCTGACGGAAATCTGATAGAGATTGGCTCGTTTGCCGAGAAGTGATGAGACAAGAAATCAACCCCCAGGATAGCAGTCGCGCACAGGCATTCGCACTGTGGATGAGTTCGCCCATGCCCATGGTCACACTTACCAAGACCTTTAATGTGACCCGCTTGCACAGGCTTGCCAAGCGTAACTCGATGAAATTTAACATGCTGCTGTGTTGGTGCATAGGCAAAGCTGCAAGCCAGATTAAAGAGTTCTATGTGCTGCCTGAGCATGGCAGATTGTACCAGTTTGACCGCCTTGCCATCAATGTGATTGTAGCTGGGAGCGACGGTAATCTCAATTCATGTGACATACCCTACAGCGACAACCTTGAGCTGTTCAACGCCAGCTACCTTGAGTTGACACAATCAGCCAGTCAGCTGCAAGAGAGTATCACAGCAACCGACTCCATGGTTATCGGGACATCAGCGATGGTCGGCACTTACATCGACAGCATCGTCAATCAATATACCGACCAATTCTGCAATCCAATGGTAATGTGGGGCAAATACCGCAAACGTGTCTTTAAGGTTACACTGCCTATCTCATTCCAGTTTCATCACGTCCAGATGGATGGCGGACAGGCTGCCCAGTTCCTAGAAAAATTGCAATTGACCATCAATAATCTCTAGCACCGTCAAGAAGGATTCTGCATGGTCAGCGGCGGCAGAAGTCGGCGAAGCGGCAGTACTTGCAGGCGTGGTCATCCTCGGCCTGGACAAACTGGCCATTGCGGTCGAGCAATTGGGCAATGATTCCACCCATGCGTTGCTTGAACGCGAGGTTAAAGTCGCTACAGGGCTCGAAAATGAGTTGGCGCTTTTCGTACTTTGGTTTTTTGGGTGTTCCACCCACTATTTCTAAGCAAAACGCACCTGTGTCCTCTATGTTACGCAACTTGTAGATGACGGGCTCAATGAACCTATCTTCGGGATGCTCAAGGTGCCATGCGTTGCAGTAAAGCATGAGCTGCGCTATGGCCTTGCAGCGTTTCTTGTCGTTGCCAAATGGCACGAACAAGTTGTCGAGGGTCTTGTATTCGGTCTTGTCGCCACCAGTCTTGTAATCCACCATGCGCAACTTGCCTGCTACCCGGTCCACACGGTCGGGCTTGTAGGTGAAGTTGAATTTGGCTTCCACTCCGTCCTGGCTAAAGTCGAGTTGAACCTTGTGCTCTTTTTCGCACTCCAGCACCTCGAGCGAGTCGACACCTTCCAGATCCAACATCTTCAGATCATAGTCCAGTGCCCGCGCGACAAAGGTCTCCAGGGTATCCTGCAGAATCAGTGCCTCTCCCGCAAGGGGTGCAGTTGTGTCCTCCTCGTTGTGCAGGTAGTGGATGTTGACATAACGCAACACCTCGTGGTGCAAGCTGTGCTGCTTAAAGTCGGCTATCATCTGCCGAGTGACGACGTAGCTATCTACACGCTCGCTACCATCGGGCAAGGACGGGTAATAGAGTTGCTGCAAGGCATCGTGGATGATGGTTCCAAATGTGCCATAGTCCATAAAGTCTCCCGAATCACTGTTCTCACTCAGGTGCTCAACATGATGCAGGTAAAACCTGAGCGGACAGTCGATATACTCGGCTATCGAGCTGTGCGACAAGCACTTCGCATGAATAGGATCAAGACTGGCGCTAGGGTGGACATAGTCGTGCATGGGCACATGAGCCTTGTCAACGACGATGGGCGCCACCCTGGGCGACGTGACCTGAGTGTCAACCCGAAACTGGGAAAAATGCACCTTATCGCCATAGAGCAACTTGAGTTGAGTGATAAATCGAGATGCCTCTCCCCCGCCCTCATTAGCCGTTGAGTAGACCAGCACCACATTTTTAGCTCGCCCAATGAGGCGGTAGAAATCATAGGCAGCAATCGCCTCCTGACGGGCGCCAGTGAGCATGAAGAACGAGGCACGCAAGTGGTCGGGGATGAAAGAGGCGATGCCATGCCGACGCGGGAAGACTCGCTCATTCATCGACAAAATCATCAAGTTTTCAAAGTCGAGCGAGCGAGTTTCCTGCAAGCCCATTACCTGCAGCCCCTTTAGCGGTTCTCCCTCGAAGGGCACCACCATGGCCTGGGTCAACTTGTCAATGAGGTAAAACAGGGTATCGTCGGCCACAGGCACGCCATGCACTGCAAATGCCAACTTGAGTTGATCCAAAGCCTCGACATACAGGTCGATAAAAGCGCTCTGCAGAGGCAACACCTTGCGGATATTGGCATCATCGTCATCATCCTCTTTTCCTTCGGGTGGCAGCTCTTGATCGGTTACCTTAATGCGCTCGTTCACCAAATTGCAGAAGTCGACCAAACGATCGATATAAGCGATGACCTGACTGGCATCCTGGGTATCATGCAAGGGAGTGAACAGGTTAGCAAAGCCACACTTACATAGCTTAATGGCCGGCACATTCCACTCGTTGCGCTGGGCAAGCTCGTCCGAGAGGTCAGTTGCTTGCTGTGTAAACGCTGCCTTGATGATAGGGTGCGAGAGAATGTCTTTTACATCCTCACGATAAAAGGTCCACTCGTCGGCTCGACGCGTAGCCTGGCGGTGCGCCCGCGCCACCAGATGCATCAGCGAGACGATGTTAGCATAGCGCATCGAGTAGCCCATGGTCACGTTCATGTGTGTGATGCGGTCGCTCACCGAGTTGATGAGTGGCACAAATAGGCTCTCGTCGGGCAGGACAATGGCAGTGTTGATGGCATTGTCGGGGTGCGGGATGCATCCCTGCTCCACCCACTGGTCCACACGATGAAATGCCCACTTGGCCTGTCCCACAACCGATGGCACGGCGACCGCTTCGACCACTGTTCCCTCAAGCGTCTCGGGCTCCAGGGGCTTGGGCATGGGGAAAAGTTGGACATACTCGCGCACCATCTTTCCGGCAGGGTTGCTCATGTCTTCACGCAACACATCAAGGGCATTGTCCCACCAGAAATCAGCGACACCACGCTGTTGCAGTGCCTTGAAAATGGCCATCTCGCTCACTGAGAGCGTGGAAAAGCCTACCATCACTATGCGCATCGGCAAACGGCTATCGTCGATGAGTTTCACACGGTCGACCGCATCGCGATAGATGCCGCCCACGGTGCGCAAGCCTTGCTGGGACAGCATCTCGTGAAAGACACCATAAATATCATAAAGTCGCTCCCACAAACTGAAGTACTTGCGGCGCACCTCGCCATCATCCTCATTGGGTTGCCAGGGCTCTCGCCAGAACCGTTGGCTGTCGGCTCTGGGCAGGTTGACATTGAGCACGTGTTCGATATCGTGCTTGAGGTCATCGTCCAGATAGTCGGTCGATATTTCTCGCAGGTCGTGCAGGTTGGCATAAAGCTGCTGCACGTCCACCAGGTTCATGTCGGCATCGTTGAAGTCGTTGATGATAAGGCTTGCCCAACGGACAAACGCGTCCATTGGTGAAGCGTTGTCGCCCATCACCTGACAATAAGCCTTATACAGCACCAACATTGCCTCGAGCTGCCCCACCTGGTTACATTCGGTGAGGTCGCTCAAGAAGTCAACCATCGCGACGATGCGCGGCATCATCGCCGGGCCGTTGATGGAATCGGCGAGCCGCTGCTCAAAGAACTTGCCGCTGCGGCGGTTGGGGAAGACAAAACAAAGGTCTTCGAGATGTGGTGTGGTGGCATAGTACTGAGCCACCTGCTGTAGGAATGCGTTCAAGTTATTCTAAATGGAAAATGGAGAGTTGAAAGCAGAGGTGCGGCAAACATGACCGAGGCAGGATACGAGCACTTAGACTTTAATGAGGATGGTGATGCGAACAGCCATGTCGAAGAGAGCGATCTTGGCGTTACCGTTGCCAGCGATATGCTCGGCAGCAAGACGGAACTGCTCATACATCTGCTCAACGTTGTTTTCGTTGATGTAGGGCGCGAAACGGGTGCTGAACTGCTGCTCCTCGCGTGTGAGGTAGTTCAACTCAGGGTGGCGCAGATTGTAGATGAAATTCTCTCTTACTTGACGGGCGGCGTAGGCAAGAAAACGGCGCGACTTCTCACGCTTCATGTCGGCGACGCGCTCGGACCACTGCTTGAGTTTGCCCAGGTTGCGCATATAAGCCAGCCTCATAAGTTCGACAAAGCATTGGTGGAATTCCTGTCCTTCATTGCCCTCCTGCAAGTTGTGGATAGCTTGGACAACGTTACCGTCGGTCGGTGCCGCCACTGCCAAGGCGTCTTGCGGATCAATGCCATACTGGTGAGCGAGGTAGTCGGCGACCTGCTGAACGCCCAGTCGCCTCAACTCTACACGCTGCACGCGCGAGAAGATGGTAGGTAAGATACCCTTGGCATTGTCACTGACTAGGATGAACTTGCAGTCGTCATAGGGTTCCTCAATAAGTTTGAGCAACTTATTGGCGGCTTTTTCCTCAAGTTTTTCGGGAAGCCAAATAATGCTCACCTTATACTTTGCCGTGAATGACGACATGCTCATCTTACGCAAAATGTTTCCACTCTCCTTGACAAGAATGGTGGGTTGTGAATTGTCGTTCTTTAGCACTTCGAGCCAGTGTTGGTAGTCCTCTACGACAGGGTTGTCGCTGAGGAACTCGCGCCAATGATCGAGGAAATCATCGCAAGTGGCCTCGCTATTTTTGTCCTTGCGCCAGTAAGGGAAGGAGAAGAAAGTGTCAGTATGATTGAATGTTTCGTGCTGGCGGCATGAGGGGCACTCTCCGCATGGCTCGCCGTCGTGTCGGTTGGTGCAATGCAGATACTGCGCCATGACGCGCGCCAGTGCCAATTTGGGCACACCTGGCTCGCCATGCAACAGCAGTGCGTGTGGCAGTCGGTCGTTGTCAATGAGTTGCCTTACGCGGTCAATAGCCTGCTCATTGCCTAATAATTCGCTGAATTTCATATTCCAATTAATATTGTGCAAAGTTAGTGTTTTTTGGACAATCAGCCAAAAGAATTGCTGCCTATCATGTTTTGTGCAAGAAAAAAAATCTGGCTAGTTTCGAGGCGAAAACAAATCGCTTTGAGCAGTATTTTGGACAAAGGATGACCAAATGCCAACTAAAGCGTGAAAACCCTATCAATCAGGCTATATGTTATACAACATCATGGCGTGAATTGTGTGCAAAAAGTTTGTGGTACAAGAAAATATGTTGTACTTTTGCACTCGATTAAGAATATGTAGCATAACACAATACAATGGCAACAAAAGAAAAAGAAAAAGCAAAAGTCCAGTTTCGGCAGAGTATCGTTGTTCGCTTCTCGGGCGACAGTGGCGATGGCATGCAGCTGGCTGGCAACATCTTCTCAAATGTGAGTGCCGGACTGGGTGACCGCATCTCGACCTTCCCCGACTATCCTGCCGAGGTTCGCGCCCCGCAAGGCTCGCTGGGAGGCGTGTCGGGATTCCAAGTACACATTGGGCACGGCGTTCACACACCGGGTGACGAATGTGACGTGCTGGTGGCTATGAACCCCGCCGCCCTGAAGCAGAACGCTCAGTACCTGCGCAAGAACGGTGCAGCCATCGTCGACATCGACACTTTCACTCAGGCCGGTCTGGACAAGGCATTGTACACTACAACTGACCCTTATGAGGAGTTAGGTATGACTGCCCAGGTGATCGAAGCACCCATCACCACCATGGTCAAGGAGGCTCTCAAGGATACTGGCATGGACCTGAAGGCCCAGCTCAAGTGCCGCAACATGTTCGCACTGGGCCTGGTGTGCTGGCTGTTCAACCGCCCGATGGAGGCTCCTTTGAAGTTCCTCAAGGCTAAGTTTGCCGACAAACCCGCCGTCTATGAGGCCAACGAACTGGTGATCAAGGGTGGTTACAACTATGGCCACAACATCCACGCTACCGTGTCGACCTACCGCATCCAGAGCGACGAGGTACGTCCTGGCACCTATACTGACGTGACGGGCAACAAGGCTACTGCCTGGGGTCTAATCAAGGCTTCGGAGATGAGCGGCCGCCCCTTGTTCCTGGGTTCCTACCCCATCACCCCCGCCACCGACATCCTGCATGAGTTGGCCAAGCGCCGTGACCTGGGTGTGAAAGCCATCCAGATGGAGGATGAGATTGGCGGCATTTGTTCAGCCATCGGCGCTGCATTCGCCGGACATCTGGCCGTGACCACCACCTCGGGTCCTGGCCTGGCGCTGAAGAGCGAGGGTCTGGGCCTGGCCGTAATGGCCGAGCTGCCGCTGGTACTGGTCGATGTGATGCGTGGTGGTCCCTCGACGGGCCTACCCACCAAGACAGAGCAGACCGACCTGTTCCAAGCACTGTATGGCCGCAGTGGTGAGAGCCCACTAGTGGTGCTAGCTGCCGCATCGCCCACCGATTGCTTCAAGATGGCATTCCAGGCTGCGCGCATCGCCATCGAGCATATGACTCCGGTCATCCTGTTGACCGACGCATTTATCGCCAACGGCTCGTCGGCATGGCGCATCCCCGAGGAGGGTGAATATCCCGTCATCAAGCCCAACTTTGTTCCTGACGCACTGAAGGCAACCTGGACACCGTTCCAGCGCAACGCACTGGGCATCCGCTACTGGGCCGTTCCTGGCACGCCAGGTCTGGAGCACATCGTCGGTGGTCTGGAGAAGGACTACAATACCGGCATCCTGAGCAACGACCCCATCAACCATGCCCACATGGTAGAGACGCGCCGCATGAAGATTGCCAACATCGCCAACGATATTCCCGAGTTGAAACTCAAGGGCGACCCCACTGCCGACACCATCATCTTGGGTTGGGGTAGCACTTACGGCCACATCTTGGATGCAGTGAACCGCCTCAACGCCGATGGTTTCAAGCTGGCGATGACGCACCTGCGCTACATCAACCCGCTGCCCAAGAACACCGCCGAACTGCTGTCGCGCTTCAAGACGGTGATTGTCGCCGAGCTGAACACTGGCCAAATGGCCACCTACTTGCAAAGCAAGATACCCAACCTGAACATCTGCCACATTAACAAGGTACAAGGCCAGCCGTTCATGGTTCAAGAGATTATTGACGGAGTGAAAGAAATCATGATGGAGGAGGAATTGTAATGGAACAGAACACAAATACTCAGGCCGTTGAGGCCACCAAGACAGTGAAACCGCTCGACTATAAGAACAACCAGCCCATCCGCTGGTGTCCGGGCTGTGGCGACCACGCCGTGTTCAATGTGTTGCTCAAGGCTATGGCCGCTCTGGGCATCCCTTCGGAGAAGACCGCAGTGATTTCGGGCATAGGTTGCAGCTCGCGTCTGCCCTATTATACCAACACCTATGCCTTCCACACCATTCATGGTCGTGGCGGCGCTGTGGCTACCGGCTTCAAAACCGCTAACCCCGAGATGACCGTCTGGCAAGTGTCGGGCGATGGTGACTGCCTCGCCATCGGTGGCAACCACTTCATCCATGAGGTGCGCCGTAACCTGGATGTGAACCTGCTGTTGCTCAACAACCGCATTTACGGCCTGACCAAGGGCCAGTTCTCGCCCACCAGCGCCCGCGGTTTCAAGAGCAAGTCATCGCCCTACGGCACGACCGAGGATCCATTTGTTCCTGCCGAACTCGCATTCGGTGCCCGTGGCACATTCTTTGCCCGCAGCATCGACGTGGAGTTGGGAATCAGCCAGGAGGTGATGATGGAGGCTGCCAAGCACAAGGGTTGCTCAGTGGTGGAGATTTTGCAAAACTGCATGATCTTTAACAACGGCATCCACAACTACATCACCGACCGCGAGACTCGTCCCGACCGCACCATCCACTTGGTGCATGGCGAGAAGATGATCTTTGGCCGTGACAAGAACCGTGGCATCGTGCAGGACGGCTTCGGTCTGAAGGCGGTGACCATCGGCGAAGACGGCTACACCATGGACGACGTGCTGGTGCATGATGCGCACTGCGAGCATTCGTTCGTCCACCAGATGCTGGCCATGATGGACGGCCACGACCTGCCTGTAGCACTGGGCGTGATCCGTGACGTAGAGGCTCCCACCTACGATGCTTCGGTTGCCGAGCAAGTCGAGGAGGCCAAGGCCATGCATGGCTTCACCTGTCTGCGCGACGTGGTGATGGCTGGCGACACCTGGGAGGTGAAGTGATAGATAACAGATATAACTGTTGAAAATGAGGTAGGGACGCACAGACGCGCGTCCCTACCTTTTTAATCTATAATCTGTGAACTAGTCTAACATCAATTTGTAACACACGCATTCCTGGTCGCGATAGAACTCGGTTGCTCCCCAGCGTTTCCAGTATTGATGGGTCTTGAGACGGTGCAACACGGGGATGAAGATAAAGTCATAGCGCTGCCTCAGCTGGGGCATGATCGACATGAGCATGTCGTAGTTGAGACGGGTACCCCGGTAGGGTTCGGCGACAATAAACGAGAAGACCGCTGTATACCGAAGGCTGTTGAGACCCGCAAGAAGTTCAGGGGCATCAATGAGTATCTGTGGGGTCTCCTCCTCAATGCGGTAGTCGCTCATGTTCAACAACCCTATCACTTTTCCCTGGGCATCCATGGCTTTGACGCTCAGCGGCCAGTTGAAGCGCAAATCACGCACCCATGTTTCCACCTCAGCACGGTCAAAACCATACTGACGCACCATCCAATCGACGGTCAACGCCGCATCGTCAGGAGTCATTCTTTCTAATGTGTACTGCATTGTAGGTCAACAGTATTTCGGGGTGATAAGATAGCTTTGCTTTGCGCAGTCCTGGCAGTCCCATGTCCTCTTCTCGATTCAGAAAGATGTACTGCTCGGGCAGATGTTGGGCAAACTGCTGGTTGATGATAGCGAAAGCGCCCTCCACTCGGCGGTCGGCCTTCTCGACACAGATGTCGAACGTATCGGTAGTGATAGCGGCACCATAAGTAAAAGCCACCATTGTCTGATCGACATAGACTGCGCCCCCCATCATACCCAGGGCTTCCCAATGAGAGAAGATGGTTTCCATCACGCGCCGCTCGGCCGTGATGGTTTCACTGGGTTGTTTCTCTTCACGCCACAACTCGGCCAGATGACGGCATTCGTCAAAGAGTTCTGGCGTGAGAGGGCGATATTCGAAGCCAGGATGCTCGGCACGAAAACGGTTGATGTGGTTACGTTTGCCGTTGAGGTGTCTCCCATGCAGCGATGCCAGGCTTTCGCGATGATAAATGTAGTTGTACTGGTCGCGCACCGGCTCTATCTCGATGGTGAAGGCAGAACGAAGCTCAAGAAGTTCCTGTGCCTGTGAGTCTTCCAGGCCGATGATGGTCAACTCTCCTTGACAATCTTCAAGCAAGAGTTCAATCAGTTCCTTGGGAATCTTTGTCGCCCTACAGACCGTATAGACCTGCTCACCCTTGAACATATAACGCAATACCACGGCATCATCGAGCACGCACACCTCGGTATCGAAGAGGAATTGCCAGCCCACAAGATTGGCAAAAGTGTAGTTGCAGTTGCGCCGCCCGGCTTGTAGCGATACCGCCTGCACCGCCTCACGGTCAGAAAGCGTCAATGGGTGAAAATTTAGGGTCATTTGGAATATTCCTCAGTGAGTTTGATAATGCTTTAAAATAGTATTGGCAAAGGTACTCAAATATATAGATTCCCAGGCTATTCACTGAAATTATGGTCTACCACGATGGTAATTTCTTCGTCAAGGACAAGGGCTTTCAGTTCACTCGTCAGCTTAGAGCAAAGAGCAGCCTCGTCGTGAACAGAAATGTCAGGAACCACATCGACCGAGATGCGGTGTTCTTTCTCGAAATAATGGAATCCATGCACTTGAACTATCTCGTCATGCTTAGCCAGTGTCTGCATCACCTTGCTTTGCAGTTCGGCCCGACGATTCTCACCAGTAGCAATGGCATAGACTCCAACGGTCATGATGATGCCATGTCTCTCATTCATCAACTCTGAAATGCGGCGAGTCAGACCATGTATTTCATAGGCATCCATCGTGTCATATACATTCACATGCAAGGAACCGATGAGCAGGTTGGGGCCATAGTTGTGCAGAATGATGTCGAACACGCCATGCACGCCCTCGAATTCACCAACCTCCTTGACGATTTCTTTCACCAAGTCTTGCGAGACCCTTGCACCTAGCAATTCGTTGACAGGAGAAGCAAGCATTTCGATACCGGCCTTGATGATGACCACGGAAATCAGTGCGCCCAAAATGCCATCGAGCGACACATGCCACAGGAGCATGATTCCCGCTGAAACAAGGGTCGCCAGCGTGATCACAGCATCGAAAAGGGCATCTGAGCCCGAGGCTATCAGTGCATCGCTTTTCAACTTCTTGCCTTGCTTCTTCACAAACTGCCCTAGCACCAACTTCACCACAATAGCCACTACGATAACCACGAGCGTCACAGTATTGTAATCAGGCTCGGTGGGCTCGAAAATCTTCTTGACCGACTCTATCAACGAGGTGATACCTGCCGACAGGACGATAACGGCAATAATGATGGCGCTGAAATACTCCACACGTCCGTAACCGAATGGATGCTCGCGATCGGCAGGACGAGCCGAGAGTTTCGTGCCTATAATGGTGATGACGCTTGAGAGCGCATCACTCAAGTTGTTCACTGCGTCCATTACGATAGCGACTGAACTCGCTAACAGACCCACAGTGGCTTTAAATGCGGCTAAAAGCACATTGGCTACAATGCCAATGATGCTGGTTCGGATTATTTCTTTGGATCGATTCATATTGTTTATGCCATTTTTGACCCATTTGTTTTTACTAGGCCGACATGATGTCCAGTTTGGCTTTGTTCTACACACACAAGTGAAGAATCGCCGAGCCTACGA
>JAEEGF012351506.1_pt1 | contig 14390 bp, 15 predicted proteins | sample 9134171 | NCBI WGS metagenome assembly JAEEGF01 (sample SAMN16246542, study PRJNA631951) | gut metagenome | biome: gut microbiome; feature: rumen; material: AP-attached | host: Bos | place: Iran: Karaj | collected 2018-10
CCTTTTGGACACTACTTTTTGCACAGGAGGTGCCTATGGACATACCCGCTTTATCAATGGCACTATCTCAGAACAAAGTACTGAACGATGTTGGCATCGCAGTTCTGGCTAAGAGTCTGGATACTATGGAGAGCGCTGGAGAAGCGCTAGTATCAACAATTGATTCAGCGGCAGAATTATCGGTAAACCCGAATATCGGGGCTAATATCGACATACGGATCTGAGGTATCTTCCAAAAACACCCGCAGCCAACGCTGCGGGTGTTCCTAATTATACGCAAAAGCCATACTGCCAATCACAATGACATGGACAGAACCATGTATCCAAGAGAAATAACCAGGGCCACCACCAGTGGGAATGTCACCAGCTGATAGCCTTTCTTTTCACACTTGGGAATATTAGCAAAAAAGACATTTCTTCCCTCATTCTCTGAAATCTTATAAACGAGACATACTGCGATTGTGGTAGTGATCAGAGACACTATAAACAGTCCGCCGTAGAACTGAGGTGTAAAAGCAGCCTCTGCAGTTCCGCCAAAATATTCAGCGGCATCTTTCATCACATCTTTTTCCACGTACATCATTACAACTTCCAGGGTATTAAAAAATGCATGGGCCAAAAACGATGCAAACACACTGCCTGTAGCCTCCACCAGAAGTGCCAGCATTATTCCCATTACTGTGGCATATGCAAACTGGTTAAAGTTCATGTGCATTGCACCAAAAAGAATTGCGGAAAGAATTATGGAACCCACAATCTTTCCGGTTCTCTGATATGACTGCAGAATAACGCCGCGGAAGACCACTTCCTCAACAAAGGGACCAAATATTCCAATGGAGAGGATCATTGTCCACATGGGCATATTGATTATATCGCTGCTGATCTCAGATACCGCATTTTCTACAAACAGCATGGACAGTGCATTCACCAGAGCCACCAGTGGAAAAAGAAGAACAATATAGATCAATGTGTAAAAGGCGGAGGAAATCTTTATCTTATGAAAAGGAATAACCTGTGAAAGCCTGTCTCCGCTGTAAAGCACAGTTGCAACTGCCGGTATCAGGAGCATGAGCTCGCTGATGACATTGTTGAGCAGTATCGGTATATTTCCGCCTCCGGTCAAAAACCACAAAACTATGACAAAAGTCAGGGCCAAACTGGAAAGAATCATATATAGATATGCTCTGTTGGCACGCCTGTAATCCATAATCAGCTCCTTATTTCTTTGCAATAGAATCTTTTTTAATCTCTATTTTGCCGGCCTTTAAAAGTCTGCCAACGGCTCTCTTAAACTCATTTTTGCTCATCTGGGTCTTTTCTCTGATAAGCTCAGGGTCAGCCTTGTCAGTAAACGGAATGCTTCCTCCCTGATCCTCTATCATCTGCATGATCTTGTCAGCATCTGCATCCATCTGAAGATAAGCCTTTTCACGAAGGCTGAGGTTCAGTCTTCCATCCTCTCGTACAGAAGTAATTCTGGCTGAAACAGTGTCGCCGATCTGAACGTTTCCGTAGAGCTCTTTCTTGGGAATAAGCGCAGAATAGATATCATCTACAGCCACGAAAGCTCCGAAATTACCACTGATCTCGTAAACTGTGCCCATAACCTTGTCGTCCTTGGAATATGGGCTTTCTGACTTAAGATATGGATATACGTTCATGGTAACGCAGAGTCTGTCGCTCTTATCAATATAAAGTGCGCAGAGAACCTCTTCTCCGGCTCTGACCTTTCTGGTCTGCTCCTTAAATGGCAAAAGAAGGTCCTTCTCAAGGCCCCAGTCCATGAATGCACCGATCTTTCCGGTGTCTTTTACCTTCAGCATTCTGACATCCCCCAGCATAATCTTTGGGGTATGGGTAGTAGCAATAAGTCTGTCGTCAGAATCCTTGTATATAAAAACTTCTACTTTGGATCCAATATCGGTTCCTGCCGGCACCTGCTTAAGGGGAAGAAGTACTTTTTCCTCTGTATTGTTACCGTCGGCAAGATATACGCCAAAATCCACTTTCCTTACTACTGTGAGTTCCTGTTTTTCTCCTAATTTGATCATAAATGTTCCTCCGTCTGTTGCAGCCTGCAACCTTTTGCACGCCGCCTGCATGGTTCTCATGCCTTAATTGTCTTTAGTTCAACAATACATGCCGGTAGTCCGTCTTCTCTGTTCAGACTAACGGTATAGATATTATTATCCTCTAATTCTCGTTCAATAACAACCGGATATAAGATATCCCCTAAAAGAGTCTGCTTTTTGTACTCAGCCCTAAGGCCCACAACTTCTTCTTTTTTATCCGGAATGCAGTCTATGGCCATTCGGACATACTGGCCGTTATTGACGTGGTTGTTGGTATCAAGATGATGTGCTCTTACAACTATCTCTTCGCACTTAAAGGTGTTTCTCTCAGTGGGTATTGCAATCTTTCTGTCCTCATAATTCATTTCAAGCTTTGGCTCAATGGGGTACGCCTCTATTATTTCAGGGGTCACTTTGCAAGGAGCTCCCTTGTTGTAATCAAAGAGAGTCCATACGGAATTGGCCACTGACAGCCGCTCTCCGTCCTTTGAATCCATGAAAAAGTTACGAAGTCCAAGAGGGCCCCTCAGCATGTAGGGCACGGTACCTATCGTGACTTCTTCGCCAATACGAGGGAGTCTGTTTATAACGATCTGCCAGGAATTAAGCACCCAGGCCATTCCTTTTTCTCTGAGATATTCCATTGTTGCCGGTCCATCCTGGGTCTGAAAGGTGGAACAGTCCTGAAAATAATCAATAAGCGATTCCACTGTCAGTTTGGCATTGCTATCCACTTCGCTGTATCTTATTCTGGAGTCAAAAAAATACATCCTGCTACCTCATAAAGTTTTTTGTATAAAAGAAAAAACGAGATTGTTTCCAATCTCGTTCTCCTAGCTGGGCTAGTAGGATTCGAACCTACGTAATGACGGAGTCAGAGTCCGTTGCCTTACCGCTTGGCGATAGCCCATCGACAAGAAGTAATTATACGGGAGCATATAAAAAAATGCAAGCACTTTTTTAAAAATTTTATAAAAATCGTTATCCCGTATATACTTCTTGTTATTTATCGATAGTTAAATCATCACAATACTGAGATTTATCAGCCCTCAAAGAGGAGATCTGCATATGTAGGGAATGGCCAATCCTTTTTATCAACCAGCATCTCAAGAGCATCTGCCGGCTCTCTTAAAGCTGTCATAATAGGTCTAACCTTGTCCTTGTAGAAAAATGCAAGTTCTCTCTGGTCTGAGATCTTTGAAGCCTTTTTCTCCAGATTCTTGAGGTCGTCCAAAGCCTTCTTCATAAGTGAAAGGTTGCTCTGAATCTCCTTAAGTTCATCTGTCTCAACACTGGCATCAACGCCTGCTGCCTTAATGGCGTTAATATCTGCAGCAAGTCTTCCGGCATACTTCATAACTGCAGGAATGATCTGTTTGGAGGCCATATCTATCATTGTGAGGGCCTCAATGTTAATGGTCTTTGCATATGACTCAAAGATGATCTCTTTTCTGGATTCAAGCTCTGTCTTTGTATATACGCCAAAGGTCTCGAAGAGGCCAATAGCCTTCTTGGTTGTAAGAGTGTCTGCAGCTTCGATTGTTGATGCAATGTTTGGAAGTCCGCGTCTCTTAGCTTCTTTTACCCAATCCTCGGAATAGCCGTCGCCGTTGAAAATAATTCTCTGGTGCTTGGTAAGGTATTCCTTGATAAGGTCGTGAACTGCCTCATCAAAGTCTTTTGCCTTTTCAAGCTCGTCAGCTGCCTCACAGAAGGCCTCAGCAACGATGGTGTTGAGGGTTGTATTGGAGCTGGCCATGGAATCTGATGATCCAACCATTCTGAATTCAAATTTATTTCCGGTAAATGCAAAAGGTGATGTTCTGTTTCTGTCTGTTGCATCCTTCTCAAACTGAGGAAGTGTGGATACGCCGGTCTTGAGCTTTCCGCCCTTTTTGCTGGACTTGGCAACGCCGGTCTCAATGAGCTGTCTTACAACGTCCTCAAGCTGCTCTCCAAGGAATACGGAGATAATTGCAGGAGGAGCCTCATTTGCACCAAGTCTGTGGTCATTTCCCACATCAGATGCACTCTGTCTCAAAAGATCAGCGTGGGTATCAACTGCCTTCAAAATGCAGGCAAGTACAAAGAGGAACTGTACGTTCTTATTTGGTGTATCGCCGGGATCAAGAAGATTAATTCCGTCATCTGTGCAGAGTGACCAGTTATCGTGTTTACCTGAGCCGTTTACACCTGCAAAGGGCTTCTCATGGAGAAGACATCTCATATGATGATGTTCAGCCACGCGCTTCATGGTCTCCATGATGATCTGGTTATGATCTACCGCAATGTTGGCTGTCTCGTAAACCGGTGCAAGCTCGTGCTGGCCCGGAGCAACCTCATTGTGCTGTGTCTTGTCGGGAACGCCAAGCTTCCAGAGCTCAACGTTAAGGTCCTTCATGAATTCTCCGACTCTCTCACGGATAACGCCGAAGTAGTGATCCTCCATCTCCTGACCCTTTGGAGGCTGTGCACCAAAAAGTGTTCTTCCGGTGAAGATCAGGTCCTCACGCTTCATGGACTTATCCCAATCCACCAGGAAATATTCCTGCTCAGGTCCTACTGAGACATTTACCTTGGTGGCGTTTGTATTTCCAAATAATCTTACGATTCTGAGAGCCTGCTTGTTGATGGCTTCCATGGATCTGAGAAGCGGAGTCTTTTTATCAAGAGCCTCTCCTGTATATGAACAAAAAGCTGTGGGAATGCAAAGTGTAACGCCTGCACCGGATTCTTTCAAAAATGCAGGTGAAGTGATATCCCAGGTTGTATATCCTCTGGCCTCAAATGTGGCACGAAGGCCTCCTGAAGGGAATGATGAAGCATCGGGTTCGCCCTTGATGAGCTCTTTGCCCGAAAATGAAGTAAGCATGCGGCCATCCTTCTCAGCCGAGCCCACAAAAGAATCATGCTTTTCAGCAGTAATGCCGGTAAGTGGCTGGAACCAGTGCGTATAATGAGTAGCTCCGTTCTCCACAGCCCACTCCTTCATTGCATTGGCAACAACATCAGCTGACTCTTTAGACAGCTCACCGCCGTGCTCAGTAACACTTACAACCTCTTTGTAGACATTCTTTGGAAGTCTCTCCCTCATCTTGGCAAGGGTAAAAACATTCTGTCCAAAGATTTCCTCAACATTCACTTTTCCGCCCATGTAGACACACATTCCTTTCGATGTTCAGATTGTATTGAAAAAAATCATTTTCATCTTACAACAAGATGTCAAAAACGCAAAGTTATTTTTTTACATAATTGCTTCAGGCAACAAAAAATCCCCGGGACAGGCAATTCAATTTACCTGTTCCAGGGACAATCTTTAATTTTCAGCTTCTGCCTTAACTCTGAGAATATCGTACTTCTCAGCTGGTTCAGACAGCTCCACAAAAAGAGTCTGCTTTGAATGAGGGCAGGACTCCACGGGAGTGCCATCCTCAGCATACATTCCTCTTACTGTAACCTTAACATCTGTACCATCGGGCTTCATGATCTCTATCTCATCACCCACAGAGAATTTATTCCTCTGCTCGAACTTTGCGTAGCCTCTTTCGTCTATCTCGCCCACTATTCCGAGATAAATGTACTCGTTTACGTAGGTGTTATTGTCATAGATCTGGGCCTCTTCGCTGGGCTTACCAAAATAGAAACCTGTGGTGAACTGACGGTAGGTGCACTTGGAGATCTGATCCAGGTACCATGGCATGTTAGCTCTGTATTTTTCCTCAGATTCAAAGAAATCATCTATGGCTTTTCTGTAGGTTCTGGCAACAGTAGCCACGTACAGGGCTGTCTTCATACGGCCCTCGATCTTGCAGCTGTCTATGCCTGCATCCACCATCTCAGGAATATGCTCTATCATGCACAGGTCCTTGGAATTAAAGATGTAGGTTCCTCTCTCATTCTCATAAACCGGAAGATACTCACCGGGTCTCTTTTCCTCAACGATGGCGTATTTCCATCTGCAGGGGTGAGTGCAAGCGCCCTTGTTGGCGTCTCTACCTGTGAAGTAGTTTGACAAAAGACATCTTCCGGAATAGGAGATGCACATAGCGCCGTGAATAAAGCACTCCATCTCCAGATCCTCGGGAATTCTTGAGGTTATTTCTTTTATCTCAGCTAATGACAGTTCTCTTGCAGCAACTACTCTCTTGGCTCCAAGGTCATGCCAGAAGTTATAAGTCTCATAGTTGGTATTATTGGCCTGGGTAGATACATGAATGTCTATCTCAGGGCAGATTCTGCGGGCCTTCATAAAGATTCCGGGATCCGCGATAATAAGAGCATCGGGCTTTAACTCTTTTAACTCATGAAGGTACTTCTCAACGCCGTCCAGGTCATAGTTGTGAGCCAAAATGTTTACGGTGACATGAACCTTAACGCCGTGTTCGTGAGCAAAGGCTATGCCTTCCCTCATCTCATCATAGTTAAAATTCTTGGCCTTGGCACGAAGTCCAAAGGCGTCTCCGCCGATATAAACAGCATCTGCGCCAAAAATAACTGCTGTCTTTAAAACTTCAAGACTGCTTGCAGGTATCAGTAATTCAGGTTTTTTCATAATTATTCTCCATATCAAAGCTTAACAGAAAGTGTCATTCCATCCCCAACAGTCAAAATGACCGTATTCAAAGCATCATTGTGCTTGAGTTCATACAGGTACTCACGCATTCTGGCGTGAATGGTCCTATCCCTCCTGGTGACAGCAAACCTTGACTCAATAACATCTCCGTCCTGAAGAACATTGTCAGATACCAATAATCCCCCTTTATTAAGGATTCTGAGGCAGTCAGGTAAAAAATTGATATACTGGCCCTTTGCTGCGTCCATAAAAATAAAATCATACCCCGGAGACAGAGTCTTTAAAATATCTGTTGCATCCCCCTCCAAAAGTGTGATCTTTTTGTCTTTGTCATATTTCTCAAAATTCTCTCTGGCCACAGGAATGCGCTTTTCGAACTTCTCTATAGTCGTGATCCTGGTGTCAGGAGATGAGTATTCAGCCATTAAAAGAGCTGAAAATCCGATGGCACAGCCCACCTCAAGAATATTCAAAGGCTTGCTCTGAACCATCAAAAATTTAAGAAGTGCCTGTGTATCCTTTCGGATTATAGGCACCTCTCCTTCTTTGGCTATTTTTTCCAATTCATCAAGATAAGCCGCATTACCGCTATCCAGCGAGTTAATGAAGGCCGTCATTCTATCCTGTTCAACCACCGTTTGACTCCTCTGAAGCGGAAGCATCACCTTCCGAAGCAGCTGTTTCTTCTGCAGAAGCTCCTGATGCCATGATCTGTAGCATCTCCTCCGGAGTCATGGCTGTACTGAGCTCATAGGTTCCCGGAGCCTCCATTCCATGATAGTCAGAGAACTGCTCCTGAAGTCTGAATAGTCTCTTGTCTGTTATAAGTCCCACACCGGCCAGCTTGTCAGCAATCTTCGATGCGGAATCCCCTTCCGAAACAGTTACTGTAACTGTCCGACCTGTACCGGAAGAAACAGGGACCTGATTAAATATGCGGTAGCCATAATTGTAAGCCACTCTGGCATATTTGTTTATCATCATTACTACAACGATAATGAAAACAACTTTTACAATAGTGTCCAATAGGCCCAGGCCTATCTTTTTAAAATTCATTTACTTAATCCTCATAAAAGGTCAGATGTTAGTATCCATAATAATCGGCATTATCATTGGCCTTCTCTTGGTTCTCTTCCAGATGTAATCACTGAGTACATCCTTGACAATACCCTTTAACTTGCCCCAGTCGGTTATGCCCTTATCAAGAGCTTCCATAACTTCATCGAGCACCAGGTCTGTGGCATCATCTATGAGCTTATCGGATTCTCTCACATAAACGAAGCCTCTGGATACTATACTTGGTCCTGAAACCAGCTGACCACTTTCTTTATCAAGGCCAAACACAACTATTACAATACCATCTTCTGCCAGATGTTGTCTATCTCTAAGCACAACATTACCAACATCGCCCACTCCAAGACCATCAACAAGGATAGCTCCGCAGGGAACCTTGCCCTTAACCTTAGCGCTCTCCTCATCCAGCTCCAGAACTTCGCCGGAATGAAGAATAAAGATATTCTCCTTGGCAATGCCCAGTTCTCTTGCGATATTGCTCTGAGCAATAAGGTGTCTGTACTCACCGTGAACAGGAACTGAGTACTTGGGCTTAACCAGAGTATAGATGAGCTTAATATCCTCACGGCAGGCGTGACCTGATACATGCACATCCTGGAAAATAACATCAGCGCCCTTCATCTGAAGCTCGTTGATGATATTAGTTACGGCTTTCTCATTACCCGGAATCGGATGTGAGGAGAAAATAACTGTATCTCCTGCACCGATGGAGATCTTTCTGTGCTGTCCGTTGGCCATTCGGCTAAGGGCAGCCATACTCTCACCCTGACTTCCTGTGGTGATTATGACAGTCTTGTTGTCAGGATAATCCTTGATTCTGTCTATTTCTATCAAAGTATTCTCAGGAATCTGGATGCATTCAAGCTTCTGAGCAATATCAATGATGCTGACCATGCTCCTGCCCTCGACCACAACTTTTCTGCCGCACTTGTGGGCAGTGTTGATGATCTGCTGAACTCGATCAACGTTTGAAGCAAAAGTAGCAACAATAATCCTGTTATTTGCATGCTCCTCAAAAAGAGCGTCCAAAGCTCTTCCTACAGTCTTCTCTGAAGCTGTAAATCCAGGTCTCTCAGCATTTGTTGAATCGCACATAAGGGCAAGTACACCCTTTTTACCGATCTCAGCAAATCTCTGAAGATCTATTGGATCTCCGAATACAGGGGTGTAGTCAACCTTGAAATCGCCGGTATGAACCACAGTTCCGGCCGGTGAATAAATTGCCAGAGCTGCCGCATCAACAATTGAATGATTGGTTCTGATGAACTCAACTCTGAACTGGCCAAGATTGATGGACTGGCCAAACTTAACCACTTTCCTTCGGGTATTCTTGAGAAGATTGTGCTCCTCAAGCTTGTGCTCGATAATCCCCATAGTAAGTCTTGTGGCATAAAGAGGCACATTAAGTTCATGAAGGACATAGGGAAGTGCTCCGATATGGTCTTCATGTCCGTGGGTGATCACAAAGCCTTTAACCTTGTCGATATTCTCCTGAAGATAAGTGATATCAGGAATTACAAGGTCGATTCCCAGCATATCGTCATCAGGGAAAGACAGTCCGCAATCCACCACAATAATACTGTCCTCATATCTGAAGGCAGTGATGTTCATTCCAATCTGCTCAAGACCACCCAATGGGATGATCTGCAGCTTGGACGTATTTTCAGTTTTCTTTTTACTCAAATTATATCCTCCATTTTTAATTGGCAGGAAGATATAAAATCGACATATGATATCATGACTTCTTGAATGAAATTACAGAAATCCGCACTTGCTGCGGGTTTCGTAAGAACATGATTCGTATGGCAAATAGGCCCTACGACGAAGTCGTCTTGGAATGGCCTATTTGCTGGCATTTTGAATCTGTGATTCAAAATATCAGATGTCCAGATCTATATCATCCTCGGCAAGGAGCTTACGAAAGACGCCTGCTACAGCTTCCAGCTCACGGTCGTCATCCACGATTACATAAAGCGCCTGCTCATCTTTAATATCGGAGTCATCGCGCAGTACCAGCGCTTCTCCGTCTCCATCCTCTTCATCGGTGACCAGAAGGTACGTCTTGGCACCTATAACTGTCTGTTCAAGGCAAAAGAACTCTACCGGTTCTCCCCCATCAGGGCTAAAAATAATCTTTTCCACTATCTGTCACCTGTTTCCTTGTAAAATAAACAAATTTAAATCGTCATTTTTTATTATTGTCCATATAATCCTGCAGGATAATCTGCGCTGCGATCATATCGACATATTCTTTGCGGTCCCGGCCCTTGATTCCAAGCTCGTCCATGATCTCGTCCGCCTCTACTGTTGTAAGGCGCTCATCCCACATGGTTACAGGGATTCCGGTCCTTCTCTCTATCTTGTCCTTGAATTCAAGGCATAACTGAGAGCGCTCAGAGGGGGTCTGGTCCATATTCAGCGGAAGTCCAAGTACAATCTGCTCCACCGAATACTCCTGGATTAGTTCCTCAATGCGCGCTAAAGTTTTGCGTAATTTATTCTCTTCTTTCCTACGGATGATCTCCTTGCCCTGGGCAGTCAGCAAAAGCTCATCGCTGATGGCAACTCCCACAGTCTTGGACCCGTAGTCAAGTCCCATTATCCTCATCGTGTAGCCCAATCATTGCTCTTGATGTACTCTTTGAGCATCTCCTCTACGAGTTCATCACGTTCAACCTTCATGATAAGACTTCTTGCACCCTCATGGCTGGTAATGTAAGTCGGATCCCCAGACATGATATAGCCTACAATCTGGTTAACGGGGTTGTACCCCTTCTCCAAAAGAGCATCATAAACAACAGACAGTACCTTCTTTACTCCTGTCTCAGGCTCAACCTCAACCTTAAAATATTGGGTGTTTCCTAAATCCTGCTCTGCCATAATTGGTCTCCCATCATTTTTTATTGAAATAAAATCAAAAAGGGAATTCGCTCCCAAATTATCACATATATATTTATCTTACACTAACAATTTCAAATAAGCAATGTATCACGATTCAGGAAGGAAGTCACAAGTTCCTGCGTAATCTGTCCGGATACTGCATTTGCGCTTCTTGGATCATCCTCTGCCATGGCAACTCTTATGTATCTGTCCGTGTTGCCTATCATATATTTTCTTCCCTTGATCTCTTCGGAATCCTCCCAGAGAATACTGAGTTTTTCTCCAAGGAATTGATTTCTGTAGCACTCAGAATTCCTCTCGGACATTGCCAAAAGAACATCGCTTCTTGCAGACTTTTCCCTGTCTGTGAGCTGATCCTTCATTCCGGCAGCAACTGTACCCTTACGGGGAGAATACTTAAACACGTGCATTTCATAGAAATTTACTTCCTCGGCAAATTTCCTGCACTCTTCAAACTCTTCCGGTGTTTCTCCCGGGAAGCCCACGATAATATCCGTAGTAATGGCGGGACGGTCAAATTCCTCTCTAAGGATCTTTACGCCCTCCATGAACTCCTCAGCTGTATAATGTCTGTTCATGCGCTTTAATACTGAATTGCAGCCGCTCTGAAGTGACAAGTGGAAATGAGGACACAACTTGTCGATGGCAGCCATTCTACGCGCATTTTCCCTGGTAATGATCCTGGGTTCCAAAGATCCCAGCCTGATTCTCTCTATTCCGGCCAGACAGTTTATATTCTCCACAAGTTCAATAAGCTTTGGTTCGCCCATATCCACGCCGTAAGAGCTGATGTGGATACCGGTAAGGACTACTTCCTTACAGCCCTTCTGAATCAGTACCTTTATCTCGCTTAAGATATCCTGCATATCTCTGCTGCGGACTCTTCCTCTGGCGTATGGAATAACGCAATAGGAGCAAAACTGGTTGCAGCCATCCTGAATCTTGATGTAGGCTCTGGTATGCTCAGGAAGTTCTGACAAAAACATGCTCTCATACTCATGAGTGTTATTAATGTCTATTACAGAGGTTCCTCCAAGAGTCTTGTCTGTAAGCCCGTCCCTTGCGGCCAGAAACTCATCGAGAATCTCCACAATCTCGGATTTCTTGTTATTTCCTACAGCCAGATCTATGCACTCGTCCTTCTTAACGCCCTCCATGCCGGTCTCAACATAACATCCCACTGCCACAACAATGGCATTGGGATTTTCTTTTTTGGCCTTGTGCAGCATCTGCCTGGATTTTCTGTCAGCAATATTGGTAACTGTGCAGGTGTTGATGATATAAATGTCAGCTTCATCAGAAAAAGACACTATCTCATATCCTGCAGCCTTGAGCTTCTGAGTCATTACGTCCATCTCGTAGCTATTTACTTTGCAGCCAAGGTTATGCAGAGCAACCCGCATTTTATTATCGTTATTTAGCATATTACATTTCCTTACATAATTCTTTTTACAGCTTGTTTTTATAGCGAATAGAACAATAAAGCGGCATCACTATGCCATTTATTAAAAAGTCATCATTGACTTTTATCTTTTCTACGTTTACTATAAAGAAAAGAAGGAGGTATTTGCGCAATGAAGACCGTAAAAATTTCTTTAAATTCTATCGATAAGGTAAAATCTTTCGTAAACGATATTACGAAGTTTGATTATGACTTCGATCTCGTTTCTGGCAGATACGTTATCGATGCAAAGTCTATCATGGGTATCTTTTCATTGGATCTTTCAAAGCCAATCGATCTCAATATCCACGCAGAAGACGGCGCAGATGAGGTTCTCGACGTTTTGAAGCCTTACATGATCTAATCTGTAACAGATTAGATCCATCTTAAAAAGTTTATTTCAGACCATCCAGGATTTATCCTAGATGGTCTTTTTATGTAGAGAACTTGCCGAGGTTGTCTCGAGCTTAGTGTATCGGAAGTATCCTTACACCTCAATAACCTCATCAGTATCAAGAGCTGTCTGAACCAATTCATCAATCTTTTCAGAAAGATCAAGCTCATGCTTTTTGATAATATCAAGTCTTGGCTTTGTTACAGGATGCTTGGCAACAAAGATTGTGCAGCAATCCTCGTATGGAAGAATTGATGTCTCATAAGCATCGATATTTACTGAAATATCAACGATGTCCTGCTTGTCAAAAGCGATAAGTGGTCTATAAACAGGCATATCTGTTACCACTTCGCCTGTGCACATAAGACTCTGCATAGTCTGAGAAGCCACCTGTCCGATGCTCTCACCGGTAATAAGTCCCATACATCCGGTCTGTGCTGCAATTGTATCTGCAATTCTCATCATATATCTTCTCATGATGATAGTGAGCTCGTCATGAGGGCACTTCTCGTAAATATACATCTGAATATCAGTGAAGTTGATGACATGAAGTCTTACCTTGCCAGTAAATCTTGAGATAACCTTGGCAAGATCCACAACCTTCTGCTTTGCCTTTTCACTTGTATATGGTGGAGCATTGAAATAAATGGCCTCAATATCTACGCCTCTTTTTGCAACCATATAGCCGGCAACAGGAGAATCAATACCGCCAGAAAGAAGCAGCATAGCCTTTCCTGCTGTTCCAATTGGCATTCCGCCTGGGCCTGGAATTACTTCAGAGAAAATATTCATCTTTTCTCTGATTTCTACGTTAATAAGAATATCAGGGTTATGAACGTCAACCTTCATATCGCTGTAGGCATCGAGAATTCTGGCACCAAGCTCTGCTGCCATCTCCATGGAATCAAGAGGATATCTCTTGTCTACGCGGCGCACCTTAACCTTAAAGGTCTTGTGCTTGTCAGGATAAACGCCGTCAATAAAGTCAAGAACAGCCTTTGTAGCACCCTCTACATCAGGAAGGTTGTTTTCTGAATCTCTGTTTATCGTTACTGCAGGAGCGATTCCTGTAACACCAAATACAGTCTTAAGATGTGATACTGTCTCATCAAAATCGAAGTTCTCAGCCTCAATATAAACTCTTCCGGCAACCCTTGAAATCTTGAAGGTGCCGTCACAATCAGCCAGAACTCTCTGAAGCTGCTTAACCAGAGCCTCCTCAAAGATATATCTGTTTTTTCCCTTAACACCTATTTCAGCGTACTTGATTATAAAAGCATGGTACTGCATAAAAAAATCCTTTCACTTGTAATTAGCGGCGGTAGAACTTTCGCATTGTTTCTACCTGTGAACATAGTGTATCCAATAAATAATCTATTTCTTCCTTTGTTGTCAAAAGCGACATACTTATACGGATTGTGGACTCCAAAAGAGAATTATCAAGACCTATTGCACGAAGAGTTCCTGAAACATGCGGATTATTTGAAGTGCATGCGCTTCCGGCAGAAACATAGATGTGCTTTTCAGAGAGCATGTTTAGAACAGTCTCTGCTCTAAGTCCCTTTATTGAAACGCTCACGATATGTGGTGCACCTTTTTCACACTCAGGTCCATTTATCTTAATATCAGATAGTCTCTCATTTAATGAATCTATGAGATACTTTTTGAGCTCATAGAGCTTTTCTATGTGCTCTTCGAAATTCTCGTGGCACATCTTTGCAGCAAGTCCAAGGCCTGCAATGCCAGGAACATTTTCCGTACCTGATCTCATGCCCTTTTGCTGACCACCGCCGTAGCAGATAGGTACAATCTTAGTTCCCTTTTTGATATACAAAAAGCCAATTCCCTTAGGTCCATGAATCTTGTGGCCACTAACTGACAAAAGATCTATGTTCATGCTCCTTGGTCTTATAAGAACCTTACTATAAGCCTGAA
>JAEEGF010960592.1_pt1 | contig 14388 bp, 9 predicted proteins | sample 9134171 | NCBI WGS metagenome assembly JAEEGF01 (sample SAMN16246542, study PRJNA631951) | gut metagenome | biome: gut microbiome; feature: rumen; material: AP-attached | host: Bos | place: Iran: Karaj | collected 2018-10
CGGCGCCGGTGTGATGCTGGAAAGTGGCTATGCTCTGGACATTCGGGACGTGCGGCGCAAACTGGACAAGACCTTCCTGCTGCTGACCCACTGCACGCCCCAGGCCGCCGAGGGCGCTTTTGACGACTACGGACACGGCGCGGCTCTGGTGGACGGAACCATCCAGTATTCCGCCGATCTGAGTGATGCTGTGGAGAAGGCTGTGGACGAAATGAAAGAATGGGTGACGGTGGTATGACGCGGATTTATCTCATCCGCCACGCCGAGGCGGAGGGCAACCTCTACCGCATCGCCCACGGCCACTATGACAGCCTTATCACCGAGCGGGGTTATCGGCAGATCGCCGCCCTGCGGGAGCGGTTTGCCCATATCCCCATCGACGCCGTCTATGCCAGCGATCTGTTCCGCACCCGCACCACCGCCCGGGCCATCTACGAGCCCAAGGGCCTGCCCCTGCATCCCACGCCGGCTTTCCGGGAGGTGGGCATCGGCGTGTGGGAGGGCCGCCCCTGGCAGGAACTGGCCATGACGGATCCGGAGGAGCTGGACCGCTTTAACCGGGATATGGCCAACTGGCACGTGGAGGGCAGCGAGACGGTGGAGGGCGTGCTGAACCGTTATATCCCAGCTCTCCGCGCCATCGGGGAGGAATACGACGGCAAGACCGTGGCGGTGTTTTCCCACGGCACGGTGCTGCGGCTGGTGCTGGGCACCCTCCAGGGCCTCACCATGGAGGAGATCAACAAGACCCGCCACGGTGACAATACGTCGGTGTCTCTGCTGGAATATGAGGACGGACAGTTCCGCGTCATCTACCGGGACGACAACAGCCATCTGGTGGAGGCAGGCCTTTCCACTTTGGCGCGCCAGACCTGGTGGAAGGACAAAAAAATGACAGAGCGGGGCGAATACTATGGGCCCATGACCGAGGCGGATTGCCGCTCACTTTCAGAGTGCGGCGCCGCCGTGCCGGAGGGTGGGGAGGTTATCGCCGTCCACTACGACGGGGAGGTCATCGGCGGTCTGCAGCTGTTGCCGGGCGGCGTCATCGGCTGGTACTGGCTCCGCCCCGACTACCGCGGCAGAAGGCTTGGGGTCCCGCCTCTGGGACAGGCTGTGCAGCATTTCCGCACCCAGGGCGTGGAAAATCTGCTGCTGCGCTGCGGCGACGAAGACCTGCGGCGGTTTTTCGAGAGCCTCGGCTTTGTCCCCGGCGAGGGGGACGAGATGGTGAAATACATCGGATACAAAGAAAGAGAAACCATATGATCGGAACAGAGTTCTTGCCAATAAGCCGGGAAGAGATGCTGGCGCGGGAGTGGTATTACTACGACTTCCTTGTGGTGACGGCGGACGCCTACATCGACCATCCCAGCTTCGGCTCCACCCTGATCGCCCGCACATTGGAGGCCGATGGCTTTCGGGTGGCTATTCTGGCCCAGCCGGACTGGCACGATGCCGAGGCCTTTCGGGCCATGGGGCGGCCCAGGTACGGTGTACTCATCGGCGGCGGCAATCTGGACTCCATGGTGGCCCACTACTCCGTGGCCAAACGCCGCAGGGCGCAGGACCTTTACAGTCCCGGCGGCAAAATGGGTTTCCGCCCCGACCGGGCAACGATCGTCTATGCCAACCGGGCGAGAGAGGCTTTTCCCGACTGTCCCATTGTCATCGGCGGTCTGGAGGCGTCCCTGCGCCGCTTTGCCCACTACGACTACTGGGATGACAAGGTGCGCCGCAGCATTCTCTTTGATTCGGCGGCGGATCTGCTGGTCTACGGCATGGGGGAGAGCGCCACACGGGAGATCGCACGGCGGCTCAAACGGAAGATCCTGCCTGCACAGATCACCGACGTGCCAGGCACCGCCTACGTGGCTGCGGATGACAGCGGCTGTGCCTTCAAGCGGGTGGAGTGTCCCTCCTACGAGGAGGTCTGCACCGATAAGGCCGCCTATGCCAGGGCAACGAAGATCCAGTACGATGAACATGACCCCGTCCGGGGCCGCGCCATTCTCCAGCCCTGCCAGGGTCGGCTGCTGGTGGTGAATCCACCGGCCAGGCCCCTGGGGCGGGAGGAGCTGGACCGGCTCTATGATCTGCCCTATACCCGTCAAGTGCATCCCGTTTACAGTGAAGGCGTACCGGCTATTGAGGAGGTGCGTTTCTCTATCACTCACAACCGGGGCTGCTTCGGCGGCTGCAACTTCTGCGCTCTTGCCTTCCACCAGGGGCGGATGGTCACGTCCCGTTCCATCGAGTCCTGCCTCCGGGAGGCGGAGCTGCTGACCCACGAGCCGGGCTTCAAGGGATACATTCACGATGTGGGTGGCCCCAGCGCCAACTTCCGCCACACCTCCTGCAAAAAGCAGAAGCGGTGCGGCATGTGCGCCAATCGCTCCTGTCTGGCACCGGAACCCTGCCCCAATCTGGACGCCGATCACAGCGAATATACCGAGCTGCTTCGGCGGATGCGGGCCATCCCAGGCGTCAAAAAAGTGTTCGTCCGCAGCGGAATCCGCTATGACTACATGCTGCGGGACAAGGACAACGAGTTCTTTAAGGAGCTGGTGCGCTACCACATCTCCGGACAACTGAAGGTTGCGCCGGAGCACTGTGTGGCCTCTGTGCTGGACTATATGGGCAAGCCCCATTTCGACGTGTTCGAGCGGTTCTGGCGGCAGTATCAGAAGATCAACGACAGGGAGGACAAGGAGCAGTATCTGGTGCCCTACCTTATGTCCTCCCACCCCGGCTGTACCTTGGCTGACGCGGTGAAGCTGGCGGAGTTTCTCCACAGCACCGGCCATCAGCCGGAGCAGGTGCAGGACTTCTACCCCACGCCGGGCACTGTGTCCACCTGTATGTATTATACGGGACTGGACCCCCGCACCATGGAACCGGTGTATGTCGCCCGGGATCCCCACGAAAAGGCCCTGCAGCGAGCCCTGCTCCAGTGGCGCCGCCCGGAGATGCGCAAGCTGGTGATAGAGGCGCTGGAGAAGGCAGGCCGCACGGACCTGATCGGCTATGGCCCGGACTGCCTGATCCGGCCCCAGAAAGGGGAGAGATACTTCGGAAAGAAGGCAGAGCTGCCCAAAAAGCCGGAGAAAAAGCGGGACGGAAGAGGCCCCAAGCCGGAGGGAGCGGTACACCGCAGCCGAACCGGACAAAAGGGAAAGATGCCGCCTAAAAAGAAAGCGGAATTTGCCCGTCAGCGGGCGAATAAGAAATAGAGAAAAACAGCCCGTCCGATCCCGGACGGGCTGTCATTTTGCACGGGTAGCATCTACCTCACCAACAGAACAAGCTTGCCGATGCCCACCAGCACGAGGCCCAGCGCCAGGTAGAACAGCAGCAGTACGCCGATGCCGCGCCAGAACTTCTTTGGCCCCAGTTCGGGCAGGTTCAGAAAGGGGTAGGGGTAAACGTAGTGGGTGTTGCCGATGGGGCGCCCGGTCCGTGCACGCAGCATGGCATAGATGAAATATGCCAGCGGGATGATCAGCCATGCCGCCGCACTCCAAACCGTGAGACTCTCCTTGTTGGCCCACAGCAGCCACTGCACCAGCACCAGCAGGGGCGTGACATAGTGGACAAGCACGTTGCCCACGGTCTCCTCGGCGGTGTCGGGCAGCGTACCTCCTTTGCGGCGGAAATCCCGCAGCAGAACAAAGTGATAGATGAGATGGGTGACCCAAATACAGGCCGCAACGGACAGGGCAACGGTGCCGTTGGCCACGATCCGGTGGGCCTTTTCCGCATCGACCGCGGCGGTGAGGAAGAGAAGCAGTTCGTAAATCACCACCAGCAGGTTGCTGAGGTTGGTGTAAAAACAGAAGAAACCGGGGCGAATGTGGCCATCGCGGAACATGGAGGAGTGAATCACCAGACCGGTGATGCCCACCGCCGCAATAATGGGGGCGGAAATATCGTATGCAGTCATCGTCTCATCTCCTTCAGCAACGCGATCTCCGCGGCGTAGCCGGGCAGCTCGTTGGGGGTCTCCAGCACGAAGGGGAGCTCCCGCAGGGCCGGATGATTGATGATGCGTCCGAAGGCCTCCCGTCCCAGATAACCCTGGCCGATGCGGGCGTGGCGATCCTTGCGAGCGCCTACAGGGTTGAGGCTGTCGTTCACATGAACTGCCCTCAGCCGTGTAAGGCCGACTGCCTTGTCAAACGCTGTCAACACACCGTCCGGATCGCCGGCAATATCATACCCTGCGTCGCTGACGTGGCAGGTGTCCAGGCAGACGCCCACCCGGTGGGAGAGCGTGACACGATCCAGTATCTCCCGCAACTCCTCAAATCGTCCGCCGATCTCCGTGCCCTTGCCGGTCATGGTTTCCAGCAGTACGGTGGTGCGCTGCCCCTCGGAGAGAATGGCGTTGAGGGTTTCGGCGATGAGGGCGATGCCCCGCTCCATCCCCTGGCCGGTGTGGCTGCCGGGGTGGAAATTGTAGAGATTGCCGGGCAGATATTCCATGCGCTGCAGATCATCGGCCATGGTCTCCCGGGCAAATTCCCGTGTTCTCTGATCCGCGGAGCAGGGATTGATGGTATAGGGGGCGTGTGCTATCAGCGTGCCGATGCCGTTGGCCTTCTGAAAGGCCAAAAAGGCCGACACGTCATCGGGATCAATGGCTTTGGCCCGACTGCCCCGTGGATTGCGGGTAAAGAACTGAAAGGTGGTGGCGCCAAGGGACAGGGCCGTCTGCCCCATGGCGAGAAACCCGGCAGAGGAGGAGAGGTGGCAACCGATATAGAACATAAGGGGATACTCCTTTACAGCTTCACAGCCGGTATGTGGCGCAGTCAAAGGTTTTGGCATTGATGGTGATAATGCCATAGGTGGCGATGGCTCCCCGGCCGCCTATGGTACCGGGATTCATGACGTACATCGTGCCGTCAAAATCCACCAGCGGCCGATGGGTGTGGCCGAACAGCAACACGTCGGCGCCGTATTCCCGGGCCGCATATACGGCGCGCTGGATGTCGTATTTGACACCACGGGTGTGGCCGTGCATCATCAGGATCCGTTTTCCGCCCAGCTCAATGAGCTTTTCCGGTTCATCCACTGCGCCGAAGTCACAGTTGCCGGGCACCGTGGTCATCGGGATAGTCGGAAACCTGCGCGCCAGCAGTTCCGCGTCGTGGACACAGTCGCCTAGGTGCAGAATCTGATTCGGCTCCACGCGTTCCACGCAGGCGGCCATATTGTCCAGACGTCCGTGGGAATCGGAGAGAACGAGTATTCTCATTTTGCTTAACTGCCTCTCAAAAAAATGTGATAAGATTATAGCATATCCGGTTGAAAAATCCAACGGTTTCCCGTAAAATAGGAAAAGTTGCAGAGGAGGTCCCGATATGGCCGGAATCGTTGAGCTGGATTTGCACGGAAAAACCGTTTATCAGGCCCGTGTTGCCATCGACGCAGCGCTGCGCCGGGCGGGGAAGGGGACCTACCGCATCCGCATCATCCACGGCTTTCACGGCGGGACCGCCCTGCGGGATATGATCCGTGCGGAGTACGCCTGTCGCGTGCTGCGGCTGGAGACGGGCATCGATCCCGGTGTCACCGATCTGGTGCTGCGGGAATTCTAAAAGGGGGATTATACCGTGCTGTTTATCTGCTATCCTCGCTGCTCCACCTGCCAGAAAGCCCAGAAGTGGCTGGATGAACGGGGCGTGAGCTATGAACTGCGCCACATCAAAGAAGACCGCCCCACCGCAGAGGAGCTTTTGGCCTGGCAGAAACTGTCCGGTCTGCCCATGAGCCGCTTTTTCAACACCAGCGGTCAGATCTATCGCCAGATGGAGCTGAAGGACAAGCTGCCGGGCATGTCTGACAGGGAGATGGCCGAGCTGCTGGCCACCGACGGCATGCTGGTCAAGCGGCCGCTGCTTGTGGGTGACGGCTTTGTGCTGGTGGGATTCCGTGAAAAGGAATGGGCCGCCCGGCTGTGATATGAAAACAGAACAAAAATGAACATATTAGGAGGAGCAATCATGAAAAAGTACACAGAGATGACGCTGCAGGAACGGCAGACGGAGTATGCGGCCGTCAAGGCGGCCTATGACGCCCAGAAGTCCCTGGGCCTGCAGCTGAATATGGCCCGGGGCAAGCCCGGAAAAGCACAGCTGGACATGGTGATGGAGCTGTCCGGCATGCTGAAAGAGCCGGCGGACTATTTGGACGGAAATCTGGACTGCCGCAACTACGGCAATGTGGACGGAATCCCCGCTGCCAAGAAGATGTTTGCCGATATTCTGGGCTGTAAGCCGGAGCAGTGCTTTGTGGGCGGAAATTCCAGTTTGCAGCTGATGTTCGATACCATCTCCAAGGCATATATCAACGGTCTTCTGCACTCCGAGAAGCCTTGGAGCAAGCTGGATACCGTCAAGTGGATCTGCCCCGCCCCCGGCTATGACCGCCATTTCAAGGTCACGCAGAACTTTGGCTTTGAGATGATCACCGTCCCGATGACGGAGGATGGCCCGGATATGGACATGGTGGAGCAGCTGATCCGCGATCCGGCTGTGAAGGGCATGTGGAACGTACCCAAGTATTCCAACCCCGAGGGCATCGTCTACAGCGACGAGACCATTCGCCGGCTGGCTTCCATGAAGCCTGCCGCTCCGGATTTCATGCTCATGTGGGACAATGCATACTGTGTTCATGAATTCGATTGCGAATTCCGCCCCTTTGAGGATATTCTCTCTCTGTGCGCACAGTACGGCAACGGCGACATGATCTACGAGTATGCCTCTACTTCCAAAATCACGTTCCCCGGTGCCGGTGTGGCTGTGATGGCCACCAGTGAGGCCAATCTGGCCTATCTCAATCCCATTATCAACGTGCAGATCATCAGCTATGACAAGGTCAACCAGATGCGCCATGTGAAGTTCCTGCAGGACCGGGAGCACACGCTGGCCCTGATGCGCCGCCATGCCGATGTGCTGCGCCCCAAGTTCCACGCTGTGCTGGATGCCTTGGACCGGGAGATCCAGCCGCTGGACATCGCCCGCTACAACCGGCCCGTTGGCGGCTATTTCGTCTCCCTCAACGCCATGCCCGGCACCGCCAAACGGACGCTGGCACTGTGCAAAGAGGCCGGCGTTACCATGACCGGAGCGGGCGCCACATACCCCTACGGCGTGGACCCCAACGACTCCAATATCCGCATTGCCCCGTCGCTGCCGCCGGTGGAGGAACTGGAGCAGGCAATTGCCATTTTCTGCAATTGCCTGAAGCTCTCCGCCCTGGAAAAACTGGGCGTGTAAAGGATAATCACATCACAGATCACCGCCCGGGAACAACGGTTTCCCGGGCGGTTTTTGTATGCGTGGAAGGAAAGGTTTTCCGTCACTTTGCCACGCAAAACGGATGAAAAATCGTGGAAATGACAAAAGTGACAAAAGATCAAAAAAAGTGTTGCGCACTTTAAAGCGAAATGGTATTATTGATTATCATAAAGTAGGCGGATTAGTCTGCCCGTTTGGGCCGGAGAACGGGTCCGGATTCATGCAGGTCTGAGCGGTGTTACATTATTATAATGCAGCATCGTGAATAATCACGATGATTTCATAATAATGTAGATGGACAAGTGTAGATGGACAAGGCCAAAAGGAGGTGTACAGTATGCGCGGACGTCGGGGAATCGGGTTTCTGATGGCTGCGCTGCTGGCCGTCTCCCTTCCGGTGCTGATCGGATGTGCCGGCAAGCCGGGACATCGCCCCGCCGAAAAGCCGGAGGATTCACCTGATGCGACGAAGCCGCAGATCCCGGACACTGTACCGGAGGAGAACCTGCCGTCTGAAGAAGAGACGGTACGTGTTGCCATTCAGCTGGCATTCCCATCGGTGACGCAGGCGGGTTATCGTCTTGGCAGTGTTGCCACGGATGAGGCGGCCAAGGCGTATCAGAAGCAGGTGCGCGAAGAGCAGGAGAAAATGATCCGGATGATCGAAGAGACGCTGGGCCATCCCATTGCGGTGAAGCAGCGGCTCACCCTGACCACCAACGTGATTTCCGCCAACGTATTCCCTGCCGACATAGACGCAATCCGCCTGGTGGAGGGTGTGGTGAGCGTAACGGAGGAGATCCGTCACGAAATCACAGACGGATCGACGCCGCTCCCGGCTCCGCCGGGACAAACCGCAACAGGCTGAATGCCTGATCGGCCATTTGTGTTAATAATGTGTGAAAGCACTTTATTAAATTCAAACAGAGGAGGAAAAAGTATGCGCAAAACCTGGAGAAAGCTCCTGTCCGTGCTGCTGGCACTGTCGATGCTCGTATCCCTTACCGTAACCGGATACGCTGCGGGCAACGACAAGACCCGTGCCAACGGTACGAAGCTGGAGCTGGAAGAGATCGATCCGAGTACGCTGAACGTGCCCCGGCTCGGTCAAATCACCGAGGACGAAGAGCCTGCTTCTGAGGGACTTCCCTATAAGTTCGGCGACATCGTCCGCGTATCCATCATCCTGGATAAGGACGCTACTCTGGACAAATACAGTGTTCAGAGCGTAAGGACCAATCCCGGAGCGATGGCTTATCGTGAAGGTCTGAAGAGTCAGCAGAAGATCGTCACCAACCAGATCCAGCGTGCCATCGGCCGCTCGATCGACGTGAAGTGGAATCTGACGCTGGCCATGAACGCCATCTCCGCAAACGTCCGTTATGGCGATATCGCCATGATCCGTACGGTTGCCGGCGTCAAGACCGTCGAGATCGAGAACAGATACGAGCCTCAGGTCGATGAGATCAACACGGCGGTTACCACCGAGTATATGGTGGGCGCCACCGCACTGTGGGAGAACGGCTACACCGGCGCCGGTTCCCGCATTGCCATCATCGACACCGGTACCGACCAGGATCACCTGTCCTTCGATCCCGAAGCTCTGGAGTATGCCCTGGCTGAGGACGGCGGCGACTACAACCTGCTGACCTGGGAAGAGATCAGCGGTCTGACCGATCAGCTGAATGCCCCCGTCACCGAAGAGGTGTACAAGAACACCAAGATCCCCTACGCATACAACTATGTTGACGGCGGTTACATCACCGACCACATGAGCGACTCCCAGGGCGAGCACGGCTCCCACGTGTCCGGTATCGCCGCTGCCAACCGCTATGTGAAGGTGGATGGCGAGTTCGTTGACGCCGCCAGCAAGGTCTTTGCCGTCGGCGTTGCCCCCGACGCCCAGATCATCACCATGAAGGTCTTCGGCGCCAACGGCGGTGCTTACGACTCCGACTACATGGTCGCCATCGAAGATGCCATCATCCTGGGCTGCGACAGCGCCAACCTGTCCCTGGGCTCCTCTGTGGCTGGTTTCTCCTTCTCCCCCAGCTATCAGAACGTCATGGACAGCCTGGTGGAGTGCGGCACCGTTGTGGCCGACTCTGCCGGCAACAACAGCAACTGGGCTGACAATCTGGCGAGCAGCCCCCTGAACAGAAGCATCCCCTATCTGTATCTGGAGGATGTGAATCTGCACACCGGCGGCAGCCCCGGTTCCTTCATCAACAGCTTCGGTGTTGCCTCTGCCGACAATATCGGTGTTGTGGGTTCTCCGCTGGTGTTTAACGGCACCCAGACGGCGTTCCCCTCCGAGACGTCCGGCTATGGCAATGAGCCCATCGCCACCATCGCCAACGAAGCCGGTTACGACTACGTCCTGGTGGATGGCCCCGGCGTTGACGACAACGCCAACGTGGGCAAGGAAGGCGACCAGTTCATGGCCCTTGGCCGTGAGGTCCTCGAGGGCAAGGTCGCCATGTGCTACCGCGGCAGCTCCTCCTTCTTTGCGAAGGCCAACGCCGCCGTTGCTCAGGGCGCTATCGCCGTTGTTATCATCAACAACACCGACGGCGCCATCAACATGAACCTGACCGGTTATGAGTACACCGCTCCTGCCGTCTCCATCCTGAAGGCCATCGGCGACGCCGTGAAGGCTGAGTCCGAGGTCGTCAACGATGAAGAGGGCAACCCCCTGTACTACACCGGCAAGATCGTGATCGGCGAGAAGACCGCTGCGGCCACCGCTGATCGTTCTGAAGCCAACATCTCCAGCTTCAGCTCCTGGGGTGTTCCCGGTTCCCTGATTCTGAAGCCCGAGATCACCACCCCCGGCGGCAGCATCTTCTCCGTCTGGGGCGCCAATATCGCCAGCGGCAGTGAGCAGTCCGCCCATGACCAGTACGAACTCATGTCCGGTACCTCCATGGCCGCTCCTCATCTGGCCGGTATGGCTGCCCTGATGGGTCAGTACATCCGCGAGAACGACCTGGAGAACGTCACCGGCGCCAATCGCCGCACCCTCATCAACTCCCTGCTGATGAGTACCTCCACCCCCATGATCGTGGACGGCGACTATCTGCCCGTTATCCAGCAGGGCTCCGGTCTGGGCGACGTCTTTGCCGCTACCCAGGCGAAGTCCTACATCACCATGAACGAGGACGCTACCGCCTCTTATCAGGACGGTAAGGTCAAGGTCGAGCTGGGTCAGGATGCCAAGCGTGAGGGTGTTTACACCTACAGCTTCAACATCAACAACTTCAGCGATGTGGATATGACCTATGAGCTGTCCACCGACCTGTTCACCCAGGCCCCCACTTATTATGCAGGCAACTTCTACATGCTCCACGATACGATCATGTCCTTCGTTGAGGATGACGGTGACTTTACTGCCGAGTATGACTATCCCACCGGCACCCCCAATGACCACGACGTCAACGTGGACGGCAAGACCGACAAGGCTGACGCCCAGGCCATTCTGGACAAGATCACCGGCGAGTATGCCGAGGATGCCGAATTCGACGCTGAGGCCGCCGATATGGACGGCGACGGCAAGTACACCACCTACGACGCTCAGCTCCTGCTGCAGTGGCTGCAGAGCGACTTCGATGAGCTGGTGGTTCCTGCCGGCGAGAGCGTTACCGTTACGGTGACCCTCACCCTGGGCGACGAACTCAAGCAGTTCCTGGATGCCTACTATGTCGGCGGTGCCTACGTCGAGGGCTACACCTATGTGACCCCGACCACGGAGACCGAGGACGGTGAGATCCTGGGCGTGGAGCACTCCATCCCCATCATGGGCTTCTACGGCTCCTGGACGGATGCTTCCATGTTCGACTGCACCTCCGTCATCGACGCTGCCTACGGCTCCACCAAGGAAGCCTATATGGGCAATGCCGAGACCAACTACATGACCGTGAATTACGGCAAGGGCAACTCCATCTTCATGGGCAACCCCTACGTGATCGAGGATGAGTTCCCCGCTGACCGTCTGGCTCTGAACACCAACACCGGTCTTGTAAACTTCCGCTACAACATGATCCGCAACGCTGCCTCTACCGGTGTGCTGTTCCTGGATGGGGAGTACAACGTGCTGAAGGGCACCATGGGCGGCTCCGCCTATGCTCCTTATTATTACGCCAACGGCGGCGCATGGCAGGACTACAGCACCATGACCGCTGCCATCGGCGGTAAGGTCGGTGATCTGGGCGTGAACGAAGGCGACGTGTTCACCGTCGGTTACTTCGCCATTCCCGAGTATTACGGCATGATGCTCCATCCCGGCGAGGGCATCAACAGCGTCACTGCTGACGAGGTTGGCCAGCTGCTGGCCGACGGTGAGCTGGGTCTGGGCTCCTACCTGGGCTACACCTTCACCGTGGATAACACCGCCCCCGTTGTCGATGACGTGACCGTCAGCGAGGACGGCAAGACCATGACCGTCACCGCGCACGACAATCAGTTCATCGCCGCTGTGATGATCATGGACGTGTACGGCAATGATCTGTTTGCTCTGGAAGTTCCCGAGCAGACTGAGGCCGGCGAGACCGTTGAGGTCGAGTTCGAGATCACCGATGAGATGGGCAACGGCGTGGCCGTGGTCGCCGGCGACTATGCCGGAAACGAGGGTGCCAAGCTGGGTAAGCTCAGCGATGAGCCCATCACCGGCCAGAAGACCGTTTACGTGCCCGTCACCACTTTGGAGGCCGGCAAGAACTACATCTTTGTCGCTCCCAAGGCTGCCGGCGCCGCCAAGGTCATCAGCCTGTCTGAGTCCGGCATGGCCGGCAACTCCGGTGCGCTGGCCGCCTCTGATGTCACCGTCAAAGAGAAGGACGGCCAGATCTACGTCGAGGTGGACGATGTTCAGAACGCAATGCTCTGGACAGCCAATACCAAGGGCAGCGGCTTCAGCCTGGTCAACGTGGGCAACGACAAGATGTCCATCGGCTACAACAGCAGCCAGGACGGCAAGCCGCTGTATGCCTGGGGCTATCCCTATGACACCATGAACGTTGACGAAGAGGGCGCCCTGTTCGTGACCGGCTTTGCGCAGAACCTCTACGCCACCTATGATGCTGCGCAGGATATCGTTGCGGTCCACCGCACCGATCCCAACCGCTTCTACGCGTTCGGTGAGGCCACCATCGAGGAGGAGTTCGATCCCACTCTGGCCACCGGCATCACTGTGGAGCCCGAGGAGACCATCCTGGTCCTGGGTCACAAGGATAACGTTCAGCTGAGCGCTGAGGTCAAGCCCATCCTCCTGGAGGACAAGAGCGTGACCTGGGAATCCGCTGATCCGGCCATCGCCACCGTTGACGAGAACGGTCTCGTCACCGCTGTTGGCGTTGGCACCACTACCATCACCGCCACCACCGTGGCTGAGCCGCATCTGACGGATACCGCTACCATCCGCGTGGTGGAGATCGACGCCAATGCCGACATCCGCGGCCTGATCTACGGTGACGACAGTGTGGCCTACTGGTCCCTGTTCAACTCCGACGCCACCCTGGATTGGGAGAAGGTCGCCGAGGGCGGCTACTACGACAGCGGCGCCCTGGTGGGCGACACCATCTACACCGTGGATGGCGAGAGCATCTACGCCGTTGACGCCGACACCTACGAGGTCACCAATGTGGGCGGCATCGTCTCCGACTGGTGCTACTCCGATGGCGTCGAGATGCCTGCTGACCTGGTTGAGGCCTGGGGCATCCCCGGCTTCGTTGTGGGCGGTCCCTGCTACAACGGTACCTACTTCGAGGTCCTGAACCCCGAGGAAGGCCGCCTGAACTACTGGAACCTGTCCAGTGCCTACGGCAATGATCCCATGGCCACCGTCGCCTATATCGGCCGCGGCCAGGCCGGTGAAGCCTACTACTACATGCTCACCGAGGGCGGCGTGCTGTGGCTGTTCACCTTCGACATGGAGGGCAGCCTGAGCCGTCAGCAGATCGGCGAGACCGGCATGAAGCTGGAGGGCATCGCCAACCTCAACAACAAGGCCTCCATGGTCTATGATGAGGAGAGCGATTTCCTGTTCCTGGCTTACTACGACGGCAACGGCGATACCGCCAGCCTGTACGCCATTGACCCCAACGAGCCCGCTGTCAACTGCGAGCTGGGCAACTTCGGCGGCAACGTGTGGCCCGTGGTCAGCCTGTACCAGTATGAGCCTGTCACCGATCTGGTGCTGAAGGTCAATCCCACTGACGTGGAGCTCTTCGAGACTCAGACCGCTGAGCTGAAGATCAAGGTCAAGATGGGCGAGACCAACGAGTACACCGCTGAGGTCGCTGATCCCAGCATCGCCTCCTTTGAGGACGGCGTCATCACCGGCCTGAAGGAAGGCGAGACCACCATCACCATCACCACCGTCGATAAGAACGCCGCCGGCGAGCAGCTGACCGAGACCGTCAACGTCACCGTCAAGCCGCTGGTCAGCATCGACGCTTTCGTGATGGGTCAGGTGACCGACGCTCAGGGCACCCGCTTCGCCAAGATCAATCTGGAGGATCTGACTGTTTCCACCAAGGGCGTTGACGCCCCCGGCAACGTCACCTCCGGCGCCCGCACCGGCGACATCTATATGGCAGGCATGGGCACCAACATCGTTGCTCTGGATGCCGAGGATATGACGACCCCGGCCCAGTACAGCTTCGACTCGTCCTACGCACAGTATCCCGCTCAGGATATTGCCAACTACCCGATGTTCCTCGATGCGGACGGCGAGCTGGACGAGCACAAGGCCCTGTTCACCACCAACCTCGGCTGGCTGGTGACGCCTGACTACTACGGCTGGAACCTGAGCTCCTATCTGCCCGACATGGCCGCTATCGCCTTTGCCGGCGTGAATGAGAATGATGACGGCGAGGCCATCTATGTCTACTACATTCTCACCACTGCGGGTGTCCTGTATGAGATCGAGGTCACTTATGAGAGCGGCAGCATCAACCTGAATCCGCTGCTGGAGACCGGTATCACCGTTGACGATCAGAGCGCTCTGTCCATGGTCTTCCTGCAGAATGTTGGCTTGGAGTCCGGCGAACTGACGGTCAAGGATGCCGGTCTGGTTGTTGCCAAC
>JAEEGF011466685.1_pt1 | contig 14387 bp, 12 predicted proteins | sample 9134171 | NCBI WGS metagenome assembly JAEEGF01 (sample SAMN16246542, study PRJNA631951) | gut metagenome | biome: gut microbiome; feature: rumen; material: AP-attached | host: Bos | place: Iran: Karaj | collected 2018-10
GAGCGGAGGACCCACGCGGCTTACTTCTTGGCGATATTCTCGCGCATCTCGGTGTCGGCCTGGATATTCTTGAACTTGTAGTAGTCCATAATGCCCAGATTGCCGTTGCGGAAAGCTTCGGCCATAGCCAGCGGCACTTCTGCCTCGGCCTCGATCACCTTCGCACGGGCTTCCTGAGCTTTCGCCTTCATCTCCTGCTCCTGGGCAACGGCCATTGCGCGGCGTTCCTCGGCGCGGGCCTGGGCGATGTTCTTGTCGGCATTGGCCTGGTCCATCTGGAGCACGGCGCCGATGTTCTTTCCTACGTCCACGTCGGCGATATCGATAGAGAGGATCTCGAACGCTGTGCCTGCGTCAAGGCCTTTCTCGAGCACTACCTTGGAGATGCTGTCGGGATTCTCGAGCACTTCCTTGTGGCTCTCGGCGCTACCGATCGAAGATACGATACCCTCACCTACGCGGGCCAGGATAGTCTCCTCTCCTGCTCCACCGACCAGCTGCTTGATGTTTGTGCGCACGGTCACGCGGGCTTTGGCGATAAGCTGGATACCGTCCTTGGCAACTGCCGAAACGGGAGGGGTGTTGATCACCTTGGGGTTGACGGACATCTGCACGGCCTCGAACACGTCGCGGCCTGCGAGGTCGATGGCTGCAGCCATCTTGAAGTCGAGCGAGATGTTGGCCTTGTCTGCCGAAATCAGGGCGTTGACAACCTTGGGCACGTTACCCTTGGCCAGATAGTGGGCCTCGAGCTCGTTGGCGTTCAGCTTCAGGCCGGCCTTGGTACCGGTGATCATAGCCATTACGATGACTCCCGGGGGCACCTTGCGCCAGCGCATCAGGATGAGTTGGATGAGGGAAATCTTCACTCCGGAGATCAGGGCCTGGAACCACATGGTCACAGGGAACAGCCAGAGCAGGATCAGCAGGCCTACAAAGCCTATCGCAATCCAGAACGGTAGTGATAACATAGGTATTAGTGATTTTTAGTTTGTTTATTTTTCTTCCTTGATGAGCTTCACGAAGATCTTCTCTTCGTCGATCTCTGCCACTCTCACGTGCCTGCGCGATTCGATGAGGCCGTCGAGAGAATGCACTTCTGCCTCCTCTCCGTTGTCGAAGCGCACGCGGCCCATAGGGTTGAGACGGGTGGCGGTGACACCAGGCATTCCGATGGCGATGCCTTTGTCCTTGGGTTTCTGGTCCACTGCCGAGCCGATCTTGGTCTCAAGGGTGGCCTTCTTCCAGGTCTTGGAACGCAGGATCCACACCATAAATGCGGCTGCCACCAGCACGCAGATGATGATGGTGACGATGCCTCCGGTGTTGCCGAAGTTCACGAAGCCGAAGTAGCACGCCGCGGCGAGCGACAGCACTCCCAGGATGCCTGTGAAGAAGAAGCCGGGGAGCAGCAGTGTCTCCACGAGCAGCAGGATAAGTCCGAGCAGGATCAATAGTATTATAGGTCCCATATCTTTGTTATTTAATGGTGTCGGTTGAAACTCCCTTCGCTCCGGCAGCCCTCAGCTTGGATGCGAGGCTTTCGGCTTCGGTCTGGCTGTCGAAAGGAGCAATGTAATATATGACTTTGCCTTCGTCGGATGTGCGGCGGGCGATGTCTTTGCTGCTGTTGGCCCTGATGACCTGCATCACGTCGGCAGGGATGCCTTCGGGATATTCGCTGAAGATCACCTGGTAGCGGTCGACTCCTGCGGCTTCGGCCTTGCGGGCGTTGGCTACTGACATACTCTTTCCGTCACGGAAGGCCACGATGTAGGCCGAACTGAAGTATCTCTTGACGGTGGGCAGGGCCTTCTGGGCATCTGCATACCTCGGGAACTTGCCGACACAGTAGGTGTAGCGGCCGTTGGACTGCCTCTTCTCGAACACGGGGCTCAGGCCTCGCAGCTGACGCACTGCCAGCTTGCTGGAGCCGGAAACAATCTGGATCTGGTAGACCAGGCCTTCGTTCAGCACGTCGTTGCTCTCTGCTATGACGGCTTCGTCCTCCACCCTGAAGGTATAGTCGAACTGCTCTTCAGGCTGCTCGAAGACGGCCACGATGCGTCCGGGAGCGGGAAGGCGCAGGAATTCATAGTCGGGCAGCTGCAGGATGTCGGGATCCTTGCTCTTCTGCTGCCTGCTGAACAGCGAAGGATCGATGGAAACACCTTTCTGCAGGCACTCCATCTCTGCTGCCTGGACTTTGCCGGCTGCGGTGCGGAGCTGCTGCTGGAGGCTGAACATAGCCTGCTCGGCCGATGCGAGGTTGCGCTGGAAGAGGCCGCGTTCCGACTCGTCGCTGCTTGCTGCATAGCGGGAGCGGAGGTCTGCCTGCCTTGCGCTGACGGCGGCTATGGAATCCTTCACGTCCTGGTACTGGGCCAGTGCAGCTGCATATTTGAGCTGCAGGGGGTCGGCGTTGTCCAGGGCTTCGTCCTGCACTTCGACTGCCTGTTGCGCCTGGGGTTTGTTCACCTCGAGGGCGGCAATCCTGCGTGCTTCTGCTGCAGAGACTGCAGTCTTCAGAGGTTCGTTCTTGAAGGCAAGGACATATATGGTGACGGAGTCGGCTCCGCAGTCGCGGTTGCTTGCGAAGATGGTGAAGTTGCCGTCGGGGGTGTCGCTGTATAGGAAGTCATCTCCCACCGAAGAAAAGGGGAAGCCGAGGTTCTGAGGTTCGCCCCAGCTGCCGGAGGCTTCGTCCCACTGGCACACGAAAAGGTCGTAGCCGCCCATTCCGAAGAGGCCTTTCGAAGAATAGTAGAGCTTCTTGCCGTCGTACGACACGATGGGCATCACTTCGTCCTTGGACGACATATGGCTGGAACCAAGAAGCTCCGGAGCGCTCCAGAGGCTGTCGCGCACGCGCGTGGATGTATATATGTCGCTCTGCCCGTCGGCGTTGCGCTCGAAGAATATCTTGTCCAGCGAAGGGTCGAGGGCGGCGAGGGTTCCGTCGGCAAGGCGGGCCCAGCGGTCGGCGGCGATATGCTTGTAGTATTGGAAGAAATTAGCGGCAGGGACGGTCCTGGAGGCCACGACCACCGGCTTGCAGGCGAACGAGAGCATTCCGAGGCCGTTGTCGCACTGGGCCATCTTCTCCACCATAGCGTTGCGGAAGGCGGCGTCGCTGCTGGCGTCGAATGCCCTGCGGTAAAGATCCTGGGCAGCGGCGAAGTCATATTCCTTCAGTTTGGCGTCGGCCTGGCGTTCAAGCACAAGGGGAGTCTGTGCCGCGCAGGTGAAAGTTGCCGCCAGCAAAAATAACAGAATTGTATGTGCTTTATTAACAATCATTGTGTCTTCCGGAACAAACAAAATTACGAAATACTTTAAATATTAGGAAAAAATACTATTTTTGCAGACTATTTTCGATGAAGGAAAATTGTTAATAAAATAATATCCAATTATGCAAAGTAAAGGCGCCATTCGTTTAGTGGCAATTCTGATTGCTCTTGCATGTCTGTTCCAGCTCTCTTTCACGCTGGTTACCGCCCTGCAAGAGAAAAAGGCTGCAAAGTACGCCGAGACCGTTGTCGACACCGTACAGCAAGAGCCTGCATTCAAAGCAGTATCGGAACTTGACAGAGCTTTCTACCTTGATTCTGTCCGCACTGCTGCCAACAATTCTTATCTTGATTCGATCTCAACCGAGAATGTGTACTTCGGTTACACATACAAGAAGGTAAAGGAGAAAGAGATCAACCTCGGTCTGGACCTCAAGGGCGGTATGAACGTTATGCTTCAGCTCGACCTTGCACAGCTCATCCGCAACTGCGCACGCGAGAAGACCACCGATCAGTTCAAGCAGGCACTCGCTCTCGCAAGCGAAAGGGCTGCAACTGACCACACCGATTTCATCACTCTCTTTGCACAGGCCTGGGATGAGGTTGCACCCGACCAGAGACTGTCGTTCGACATCGACCTCGACAAACTCAACGGTGACATCAAGAACAAGTCAAGGGCAACTAACGAAGAAATCATCAACCTCCTCAAGCAGGAAGCTGCCAGCGCCATCGACAACTCATACAACGTTGTTGAACGTCGTATCAACCAGTTCGGTGTAGCTCAGCCCAACATCCAGAAGATCGCCAGCACAGGTCGTATCCTCGTCGAGCTTCCGGGTGTGAAAGAGCCTGAGCGTGTCCGCAAGCTCCTCCAGGGAACTGCCTCACTCGAATTCTGGCACACTTACACATACAACGAGATTCTCCCTTATCTCCAGGAAGTCAACGACGCAGAGCGTGAAAGGCTCGCATCCCTGAAGAGCGGTGAGAATGCAGAGGGTGCAGCAGTCGATTCAATCGCTGCAGCTCTCGGTCAGGGCAACGCCGCCAGCGACGTTTACACCGAGACCAATCCCCTCTTCTCAAAGCTCCAGCCTCTGGGCAACAACACTGCCTGCCTCGGTCTCGTTCACTATCGTGACACCGCTGAGGTAAGCCGTATGCTCAATGAAAGCCGCGTGGCATTCCCCAACGATTTCGTTGCAGCCTGGTCTTTCAAACCCAGCGAATATGCACAGAGCCCTGTTTACTATGAGCTCGTAGCTTTGAAGAGCACTGCCGGCAAGGGCGCTGTCCTCGACGGCGGCGTGATCACTTCAGCCCGCGTGAACTACAACCAGATCAGCGGCAATGCTGAGGTTAGCATGACTATGAACAGCACCGGTGCAGCACGCTGGGAAGTGATTACCGAGCAGAGCATCGGCCGTCAGATCGCCATCGTGATGGACGGAAGCGTTTATTCATATCCTAACGTACAGAACAAGATCAGCGGCGGTAGCAGCCAGATCACCGGTAACTTCTCACAGGAAGAGGCCGACGACCTTGCAACTGTCCTCAAGTCTGGTAAGTTGAACACCCCTGCCCGCATCGTTCAGGAGCAGGTTGTAGGTCCGTCACTCGGTAGCGCATCTATCCGTGCCGGTATGCTTTCATTCCTGATTGCATTCTGCCTCGTGCTTCTCTACATCCTCCTGTGGTACCGCAAGGGCGGTCTTGCAGCTGATATCGCTCTGTTGTGCAACGTTCTCTTCCTCTTCGGTACCTTGGTATCGTTCGGAGCCGTCCTCACCCTTCCTGGTATCGCCGGTCTCGTGCTGACTATGGGTATGGCCGTGGATGCGAACGTGATCATCTTCGAACGTATCAAAGAGGAACTCCGCGCCGGCAAGGCTCTGCGTCTCGCCATCAGCGACGGTTACAAGAATGCATACTCAGCCATCATCGACGGTCAGGTGACCACCTTCCTTACCGGTGTCATCCTGTATATCTTCGGCAGCGGTTCCGTAAGGGGCTTCGCCGCCGTGCTGGTTATCGGTATCATCACTTCTGTCTTCACCGCAATCTTCATCACCAGGCTGATTTTCGAAGGCTGGCTGAAGAGGGGCAAAGACATCACTTTCGACACTCCTGCAACCAGGAACTTCCTCCAGAACACCAAGATCGACTTCATCGGCAAGAAGAAGATTTCTTATCTCGTATCAGGAATCCTCTGCCTCATCTGCCTCGTATCGTTCTTCACCAAGGGCTTCAGCCTCGGTGTTGACTTCAGCGGCGGCCGTACTTATGTAGTACGTTTCGACACTCCGGTTACCGCTGAGAGCGTGCGTGCAGCTACCATCGACGAGTTCGGCGAGGCTGCCGAGGTTAAGCAGTTCGGTGGTGCATCTCAGATGCGTATCACTACCAAATATAAAGTAGACGACCAGTCACAGGAGACTGATAAGGAGATCGAGGGTATGCTCTACAACGCTCTCGGCAAGTTCTTCGCAACTCCGATGACTCTCGACCAGTTCACTTCAACCCTGGAGAACCCGAACGGTATCGTTTCATCCGACCGCGTGGATGCGTCCATCGCGAGCGAGATGCAGAGCAAGGCCATCATCGCGGTGATCCTCGCCCTGATCGTGATCTTCGCTTACATCGCCTTCCGTTTCAAAGGATGGGCATGGGGTCTCGGTGGTGTGACTTCACTGGTTCACAACACCATCATCCTCGTCGGATTCTATTCAATCTTCTCTGGAATTCTGCCGTTCACCCTTGACGTCGACCAGCAGTTCATCGCTGCAGTCCTGACCATCATCGGTTACTCAATCAACGATAACGTGGTTATCTTCGACCGTATCCGTGAATACAGGGCTCTCTATCCCAAGCGTGACCTTAAGGAGACTGTCAATGTCGCCTTGAACGCTACCTTGAGCCGTACCATCAATACCTCACTCTCAACTCTGTTGGTATTGATCGCAATCGCAATCTTCGGTGGTGAGTCCATCCGCGGATTCTCAGTTGCCCTGGCTCTCGGCGTTGTAGTCGGTACTTACGCTTCAATCTTCATCGGTACACCTGTTATGTACGATATGAACCAGAAGCGTCTTGCCAAGCAGGCAGCCGCCAAGAAGTAATCTTCACTACATACCATAAAATGCGCCGGAGGTCGATTCGACCCCGGCGTTTTTTTGTACCCGGTGGTTGCCACCCTGGTGGCGGCAGCTCCGACCTCCCTTGCACAGACTTGTTTTGCGGCGACCTCCGTTCGCTAACGCTCACTCCGACCCCCCAATTGCCTGCTTCGTCCTGCTTCGCAGAACTCGCATTCAATCGGTGCCCCCCTCTTTACTTCCGAGGGCGGTAGTGTCGCCTTCAAAACAGTCTGTTACGGGAGGCTCCGCGCCGCCTGGAGATAACTTCTTCTGCACCTTCTGCTCCGCACTCTGCACGGCTTCTGCACAGAATGAACGACAGGGTCCTCACATCCATTCTGTGTGCTGAGAATGGGATGCAGTGCTTTACGGGACGGGATCGTAGCCGCTGCCGCCCCAGGGATGGCATCGCAGCAGACGCTTGAGGGCGAGCCAGCCGCCTTTGAATATGCCGTACTTGCTGATGGCTTCGTATGCGTACTGGCTGCAGGTAGGGGTGTAGCGGCAGTGATTGCCCAGATAGGGCGATATGCACACCTTGTAGAAGCGGATGAGCTTCAGCGCGGGCCACGCTAGTATCTGCCGCAACTTACTCATCGCCGGAAGTATTTTCGGAATTGTCCAGCTGTGCGTTCTCGGCGCGCTTGGAGCTGTTCTCGACAGCATTGGAGTCAACGAGGTTAGCCTCGGCGCTCGCGTCCGGAGTGTTCGTCTTGGCGCTCGTGTCCGGAGTGTTCGCCTCTGCGTTTCCGGCAGCGCTCGCCGCTTTGGCGGCTGCCTTGGCGGGAACCGCTGTGAACGCCTCGACCACTGCTTTTTCAATGTCTGCGTAGTCCAGCACTTCGCCCACGCGGTAGAAGAACAGGAAATCGGCGCAGAAGCCTTCTGGCAGATGTTGGCGGTTCAGTCGGATGGCCTCGCGGGTGCGCCTCTTCAGCAGGTTGCGCTTCACCGCCCTCTTGAAACTCTTCTTTGGAACGGACACCGCGAACCGGCACCCGGCCGGATTAACGCCTGTTTCCGGGGCCACATCGCCCGAAACCCTGCTCACGTCCCCACAAACGCCCGTCTCCGGGGCCACAGCTTCAGCGGCGCAGGCCACATCCACATCCGCGCAGTCGCACCCCTCCGCCACACAGCCATTCACCCCCTCCGGACACTCCCGCACCAGCCAGAATACCTTGAAGACGGCGTTATAGTGCGTGCTCGCCGAATCCAGAAGGGCCTGGAAATCCTTGCGGTAATGCAGCCTGACGCTCTTGGGATATGACAGTGAAGCCATAGCGCGCGCCTCCCCGCGTTATTTCGCGAAATAGTTTGAAAGGGCGGCGGCGATTGAAGGAGATTCGGGAGTGGGAGCCTCGATCTCTATGTTCAGAGAGGCGTCCTTGGCGGCCTTGGCCGTGCCTTTCCCGTAAGTGGCTAGCAAGAGGTCTTTCTGGGTGAACTCAGGGAAGTTCTGGAACAGTGACTTCACGTCGGAAGGGCTGTAGAAGACCACCATACCGTATTTCGACAGGTCGACGTTCTGCTTGATGTCGCTGCACACGGTGCGCACGAGTATCGCGCTGCCGAAATCGTATTTTGCGTTGGTGAACATTGCCTTGATGTCGGGCCTCAGCGAGTCGGTGCACGAAATCAGGAACTTCTCGTTCTTGTGCTTGGTGCCGATGCTCTCCACCAGCGAAGCAGTGGTGCCCTTGCCGAAGAATATCTTGCGCTTGCGATAGACGATGTACTTCTGCAGATAGAGCGCGATAGCCTCGGACTGGCAGAAATACTTCATTGTCTCCGGAATGGTGACACGCATCTTCTTGGCCAGGTTGAAGAACGAATCGATGGCCGTGCGCGAGCTGAAAACGATAGCCGTGTAGTCAAGGACATTCACCCTTTGTGAGCGGAAGTCGTTCAGAGTGACCGGCTCAACCTTGAAAAAGGGAATGAAATCGATATCCAGTCCGTATTTGTTGACAAGTTCGGTATAGGGAGAACCTACGGTGGGCGCAGGTTGTGAGATCAAAATCCTCTTCTTGCTATCTACTATGCTCATAATGAGATAATTGCACTAATCAGTAAGCCTGCTGGCAATAATTCTAGCGCGCAAAGATACAAAAAACAGAAAAAAATAGAAAAACCAGCCTCCAGAAGGTATTTGCAGGCCCTTCCGCAGTAAATCAGGAAGCATCCCGAGAAGACCGCGAGGAAGAAGCTCCTGGCAAATCCGGCGTACTCCTGTCCGAAGAACATCGGTATCACGAACGACGGGATGGCAAGCAGTACGGCAGCCACCATCGTCACCTTCCAGGAGTTGCGGATAGTGTCGAAGACGCTGTCGGTGCCCTTATACCACGATATGAACTCGAATGCAATCACCCTGACGATCAGGAACGCTATGAATGCCACGCAGAGCCACGACAGGTCCATCCCTGTCCAGCCCCTGTTGAAGAGCAGCATCACGAGCACCGGAAGGCATATCACGCAGGCTGCGTTGACGGCCGACAGGGAAGTCTGGTTCTCGCAGATGTTCTGGATTTTCTCGCTGCTGCTGAAGAATGTCCTCAGTGACAGCGACGATGCGAGTGCTATGCGGTTGAAGAAGATTATGCAGTAGAAGACGGCCAGCAGCACGAGGATGGTCATCGGCCAGTAGTAGCCGGGCCCCGGCACTGCGGAGTCCTGCAGGAAAGCTGTGTAGTCAGCAATCTTGGTACTGCCCGGCCAGGCTTGGTCCAATGTCTGCAGGAATGTCGTCATCTGTCGTCAGTTTCCTCTTTTGGCGTTGTATCCCATACCTTTGAGAAGTTCGACCACGCGGTCGCGGAAGTCACCCTGGATGATGATCTCCCCGTCCTTGGCGCTGCCGCCCACGCCGCATTTGGTCTTGAGCGTCTTGGCCAGGGTGGCCAGGTCGTCGTTGGTTCCCACGAATCCTGTCACGAGCGTCACCTGCTTGCCTGCGCGGGCTCTGCGGTCGATGCTCACGATGAGTTTCTGCTTCGCTGCGGGCAGGGTTTCAACCTCTTCCTCGGCGGCAGTCTCATATTTGAAATCAGGGTTTGTGGAATACACCACGCCCAATCTATCCTTCCAGTCTTGCATATATTCCTAAATGACCCTGCAAAGTTAGGTATAAAAAAAGTAATTACTAAATTTGCCGTTTTACGGAATCATTTCTGATATGGAAAAAAGGAAATTCACAAGGATAAACAGAATCATCTCCGTTGTGGTTCTGGCATTCTCAAGTTTCATATATCTGGCCACCATCGAGCCGACCGTCAGCTTCTGGGACTGCGGCGAGTTCATCGCTTCGTCCTACAAGCTTGAAGTGGGCCACGCACCCGGCAACCCCGTGTTCCAGCTGTTCGCCCATATGTTCACGATGTTCACCAGCCCTGAGCACGCTGCAGCCGCCGTCAACTGCTTCAGCGCAATGTGCAGCGCGTTCACCATCTTCTTCCTCTACCTGACCATCGTGCATTTCGGCCGCAGGATCATCGAGGCCAGGGGCCGCAAGCTCACCCTCGGCAACTCCATAGCCGTATGGGGCGCAGGCGTTGTCGGCGCACTCGCCTATGCATTCTCCGACACATTCTGGTTCAGCGCCGTGGAGGGCGAGGTCTACGCGATGTCGTCGATGCTCACTGCCATAGTCTTCTGGGCCATCCTCAAATGGGAGGAAGAGGCCGACCAGGCCTATGCCAACCGCTGGATCATCCTCATCTGCTTCCTCACAGGCCTTTCTATCGGCGTGCATCTGCTGAACCTCCTGGTAATCCCCGTGATTGCCTTCATAGTATACTACAAGCGTCACGAGAATGAGAAGACCTCCCTCTGGAAGACGTTCCTCATCCTCTGCCTCGGCGGCGTGCTGGTGGCAGCGGTGCTCTTCGGCATCGTGCCTCTGGTACCGAAGATCCTGGCCGTCGCCGACCGCTTCTTCGTCAACACCCTCGGCTGCCCGTTCAACGTGGGCACGACCGTGATGATGCTGCTGATTTTCGTGGCCTGCTTCTTCCTGCTGGCCCGCTTCCGCAAGAAAAACCGCGTCCTGGCCCACACCATAGTCCTCGGCCTGACCACCATCCTCATCGGCTACTCCACCTTCGCCATAGTGCTCATCAGGGCTTCTGCAGGCACTCCCACCAACGAGTACAACCCCCGCAACCCCTACACGCTCATCCGCTATCTCAGCCGCGAGCAGTTCGGCTCGGCCCCCCTCATCTACGGCCAGCAGTACACTTCTGCCATCGAGGCCAAGGAGAGCACCTACTATACTGAGCTCGGCGACCGCTACATAAAGGCCGACAGCCCTCTGTCTGGCAAGTATCCTTCAGGCGCGAAGACCATCTTCCCGCGTATGTGGAGCACCCAGAGCCCGGCTCACCAGACATTCTACGACACCTACACCAACGGAAAGTTCAAGACCGGCAAGGTGAAGATGTCGAACGGAGAGTGGCGCAACAACAAGATGCCCTACTTCAAGGACAACCTGCGCTTCTTCTTCGACTACCAGCTGAACTATATGTATTTCCGCTACTTCTTCTGGAACTTCGTGGGTCGTCAGAACGACTTCCACGGCCAGATCCCGGGCGACGTGACCAACGGCAACTGGGAGAGCGGAATACGTTTCATAGACGAAGCGCGCCTGGGCAACCAGGAAGTGCTTCCCGACTATCTGGCGCACAACCGTGCGAAGAACCACTACTTCTTCCTGCCGCTGCTGCTGGGCCTCATCGGCTTCTTCTTCCAGCTCAACAAGGACGGCCGCGGCTGCTGGATCAACTTCCTGCTGTGGTTCCTCACCGGCATAGCCATCATCCTCTATCTCAACCAGCCGCCCTACCAGGTGCGCGAGAGGGACTATGCCTACGCAGGCTCGTTCTATGTCTTTGCGATATGGATCGGCCTTGCCGTGATGTGGCTCAAAGACCTGCTCGACAAGATTCTCAAGCCCGGCGAAGAGAAGGATAGCGTCCGCAAGGGCGTGATCTCTGCCGGAGTGGCCACCGCCCTCTGCCTCGCAGTGCCGGTGCTTATGGGCTGCCAGAACTGGGACGACCACGACCGCAGCAACCGCTACACGGCCCGCGACATAGCCTACAACTATCTGAACAGCTGCGACCCCAACGCCATCATAATAACCCACGGCGACAACGACACCTTCCCTCTGTGGTATGCACAGGAGGTTGAGGGCGTGCGCACCGACGTCCGCGTGATGAACACATCGCTGCTCGGAATGGACTGGTACATCGACCAGATGAAATGCAAGATGTACGAGTCTGAGCCGCTGCCCATCGACCTGGAGCGCATCGACTACCTCTACGGCACGAACGACTACGTTCCGATTATCGAGGCTGTCCAGGGAACTCCCGAACTGCGGCTTGTGATGGACATCTTCAAGGATCCGAAGTACCGCCAGGAAGGTTCGCGCGACGGCATCCTCGTGTCCAAGAACTTCCGCATCCCCGTCAACAAGGAGAACGTCATCAAATACGGCATCGTCGACGAGGCGCACTACGACCAGATACTGGACTACATCGACATCACTGTCGACGGCAACGCCGTGGACAAGAGCGAGCTGATAATCCTCGACATCCTGAGCAACTACCAGTGGGACCGTCCCATCTACTACGTGAGCTCGAGCGGAGAGGGCAGCATCAAGAACGCCAAGTACCTGCGTGACGACGGATTCGCATACAAGCTGGTTCCCTACGACTGCGACGCCCTCGAAGACTCCGGCAGCATCGACGCCGACCTGATGTACGACCGCATAATGAACGTCTTCCGCTACGATTCGTTCGGCAAGGACTTCAATGTGGACTACCAGAACCTCTATACATTCCTTGCCGTCTGCCCGATCCGCGTGCAGTTCGTCAACACCGCCGAGGCGCTTCTTGCCCGTGGCGACCGCGACAAGGCCGTTCAGGTGCTCGACAAGTGCATCGAGGTTCTGCCGCAGAAGAACTTCCCCTACAACGCGCAGATGCTCCAGAGCATCAACGAATACAGTATGCTCAACATCATAGAGCTCTACCTCAAGTGCGGCGAGATTGCGAAGGCCAAGACCATCGCCGATGCATTCGTCGACGAGAGCGCCAAGGTCACCAAGTACTACGGACAGGGCTGGCCCAGCGAGAGCGGTATGCTGAACGAAGACAGGGTCAAGAGCAATTTGCAGTATATATATTACGTCAACTCCATCTTGAAGAACTACGGTGAGGAAGAATTTGCTGACCAGCTGATGGAGAAAGTAAAAGCATTATAAAGAGATGAAGAAGAATTTTGTACAGGAGCTTCAATGGCGCGGAATGGTGCACGACATCATGCCTGGCACAGAAGAATTGTTGATGAAAGAACAGGTATCTGCCTACGTCGGCATAGACCCTACGGCAGACTCTCTGCATATAGGACACCTTGTGGGAGTGATGATGCTCAAGCATCTGCAGAACTGCGGCCACAGGCCCGTGGCTCTCGTGGGCGGCGCCACCGGAATGATCGGCGACCCGTCGATGAAGTCCGCCGAGCGCAACCTGCTCGACCAGGAGACCCTGCGCCACAACCAGGAGTGCATCAAGAAGCAGCTTGCCCGCTTCCTCGACTTCGACAGCAAGGCTCCCAACGCCGCCATAATGGTCAACAACTACGACTGGATGAAGGATTTCAGTTTCCTCGATTTCATCCGCGACATCGGCAAGCACATCACCGTGAACTATATGATGAGCAAGGATTCAGTGAAGAAGCGCCTGAACGGTGAGGACCGCGAAGGTATGTCCTTCACAGAGTTTTCATACCAGCTGGTGCAGGGCTACGACTTCTTCTACCTCTACGAACACGAGGGATGCAAGCTGCAGATGGGCGGCAGCGACCAGTGGGGCAACATCACCACCGGCACCGAGCTCATCCGCCGCAAACTCGGCGGCGAAGCTTTCGCTATGACCTGCCCCCTCATCACCAAGGCCGACGGCGGCAAGTTCGGCAAGACCGAGAAAGGCAACGTATGGCTTGACCCTGCCCGCACCTCTCCCTACACCTTCTACCAGTTCTGGCTGAATGTCAGCGACGAGGATGCCAAGAAATACATCAAGATATTCACTATGCTCGACCAGGAGCAGATCGAGGCCCTCGTGGCTGAGCAGGAGCAGGCCCCGCACCTGCGTCCCCTGCAGAAGGCCCTTGCCCGCGAGATCACTGTGATGGTCCACGGCCAGCAGGAATACGACAAGGCAGTGGAGGCTTCCGGAGTGCTGTTCGGCAATTCTACCTCTGCAGTGCTGCACAATCTCGACGAGGCCACCTTCCTGAGCGTGTTCGACGGCGTGCCGCAGTACAACCTCGACAAAGCCCTTCTCGGCAGCCCTGTCCTCGATATGCTTGCCGTTTCGACCGACGTCTTCCCTTCAAAGGGTGAATGCCGCAAGATGATCCAGGGCGGCGGACTGTCCGTCAACAAGGAGAAAGTCACCGACATCAACGCCGTGATGGCTGCTGACCTGCTGCTCAACGGCAAGTACATCCTCGTGCAGAAAGGCAAGAAGAACTACTATATCCTCAAATTCGAATAGTCCACAACTATGGAAGGCAATGAAAGTACCAGGCAGCTGAAGGTTGCCGGCCAGATAAAGCGCGATATGGCGGAAATCATCCGCGGCCGCGGAATGGCTGCCTTCGACGGCGCGCTGGTGACAGTCAGCGGAGTCAAGATAAGCTCCGACCTGGCGGTAGCTAAAGTATATCTGAGCATTTTCCCGTCGTCCAAGACGCAGGGCGTGATGCAGACCATAGAACAGATGTCATCTTCGCTGCGCGGAGAGCTCGGACGCCGCGTCGCCAAGCAGCTGCGCATCGTTCCGGAGCTGACTTTCTATGTAGACGACTCTCTGGACTACGTGGAGCATATCGACGAGTTGCTCAAGATGTAGCACCCTATGAAGCCGGATTTCTTCATAGCGAAGCGCTACCT
>JAEEGF012275100.1_pt1 | contig 14386 bp, 7 predicted proteins | sample 9134171 | NCBI WGS metagenome assembly JAEEGF01 (sample SAMN16246542, study PRJNA631951) | gut metagenome | biome: gut microbiome; feature: rumen; material: AP-attached | host: Bos | place: Iran: Karaj | collected 2018-10
CTGTATTAACCTAGGATGACTATATATTTTCATATCTTTCGGCTTTTTATAGTCCCTTTTTTTGTTCTGACTATATATTATTCATGTTATTGATTTTTATAGTGCATTTAGTAGTGATATGACTATATATTTCTGTGTTAGCAGGAATATATAGTCATTTTTGTTGTAATCTGACTGTTTCTGACTATATCTTTTTAAATTCTTTATATTTATATAGTTATGAAGGCTGATTTTGACTATATATCTGTAGCCAGCCCATTTCTATATAGTCATAAGCTGCTGTGTGGGACTATATATTTATCTATTGCGTGGGAAATATAGTCATTTTTGTTGTGTTCTAACTGCATCTGACTATACCTTTTCATCCTCTTTTGATTTATATAGTCATGCTTGTTCGTTTGGACTATATCTCTTCAGCTTTTCTTGTTTATATAGTCATAAATTGCTGTGTGGGACTATATATTTGTCTATTATGATGGGAGTATAACTTCTTGCTGACAGAAAAATGAAATTGTCAGCAAGAATCCTGCTTTGCAGGACAAGATAATAGATGAATCTATTTTCTTGGTATTTACGATTTCTGTTTTTCTGATGAAAAACAAAAATCTATAGTCATTTGCTATAAGATTCGGCTAATCTGTAATCTTATAGCATTTTCTTTTTGGGATTTGCTATAAGTTTGAGTAATCCAGTTATCTTTTAGCAGTTTTTCAGTAGTGTCTGCTATAAGATTTTACAATCCTGTAATCTTATAGCAGATTATCTCAGCTTTCTGCTATAGGATTAGACTTTTTCCAAATCCTATAGCAACCCGGATTCTATTTCTGCTATAGATTTAAGTTTTCCCAATTCTTATAGCAACTCGGATTCTATTTCTGCTATAACTTTGAGACTTTCTTTATTCTTATAGCAATCCCACTTTCATCCCCGCTATAAGATTAGGCTTTTTCCAAATCCTATAGCAGCCAAATCCTTATTACTGCTATAAAATCAAGAAAAGCCCCTCATATATAGCAAAAGGCCAGCCCGTAGGCTGGCCGAAGCACAAGAGAATTCAAATGTGCTTAAAGGAATATATTAGTCTGCGTACTCAGATACTGTGATTGTGTATGAGCTTGTGCCGTCTACGTATACAGTTCCGTCTGTACCAACGATTGAAACTGTGTTTCCATCTTCATCAACGATTGTTCCGTTGTTTGTAAGTGATGTGAGAACTGAATTGCCTGTTACAATCCACTTAGATGAAGAATCGATTGTGAGGTTTGCGTAACCGTCGCCACCGTTGCCTGCTGCTGACTCGTCGTCGATGAATGCACCTGTAAGAACTGAACCATCTGTCATTTCCATATCAAGTGTTGAGATTGTATCCCAGATGATGTCACCTTCCATCTCCTGGTTGATAGTTGTGAATGAGCACTGTGCTCCGTTCTCTCCGCTTGTTCCCCAACCTCTCTGGTTAGCATTTCCTGTAACCTTAAGGAAGAAATCATTTTCATCAGCGTATGTGATATCAACGTTTTCAAGTATGAATGTTGACTCTGTGTTTGTTGTGTAGAACATACCACCGTTCTTTGCAGTGATGCTACCACCTGTCATAGAGAATGTAGAGTTACCTACTTCTGAATCACCTGACATTGACTGGTAAAGGATGATATTCCAATCGCAGTCGTTCTGCTCGCTTGTTGGAATGTTACCTGTTAAGTCGCAATCTGTAAGTGTAAGTGAGTTGAGACCTTCAATACATACGGCCTCAGAACCTGTAGCTGTAAGTGTGGCATTTGAGATTGTGATATCAGCTGTGCAGTAAACTGCAGGTGATCCTGTACCGTTTGATGTGTATGTACCACCATCTACTACCATTGTTCCGCCACCTCTATCTGAACGGATTGCAGCTGCTGATTCGCCGTTTGTTTCAACTGTGTTGTCGTTAGCGTAAAGTGTACCGCCTCCTGCAACGTGGATACCGCCTGATGTGTTCTGCTGTGTTGTGATTGTTGAATTAGATACATAAGCCACACCATCGCCATATGCGAATACGCCAGCACCACCTGCTGCATCTGAGTCAATAGTCACATTGTCAACTGTAAGTGTTCCACCTGTTGTAAGTAAAGTGGCGCCAACTCCGTAGAAAGAAGAATTGTCGCCACCTGTGCTGTCGTCTGAAGTTCTTGTAATTGTTGAATCCTTAACTGTAACTTCACCATCAGTTACAAGGATTGCATTTTCATCAGTGCCTGTAGAGGCGATTGACTCGCCCTCTACAGTCTCATCTGCATTGTACTCATATAATGCTGAGTATGTAATGTCTGCAGCTGATGTCATATTTCCACCTGGCTGACCCATAGCTGACTGAGTACCGCCAAGAATCTCTACTGATTCTACATTTCCGTCTGCATCGAATGTAACTGCAACCTGTGTGCCTACTTCGATATCAGAAAGTGTAAGTTCTGTCTGAGCATCGCCCATATCTGCTGGTGCTTCCCCGTCACCTGATGGAGCCTCGCCCTCGGCTGATGCCTCACTGTCTGCTGGTGCTTCGCTATCACCTGATGGAGCCTCGCCCTCTGGCTTGTCACCTGAAGGAGCTTCACCATCTGGTTTGTCTCCTGAAGGAGCCTCGCCATCTGCTGGTGCCTCAGAGCCTGCTTCTACAGTAGCTTCTGTCATTGCTGTATCATCTGAAGAATCCTCTGTATCCTCTGTTGTCTCTTCATCTGTAGTCTCCTCAGTTGTTTCCTCTGCTGTCTCGTCTGTAGATTCTTCTGTTGCCGCATCATCTGGCTTTGTAGGAGCTTCGCCATCACCTGATGGAGCTTCTCCACCGCCTGCCATTGCCATAGAGTAAGTTGTGCTATCGCTAACTGTGATGTCTGCTGTTTCCTCACCCAATGTAAGTTCGTTGTTTTCATAAGTTCCTACGGTGATTGTAAATTCCGTATCACTGACTGCTGTTACCTCGCCGTAGATAGTTTCACTGGCATAAGCTGTTGTGGAATCTGATCCGCAAGCTATCAATGAACCACAAGCAAGTGCTGCAGTCATCATTAATGCAGTAAGTCTTTTCCTCATTTTATGTCCTCCGTTATCTGCATCGGGTTTCCCCAATGGTCAATATTTATCTGCGCTCCAACCTCAGCGCGTTACGTGTTATAGTTAACCACCGGATTGTGAAAATTCTCCCGTGCATATTGTGAATATCAGGTGATGGTTACTAGAAACTTTATGAATAGACGGTCTCGGCTAGCCACAAACTACATATTGTGAATAATCTGAAAATATTTCTAAATCTATGGGGTTTTCAAATAGTTTGACTTGTGGTATTATGATAGTAACTATAAATATCGAAATCTTTGCCCTGGCGTAGACAAAGGATTGTCGATGACTCAAATTTCAAGGAAGAAAGGAGGGGCGTCTTATGGCACGCATTGATGCTGCGTATAATTATTTCATGACGACCTATGGTAATAACATAGGATCACGCTACGAATCTCATAAGAAAAGCGAACTACGCGACACTTACAACAAAATAGTTAAAGCGAACAAAGAAGCTCCTCTGTACAAGATAAATGATTCTGAGGACATCGGTCAGTTTGCCATTGATATTAAAGAGCACGCCAATGCTATGACTCTTTCAGTATCTAATCTGACATCTGCTGGCGATGATATTTCTTCCGTTTTAGAGAAGCGAATTGCATCTTCATCAGATCCAAATTCTGTTGATGTGCTTTACGTTGGCGATAGTACGGATGGTGCTGAGGATTTCACAATCGAGGTTGATGCGCTTGCAAAGCCTCAGGTGAATACCGGCAATTTCCTTCTTTCAGATGGACATGATTTTGAAGAGGGCCAGTACTCATTTGATTTGGACATTAGAAATCACTCATATGAGTTCCAATTCAATGTAAATAAGAACGAAACCAATCTTACCGTTCAGAATAAGATTGTGCGTTTGCTTAATACTTCGGATGTAGGTTTAAGTGCAAAGTTGCTTTCAAATGACAGAGCCGGAAGCAAGGCTATACAGATTGTTTCCAAGTCTACAGGTGTTGCGGATGATGAAAACACATTGTTTAATATTTCCTCATCAATCTCATGGAGAGAGCTGAACATCCTGGGAATTGACAATGTTACACAGCAGCCTTCCAATTCAGATTTCAAGCTGAATGGAGTTTCACATCAGTCATTGTCCAACACATTCACAGTAAACAAGACCTACGAGCTTGTTTTAAAGAGACCATCCAATGGTGAAGTTAGTATCGGTCTTATGAACGATACCGAAGCTCTTTCAAATGGAATCACACAGCTGTTGGATAGCTACAATGGAATGCTTGATATCGGATTGAAGTACAACGAAGCTCATCAGAATCGTACACTTTTCAATGAGATATCTTCCATTGCAAAGAATGATGCTAGCAAGCTTGCCGCTGTAGGAATCCAGAGCGATTCTATGAATCACCTGTACTTAGATAAAGATGCTCTATCCGATGTGATTAACAGCGAAAACAAAGAAAGCGCTTTTGAAACTCTTAACAACCTTAAGAATTCAATTTCAAAAGCTGCATCGAAGGCCTCTATCAATCCGATGAATTACGTTGATAAATCGATTGTAGAGTACAAGAATCCTGGAAAGACCCTTAGCGCACCATATGCGTCAAGCGCTTACTCAGGTATGATGATGAACTATGGATTATAAAAAGCACTGGTTTCCCAGTGCTTTTTTATCCCCTGTAATTCACAAGCTCTTAGGTTTCTCAAATGAGACGTGTTGTCGAATTGAGAAACACTAAGGCTTGTGAATGTAACAGGGGATTTTTCATTATTGATTATCCGTTATTCTGCATCATCTTTAAAGAATTCCATCTCCTGGTTCAGCTTAACCGCAATATCCTTAAGGTCATCGGCTGAATTTGCAAGGCTTGCAACTGTAGCGGAAAGCTCCTGTACAGATGCGCCTGTTGTTTCAGATGAAGCTGCATTCTCTTCTGAGATTGCAGAAAGTGATGACATAGCGTCTGATACAACATCGTTGGAAGTTACGCATGTAGATGCGCCACCGGCGATATCTCTAATACCATCAACTGTTCCATCAATATCTTCAAGCATTCCATTTACAGATTCAAGTGTGCCGCCGATAGCTTCCTGTTGCTCGAGGTTGCCTTGCTTAACAAGATTTGCTGCCTCTACGGCTGCTTCTGCCTGCTTCAAAAGCTCATCCATCTCTGTACGAATATCCTGAGCCATGCTATCAGAATCGTCGGCAAGCTTTCTAATTTCCTCTGCAACGACTGCAAATCCCTTACCTGCTTCACCAGCACGGGCTGCCTCGATTGAAGCATTTAGTGAAAGGAGGTTTGTCTGGGCTGCAATGCCGGAAATACCTTCAACGCGCTCATTGATATTTGCGACAGCATTCTGGGTAGCAGAAATTATTCTGGCAATCTCCTCGATTTTAGCTGTCATGTCGCTACTAGAATCCTGAAGACTGACAAGTGATTTGCTGGATGTCTGTGATGCTTCCTTCATTCTGCCTGCAAGGCATTCAACATTATCTGTGGATGACTGAACACCGCCAACTGCATCTGTAATCTTGCCAACATTTTCTGCTGCTTCCTGAATCTCCTCAGCCTGCTGTACAGCGCCTGTAGCGATTTCCTGGACTGCATTTGCAACCGTATCTGTTGTGGCTGCAATCTGGTTTGCCATGTCTGCCAAATCCTCGGAAGAAACTGTAACTGTAGAAGCCGATTGCTTAATTGCAGCAACGATGCTTCCCAATTTTTCGATAACAGAATTAGTGCTTCGAACAATTTCACCGAATTCGTCTTTACGTTTTGCATATCCGTCAATCTTCTTGAATCGACCATCGGCAAGCTTTGTGATGGTATCAGTAACTGCCATGATTGGTTTTGTGAAGCTTGTTGCAACTACGAGGGAAATAACTATACCAAGAATCAGCATTATTATTCCAATTATCACTATGATAAGTGCTGATCTAATTGCTGATGCCATGATTTCGTTTCTAGTTTTTGAAACCACAACATAGTATCCACTGATAGGTTCTTGTTCCCAGGACATATATGTGATTTTACCATCAAATGTTGATGTAATCAGGCCACTTGTTTCAGTGGAAGAAACAAACTCATATCCGCTTAAATCATATTCATCCTCTGGGCTGATTTCGAACTGAGCATGTGCAACCATCATACCTTTTGTATCAGCGATGTAACCGTCGCCAACATTTTCAGCAAGGAATTCATGAAGCACATTTAAGTCAAAGCTTCGCTGAACTGTACCGATCACCTGAGTGTGGTCTTCATTGTAAATTGGTACGCAAATGATTGTTATTCTATTTCCAACACTCTTGCTAACAACAACATCCGATATAGCTGGTTCTTCGGTGGTAACGGCCTGAACAAAGTAATCTCTGTCTGATATATTTGTAAGTTCTGCTCTATCTGTTCGTACAAGCTGATCACCCGAGACTTTACTGATGATGATATTTTCGTTACCATCGTTCATGTAAGCATTCAACTCGTCAAGCTGGGCCAACATCGCAGAATCCGGAACTGTCTGCCCTTCTGTGCCATAGGATTCAACAAAAACTATCGTACTAGGAGAAGTTGCAATTGCCTCCAACATGGATGTATTTTTCTCAACAATTTCAGCAAATTTTGCCTCAACAACTCGTGCATTAGAATTTAAAAGTTCCAGCGCATCTGCCTCTGCTTTTGAGGTAGAGCTGTTGTAGCTGATAATGATAGAAATTAATAATGGCACAGCCACCAAAGCAGCCATCAAAAGAATAAGTGTCGTTTTAAGGCTATCCTTTGGGTTAATGCCACCAGCTACATTTTTATTAGGTCTTTTTTGCTTCTTACTCATAGAAACCTCCTTAGTCAGTCCTTCAATTAAAGAAAAATTTCTATTTACATTTTATTATGACCAAAATCAAATTGTGTGTAATAATTGTAAAAGTTTTGTGTAAATGCGTTTATATAAAAATTGAGTGTAAAAAAGCACATCTTATCGATGTGCTCTTAGTCTATATTTGCTCCAGCATTTCCTTGATTCTGGCTTCGTAGGTGCAAGCCTCCCGGACGTATTCCTGGCCAGCTGCTGCAATACGTTCTCGCTCGCTATCATGCTTTAGATAGAAGTCTACTTTGTCGTATAAATCCTCATTGTTGTAATACCAAACCAGATGCTTTTCATTTTCAAAGAACATTGGTAGCTCCGCCTGGAAATTGGTCAGGCAAAATCCACCTGCTCCTAAAATATCGTATACACGAAGTGGAACTCCACTTTTGATATTTGGAATGGTCATGTTTAGATTGATTTTGGACTGGTTAAATACCTTTGGCATCTCGCTCCAATAATCAACGCTGCCTTTGTAGTTTACTCGGAGCAAATCCCTGGTGAAGGAATTTGTGTAGATGCTCACATCATGGTGCTTTGACAGGTCGATTAATATTCGTCTGCGTTGCTTTTGAGCTATTTTGAAGCCTAGTGTTGTTACTGAAAAGATTAGGTTTAAATCCGAAAGCGAGTCTTCCGATTTCTCCAGTTCAAAATAGTTTTCAAGTTCCATGAGAATCTCTGGTGTAAGCATCCTGTCGATGATATTTACACCCATCAGATCACGCTGGGCTTCCATAGTTGCCTCGAAATATCCACGAAGATACTCTGGCAAAGTGTATTCCATTTTGTCGTAGGAATTCTTTTCATAGAGTGAGCCTACGAAGCTGATTTCGTTTTTGTAGGCCTCCAAATCTGATGAGTTACCAAACAGGTAAGCAAGTCTATTGCAATCCACAGCTAGTGGAAGATGGTAGACATGCTCCACTCCCATGCCACGGAACTCCTCTACATTTGTCAGATCAAACAGGAAGATGCGATTCACATCATTGTAAACCGACTTGTGATACATGGAAATCAGAGGGTTATCGCAGCTCCAGCATACGTAGCGGAGGCCCTGCTCCTGGCACACGTTTGAAATCAGAGGGAAATAATTTACCGTAAAGAAAAAATCATAATTGTCGGCCTGAATCATGCCGCGAAGTTTCTCTGCGAACTCTTCATCTACATCATAATTGAGGAGGTCCTGGTAAACCTCCTCAACCTCATAGCCTAACTCCTCAAATGTATGTTTAATATCTTTATAGTTATATGCCTTCCAACGGTACATCAAGATTTTCATGTTATCCATGTAATGTATCTACTCCAAATGTATTCTGTAATATACCCACCAACTGCTGATAGGTAGCTACGGCTTCGTCGCTGCGGCCGGCTGCATCCAGCTCGGCTATTTGAGCCAGGATGGTCTCCTCCAGCTTATACATTTCGTTGAATTTATCTGGGTCATTGCGCTTGGCGTCGCGAATCTTAATACGCATTGTGTACAAGCGAGACAGCTCGCCAAGGGCCCCAGTCATGGCTGGCCTGAATCCAAAGAGATTCTTAAGGATTTTTAGGCTGGCAGTCACATCCACATCTGCTTCCGCTATAAACTGCTGCAGGCCCTGGCCAAGCTTTGTAGAGTGGTTCAATGGCTTGTCATCATCCTCGTCAAGAAGCCAGCTGTCGTGCATCTGCTGCCAAGTCAGCGTCATATTACCATAATTCGCAAGGGCTTCAATAAGCTCATCATAGCTATCCCAATATTCGATGCCAGCAAACTGCTTTTCCAGCAAACGAATGTCGATGTACAGACGGATTTCCTTTTCACCGTCAGTTGTTTTAAACGCTGCTGCAATGTTTTCAAGCTCCTGCTCACTAAGATCTGGCGCCACCTTATCAATGTGAAACTCAATCATGTCACGGAATCCCGATGATGTGAAGAACTTGTTCAGCACATCGCGAAGTTCTTTTTTATAGCCTAATTCCGAACACTTCTTAAGAAGCATGACGATGAAGCCACGATTCAAACGAACAATTGGGGAATTCCAGGCAATGCGTCTGTAATAGTGAACCAGCGGGCCAAAATCATCATTTTCCATGCCGATGGTCATGATGAAGCAGTAAACCATGTTGACCTTTGTAGTATCAAAGGTATCTGCTGAAAACAGGCCGCCCTGGATGAACATCTCAGCCTTGTTGTTGGCAAGCTTGTCGCATATCTTCAAATAATAATTGCAGGCTGACAGGCACTCATCATTTTTCTGCTCGTTAAAATATGCAGTGGAAACATAAAACGCCAGGCAAGCCAATGGAAGCTCCATGATTGTTGGATTTTTCGCCTGTGTCTCATAAAGCTCCTCCAACTCTTTATTCTTATCTGTCTGATGAAGGGCGATTGCCATACCGCAGATAAAGCTTCCGCGATAGCGCATATCGTCGCTATCATTTTTAATCAGGGATTTTTCTGCTGCAGCCTTGCAAACATCGTACATTTCATCAAACTGCTTGATGGCTTTCAGCTCCTGGGCAAGCTGATATGGCCAGCGAAGATTGTCTGGGTCCTCCTCCATCATCTCCCTTAAGAGAGGCACGTTTCGCATGGAATGCTTGATATTCTCCTCTTCAGTAGCATACACATATCCAAAATGTGCTGCATAGGCATCCATAAACATTGCTCTGCCGTAGGATGGCTCAATGTACTCGTGAATCTTGCCCACAAAATGAGTCTCTGGAGTAACCGAGCACATACGGCAAACCTCGATATCCTGGTATTCCTTGCCGTCAAGATCTAGATAATTGTGCTGGAAATAGCCGCCAATATTGTAGGTTGTGCAGTCTGGCTGCTGGAAAAATTCAATGATGTACTTGCAGTCAAGGAACCACTCATCATCATCTATATACAAAAACATCTTGCCGTTGGCCTGATCCAACTGGAAGTTTCTGGCCTTGGCAAAATCGTTGCACCATTCAAATTCAAAGACTTCATCTGCATATTTTTCAATAACCGCTCTGGTCTCTGGGCTGCAGCCTGTATCTACAACCTGAATTTCAGAATCGATTGCCTCTCTGATTGGCATCAACGACTGGAGGCAACGCTCGGTTGTCTCTGGTCTGCCGCAGCAAAGAAGTGAAATTGTAAGCAATTTAGTTTTAGGTTTGTTGTTCATATATTGTTCCCACCCTTTAATCACTAAAAGGCTCGTCATCTGACGAGCCTTACTTTATTTATATTAATATGTTCCAATTACAAGTGGTCTGTACATTTCCTCTCCTTCCACGAGGCCTTCCACCTTGCCGAGGCAGCTATCAATCAAGCGATTGATTTCCTTGCTAACGATGAGCTTTTCGCCAGGTGCTTCAACCAAGCCTCTGAAGTCATATACATCGATACTTCTAATTTCGATTATTCTGTTTTCGATTTCACTTAAGATATCGCTGAGAACCATGTCGATTCTGGCTTTGTGATCCATAATCAATGCTGTGTCTCTTAAGTTCTCACTTATATCGTATATCATATTGCAGTACTTTTCAAACTTTTCAACGATGTCCGAGTAATCCATTCCCATGGATTCCAGGTACTCTCCCAATACTAAGGCTTTTTGCTGACATCCGATGAGCACCTGTAAATCTGCTGCGTCATCGCCTGTACTTCCCTGTGCAAATCTATGGTTTGCTGTGTAAAGCTCTAATACCATTGTTAACATCTTGTTTCTTGTGAAATATGCCATACGCCTTACCTCTATTCTATAAATCCTTCTTTCGAAGGAGTTGCAGTCGATTTTAAAGTTACTATTCAATTTTCTTTTTAAAATCATCCCCACCCCTGTGAAAGAGGTGGGGACATTTTATTTATGGTTTTTCAAACCTTAGGTTACTGAAGAAGATTCATAACACCCTGTGTAGCCTGATTTGCCTGAGCAAGCATTGACTGACCAGCCTGCTGGAGGATGTTGTTCTTGCTGTACTCAACCATTGTGTCAGCCATATCTGTATCACGGATACGAGATTCTGCTGCTTCTGTGTTCTCAACTACGTTGTCGAGGTTCTTGATTGAGTGCTCTAATCTGTTCTGGATAGCACCAAGTTCTGCACGCTGTGCTGAAACTCTCTGGATTGCATCTGCGATAGCGTCGATTGCGTATGTAGCTGCCTTACCAGTTGCATCGGATACGTTGATACCGTTGATACCGATTGACTTAGAGTTCATAGCCTCGATAGTAACGTTGATCTTGTTTGTCATGGCTGCGTCAGCACCAACATGAAGGTTAAGTGTAAGTGCGTTCTGGATGTTTACATAACCCTTTGTAAGTGTAAAGCTGATTGATGTAACCTTTGTAGGTGTTGTCTCACCACCGATTGTCTTTGTAATTTCAGCCTTTTCCCAAACTGATCCTACACCGTTCTCATCAGATTCATCTTTATCTACGATTGCAGCTGCGCCATCTGTTGCGCCTACTGAAGATGCTGCCTTAAGCTCTGTAGCTACCATATTGTATGCTGCAGTAGCCTTGATAAGTGTAACGTTTGCATCATCGATACCTGTTTCAGCATTGTATGATGTAGAGAATCTCTGTACTTCGTTACCATTGTACTTAATAACTGAACCTTCAGTGATAAGCTTATTTAGGTACGCATTTGTTACCTTTGCATTAGCTACATCAGATCCTACGTTATCAGGGTTGATTGTATATGTCTTTCCATCGATTGAAATTGTATCACCAGCTGCGATAGACCATGTATCAGTATCAGCATCATAGTTATCTTCAAGATGAAGAGCTTTTGCTGCCTCTTCATTTGTAGATGCACCGATTGTATACTGAACACCACCGATACGATATCTCTCACCTGCTTCGAGAGATTCCATTGTAAATGTAGCCTTTGTTGTATTCTGGATAAGTGTTCCATCAAGACCAGCATCATGAGCTGAGATATACATTCTCTTTAATCCGATATCGCCCTTTAATAAGAAAGTCTCGTTGAACTTTGTTGTAGATGCGATTCTATCGATTTCCTGTGAAAGCTGATCAATTTCGTTTTGGATATCATCACGATCTGACTCTGAGTTTGTTCCGTTAGCTGCCTGTACTGCTAACTCGTTCATTCTCTGGAGCATGTCGTGAACTTCTGTGAGGGCACCTTCAGCTGTCTGTACTGATGAAACACCGTCAGATGCGTTTGTAGAAGCCTGGGTCAAACCACGAATCTGTTTTCTCATTTTCTCAGAAATTGAAAGTCCAGCTGCATCATCTGCTGCTCTGTTGATTTTATATCCAGATGAAAGCTTCTCTGTACTCTTTGACTGAGAATCAGTTGTAATGTTCAATGTTCTTGAAGCATTAGCTGCCTGCATGTTGTGTTGTACTACCATAATAAATTCCTCCATGAGATTCTGCTAAATCCTTTTAGCATTTAAATCCGTTTTTTGTGATAGCCCAACATCCGTGTCTGGCCTGGTTATTAAATTTGATTTTTAAAAAGATTCGAATTCGATTTGTAAGGTAAAGTTTTTGTGTTCAATTGTTCCTTACACCTTATTTATCGTTCTGGGGCAAAAAAACTTTACCCCTTTAAGCAAAAAAATTTAATTTTGTTCCAATTTTCTTATTTTTTGTGCAATAGGAAAAAGTCGCTGAGCCCTTGATTTTACTGGCTTTCTAAGACTTTTATTTTTGTTAAAATTTATAACGAAATTTTTGTAAAATTTGCCATAAAATCTATTATATTCTCATAATTTGCGGGTAAATTGGCGGGGTTTGGAAGGGGAATTCGAGATTTAAAACTGGATTTTCTGGATTCTTATATACTTGCTGTAATCTACTTCTTGTTTTCCAAATCAAATTAGATGAATTGTTGAGCGATATTGTATTTTCTCCTTAAAACACTTACCTGTTTGTTCCAATAGTTAAGCGTAATTATCCTACATCCTGAAAAAACTTACTTTATATTAGAAATGTTAAGTGGAATCCTGCTACAGTTGATAAAACACTTACGTAGATGTAAGTGCTTATTGTCGATCCTGTAAAAGGCACTTAACTTTTATGCCGGAGATGGTAAGCTGATTTCTGAGATTTCTAAAAACCACTCAACATCTTTTCATAATATGTAAGATTCTATAAGTGTTTCTGCTATTCCGCCTGAATACACTCAACTTTTTCGAAAAAAAGTAAGCTTTATAAGCATTACAGTGAAATGCGCTTAACTTTTTCTCTCACCAGGATGACAGAGTAATCTTAACCAAACATCTATGCCTATTCATCTGCACTTGTCGAAGACAGAGCTTGGCTCTTCTGTATATTAGTAAGTGATTCACTATATTCTTGTAAATTCACTTAACTTTTTACAGAACATGGCATACACATTGTCTCTAACAGATGGCTCACTCTGATAAAAAGTGATCGAGTTAAGTGAATTTGATGCTTCTTCATTTTCACTTATATAGAAATTAGTAAAAAGTTAAGTGGATTTCAAATCTACTTAATCTCCACTTAAAAGCGTAACTTGCTGTTAAGTTTATATATGATTTATATAATTCCACTTAACTTTTTTGTTTTGATTTGAAGCGAAGTTAAGTTTATTCTACAAAAATAAAAATAAACTGAACCACACATCACATTTTATTAAGTGAAAATACATACTTATAAAATAAACTTAACTTTAATTCAAATATTTTAATCTATTTTAAGTTTATTTCATTTTTTCTTATATAAACTTAACAGCTCACTCAGTTTTTAAGTGAAGCCTAAAAATATGAGATTTTCACTTAACTTTTTCTCTCACCAGGATGACAACGTAATCTTAACCAGGTATCTATGCCTATTATTTTCTTATACTATCTTTCTATACTCAATTTTTTCTAAAAAAGCTACAGTCTCCACTTTATTTAGCTTTCACAGGATAACAGAGAATCATAGTTCAAAAATCTATGCCTATTCTTTTCTCAACCTAGCTTCCTTTTCCAAGCTAACTTCCCAAAAGAAACTTCAGCCCTCACTTTAATCAGCTTTCACAGGGTGACAAAGTAATCTTAACCAAGTATCTATGCCTATTAAAAAAGACCTTGCACTGCTGCAAGGTCTTAGTATCCACATAAGTCTCAGAAGCCCATCGGTCAAGAGCTCCTCCACCCTTATTTTTTCTTATCCAAAAAAGCTGGGTCGGCGGTGGTTTGCGGGCTCATCATGTGCTTGTAGTATGATGAAACGACATCGCCGGATCTTTTAATTTCGCGGGCTTCTTTTTTGACATTGGCGAAGCGTGTCTTGGCGTACTCTTTGTTGCGATATTCTGTAGCCTCCACATCTGCTGTAAGGTCTGTGACCTTTTTGATGAGCTCCTGCATGAGCTTGATTTCATCAGCGTAAGAAGCGCGGTCCTCGTCCAGGATGGCCTTCACTCTGTTGAACAGCTGCTGGAAGCCATCGTCAAGCATTACGATTCTATCGATGAGCTCAGCCTTCATGTTCATGTTTTTCTCTAAATCATCTGGAGT
>JAEEGF010585007.1_pt1 | contig 14382 bp, 7 predicted proteins | sample 9134171 | NCBI WGS metagenome assembly JAEEGF01 (sample SAMN16246542, study PRJNA631951) | gut metagenome | biome: gut microbiome; feature: rumen; material: AP-attached | host: Bos | place: Iran: Karaj | collected 2018-10
TCGACCGCGCCGAGCAAGGTCGTGGGCACATTAATGAATCTTACGCCGCGCTTAAACGTTGCTGCGGCAAAACCTCCCAGGTCGGTCACCATGCCGCCACCCAGGTTAAAGACCAACGAATGGCGCGTGACGCCCGCGTGTTCCATCTCTAACCACACGTTTCTGACGGTTTCCCATGACTTGGCTCTCTCGCCGTCGTTGATGGTGATGAGGTTGGGCAGGGCAAATAAGAGGCGCTCGGTGTTCACGTCGGCTATCCACACAGCCAGGTTGTGGTCGATGCGGGCCTTGAGTTGTTCAACTGCGGCCTCGACGTCATTGGTGAAAATGAGGTTCTGTTTCATGGAGTAAAATCTCTCGGAGCACTCTGAGTTCATAGAGTGCTCCGAGAGGATTCTTTTTTAGGCTTTGACGATGGTCAGTGCCACGAGCAACGAGGGCAGTGCGGCGGCCAGTTCGTCCATGTTCTTGTAGACGAGGTCGGCACCGGCCTTGTACAGGTCCTTCTCGGGGATGGGACCCGTGGTCACGCCGATGGTGAAGCATCCGGCGGCATGGGCAGCCTGAACGCCTAGGGGTGCATTCTCGATGACGAGGCACTGGTTGGATTTCTTCTCGGCCTTGGCCATGCCTTTCAAGAAGGGCTCGGGGTTGGGTTTGCCCTTGCGCACGTCATGCCCCGTGACCTTAACTTCGCCAAAGAGTCCGGGGAAGTCTTTCTCGATGCGCTCCAGCAGGGTGTCCTGTTGCGAACCGGTCACCAGCACGCGGTCCACGTCGGCTTCCTTCAGGGCCTCGAGCACGCGCACTGCACCGGGCATAACGGGTGCTTCGCCCAGTTCGCGGAAGTAGCGCGTCTTGACGCCATAGAGAGCCTTGGCCTCGTCGTCGGTGATGTTTTTACCGGCGCCCTGTTTGAACTTCATCTTGATGATTTCGCTGCCGGTCATTCCTTCCAGTTCATAGAACTCATCGCGTGTACACTTGATGCCGTTCTTCTTCATGAGTTTTACCCATGCTTGGGTGTGATACTTCATCGAGTCATAGAGGATGCCGTCACAGTCGATGAGTGCGGCACTGATGTCTAAGCCTTTGTGTCCTGTATATTTCAGGTACTCGGCTATCGTCTGTTGTAAGGTCATTGGATTTAATGATATTTTAATTAAATGTACATTGTTTTTTATCTCACGGTGATGTGCAGGCAGCCCGACTTGCGCTCAAAGATGGCATAGCAGCGGTCCTGCTTCCTGAAGTCCAGCACGACCTCGGCAAGGATGTTTTTCAGGTCCTCGAGCGAAATCACCATGCTCGGGTCCATGCAGTCAAACTTCACCCAACTGATGTCGAAGGTGGTGCCGTAACGGTGGCAGGAGTTCTCGGTCGCGGCACGGTTGCGGCGCATGAGTTTGGACACGCTATAGATCGTGCGCGTGACGCTGGTGACCTTGATGCGGTAGGCCTTGCCGCCGCGCTTCTTGACGCTGTCCTGGAAAGCATAGCCGATTTCCTTAAGCAGTTGGGCGGCTTTGGGAACGAGGTAAGGTACTGATGCGCTCAGGTCGTCAAGCATGTAGGCATCGCAGGAAAAAATCCTGATCAATGGCTTGTCGATGCGGTAGGCGTCGCGCAGGCTCGTCACGGGCTGGAAGCCGTTTTTCTCGGCGGCCTCTAGCTGTAACGCGTTACTGTCGTTGAAGATTTCCTTGAGCGGACGTTGTTCGATGTAGGTGGGCAGACGGTGAATATCGGCCTCGGCGATGAGGCCCATGCTGTCGCCTAAAAGAGCGCGGTTTACTGGCATTGCCGGGGGCGCCTTGTAGTCCCATGCGGTGGTATCTTGTTGCTGCTTGCTGCCGTGACCACACGAGGTGGCGCTTGCCAGGGCAAGTCCCATCAGCAACAGCAGCGGCAGCAGGCGCAAGATCTTCAGGTTCATCTCAGTTATACTGGTAGTTTCTTGTTTGAGCAAGCAAAGATAGTGCATGTCGCTCAAAATGCCAAATAAAAACACGCTTTTTCATGTCATGGGATGTGTTCTTAAGGGCCGATTCGTCACATTCACGATGAGGCGCAACCCGTCTTCCCCGCAACCAAAGATAGCCTCTTCAACAAAAAAACTGCTCTCACCCGCATCAGATGTGCCCGTTTTTTTGTAATATTGCACCTTCAAAATGACAGAATCAGGGAAATACAGCGTGCTCTTCGTCTGTCTGGGCAATATCTGCCGCTCGCCGGCGGCCCAGGCGGTGTTGCAGCGCATGGTGGATGAGCGAGGCTTGAGTGACCGCTTCTATATTGACTCGGCAGGCACGGGTGGTTGGCACATTGGCGCCCTGCCCGATAAGCGTATGCGGGTGCATGCCCGCCCTCGCGGCTATGAACTGACTCACCATGCTCGCAAGGTGCAGGCGTCTGATTTTGAGGACTTTGACATGATTGTCGGCATGGATGCCGCCAATGTTGATGACCTGCGTCACCTTGCAGCGACCATCGAGCAGCAGGACAAGGTGGTGATGATGGGCGATTACATTCGTCAGTTCCCCCACTATGACTATGTGCCCGACCCCTATTACGAGGGTAGTGAGGGCTTTGAACTCGTGCTGGACCTGCTGGAGGACGCCTGTGACAACCTGTTGAACCGAATTATCGAACAAAACAATATACAGCAATGAAGACAACCAAGTTATTGACAACTCTCGCCTGCCTGCTGGCAACCTTGACGTTGAGCGCTCAGTCGCCCATCGCCGTGGAGTGGCAGATGGGGCAGAACAACACTGCGGCTAACAACTATAGTTCGCGTTTCGTCATCAAGAACGTGTCCCATCAGCCCCTGTCGGCCGACTGGCAGTTCTTTTTCAACCAGTTCTCCCGCTCGGTGAAGCTCCCGGCAGGTTGCCCGGTGGATATCGATGAAGTGTCGACGACCTACTACCGCGTCAAGCCTAATGCCAACTATAAGACATTGGCTGCTGGCGACTCGCTTGTGGTCGATATGGTGATGGGCGGCAGCCTCGTTAACAAGTGCTACAGGCCCGCTGGTGGCCATGTGGTGCTTGGTGGCGACATGGCTCATCCCATTGCCGTGGACATCAAGCGCTCACCGCTTGACCAACCCGGCCAGTGGCGTGACCATAAGGCTTACCCCGACGGCAACTACATGTACAGCTTCAACGAGGCCATCAACGGCTTCAGCGACGGGTACACGGGCAATGACTACGACATTTTCCCCTCCCCCAAGCAGGTGGACATCGAGGACGGTTTCACCCAGGTGGGTAGCCTGGTGTCCATCAAGACGGGCAAGTGGTTCCAGTGGGGTGGCTACCGCCGTGCCAAGAATCTGCTCACTACCGAGTTGGAGCGGCGAGGCATCTATGTTTCCAGTGGCCAGAAGACCGTTATCAAGCTCTTGCTGGACAAGAAGATGAGCGACAACCGCGAGTATTACTCCCTGCGCGTCCATGACGGCCAAATCACCATTCTGGGCCCCACTCAGGCCGCTCTGATCAATGGTGTGAAGACACTCATTGCTGCCCTGGACCACAGCAAGGGCCACCGTCTGCAGAACTGCTTTGTCATCGACTGGCCTGATTTTGGCTACCGTGGCATGATGCTCGATGTAGCCCGCAACTTTGTCATTAAGCCCAATGACTACAAGCGCGTCATCGACCTGCTGTCCTACTATAAATTCAATGCCATCCAGTTCCACTTCACCGATGACGAGGCCTGGCGCCTTGAAATCCCCGGCTTCCCCGAACTGACTCAGGTGGCTGCCCGCCGTGGCGCCACCCTCGACGAGAAAGGTTATTTGGCCCAGATATTTGACGGCAACGGCAATCCCGATGACCTGTCACAATGTGCCAATGGCTACTTTACCCGCGACGAGTTCATCGACATGCTGCGTTATGCATGGCAGCGCGGCATCCGCGTCATCCCCGAGATTGAGACTCCCGGTCATGCCCGTGCGGCTATCGTGGCGATGAAGAATCGCGCCATGAACAATCCCACCGCCGAGCAGTTCCGCCTGTGGGACGACAAGAACGAGAGCGAGTACACGTCGGCCCAGAACTATCATGACAATGTGCTCAACGTGGCCAGCGATGATGTGTATCGCTTTATCGACCGCGTGGTGGCCGAGTTGCAGAAGATGTACAAGGAGGCCGGTCTCAAACTCGAAATCGTGCACCTGGGCGGTGACGAAGTGCCCAATAATGCTTGGTCAAAGAGTCCTGACGTGCAGGAACTCATGATGCGCCACAACTTGAAGGACCAGCACGAGGTGAGCGAGTATTACATCAAGCGCATCAGTGCACTGTTGGCCCAGCGCAAGATCCGTATTGAGGGTTGGCAGGAAGTGGCGATGAACCACAGCCCTGAATTTAACGCTGTTGTGGCTCCTCATGTGGCTGGCGTGAACGCCTGGAGCACCGTGGGCTCGCGTGCCAACGTGCCTTACCGCCTGGCTAACGAAGGCTATCCCGTCATCCTGTCCAACGTCACCAACTTCTATATGGATATGGCTTACAGTTGGCACCAGAACGAGCAGGGCTTGCACTGGGGCGGCAAGGTGGACGAGTTTGACTCATGGAGTGCTCTGCCCGCCAACATCTATGCTACCGCCCGCACCAACGTCGATGGCACCCCCATCAATATCACTACTGCTGGCGACGGCCAGATAAAGCTGGAGAAGCCCGAGAACATCATCGGCGTGCAGGCACAGCTGTGGGGCGAGACCTTACGCTCGTTTGACGAGGTGCAGTACCTGCTGCTGCCCAAGATGATGGGTGTGAGCGAGCGTGCATGGACCGCCGTGCCCGATTGGAGCAAGGACCTGACCGATGTCAAGGCCTACAACGAGGCCCGTCACCAGTATAATCTCAAGATTGGTACCCGCGAACTGCCGTTGCTCAAGGGCATGGGCTATGACTTCCGTGTAGGACCTCCGGGCATCAAGGTCGTTGACGGCAAACTGCTGATTAACACCCAGTACCCCGATGAGTTGGTAACTTATACCCTCGACGGCAGCGAGCCCTCCATCGACTCGCCTCGCTGGACGGCTCCTGTTCCCGTCAAGGTGCAGCCGCAGGTCATCAAGGCCAAGGCCTTCTACTTGGGCCGCGAGAGCGTTACCACCTACCTGTTCAAATAGGTTTTGGCTTTAGGAAAAGAAAAAAAGACGGGATTCATTGCAACTTTTATGGCGGTGAATCCCGTCTAACTCATAGAATGGTAACTTAAAAAACAAAAAGAGATATGAAGAAGTTTTTTGTGGTTTTGTTTTTTGCGTGTTCGTTGTTGGCAATAGCCGATGATTTGAGCCTGGAAGATATGCACCGGATTGACAGTCTGAGCAACGCAGTGAGAACTGTGCAGGGTCAGATAAAGGAGGCGTTTGGCAAGAAGGATTATGTACGGGTTGCTGAGTTGAACTATCGAGCCATTGCCATGGTGGACAGCAACAAGTCATTTTTAGAACCCATACTGGGTGAGCGGCAACTCAATGCGATAAAGGGCTATTTCCATTATGACCTGGCTTGTTCCTACTCCCGTCGTCACATGACTGAGGGCGCCTTCTATCACTTGCAGCAGGCGGTCAATTACGATTACAGCGATTGGAAGCATATGCTTGAGGACCATGATCTTGACAATATCCGTGGCAATGCCAGATTTGATGGGATTGTGGAGAATATAAGGGACCGTTTTGATTATCTCAGTATTCTCAAGAAGGCCGCACCCTACACTCTCAATGAACATGCCGATACCTTGTCCACATTCACATATCAGGCGCCTGATGATGCCAATCTGCAGCGTGTCAGGGCCTATTTCAACCTTGACAAGGTTGCCGGGAATGGTGATGAGATTTCAAAAATCAAGAATATCATGACCTACATTCACAACCTCATCGAGCACGACGGCCAGCACCCCAATCCCGAACATATCAACGCCATTGACATGGCTGAGGCCTGCAAGGACGGTAGCCGTGGACTGAATTGCCGTGGACTTGCCATTTTGCTCAATGAATGCTACCTGTCGATGGGTATTCCCTCGCGTTATGTGACCTGCATGCCCCGGGAATATATCAATGATTGCCATGTCATCAACGCCGTGTGGTCCAATCAACTCGGAAAGTGGTTGTGGATTGACCCGAGTTTCAATGCATGGGTAACCGACAAGAAGGGAAACATGTTGAGCATCCAGGAGGTGAGAGAGTGCCTGCGCAACGGCACTCCTGTTGAAGTGAACAAGCAGGCTAACTGGAATAACCGTGAGAAAGAGACCACCGAGAATTATCTTTATAATTATATGGCTAAGAATCTCTACTACGTTATCGTTTCCCTCAATCAGGAATTTGGCCTTGAGGACAGCGCCATTTCTAATAAACCACATGATGTGAAATTGCTGCCCCCAGGCTACACACCCGATCGAGACTCTCGTGATGGCTTGACTACTTGTGACGACCAGTGGTTCTGGCAAGCCCCGATGTAAAACCCGGATTCAAGCTTTAAAAGATACATTTTGGATTGTTGGGGAAATGTGCTGTTGATGTGCATTTCCCCAAAATGATGCAGATGAATGTAAAAAACATTGAAAAATTGTTGTTAAATCAAAATATTTGCATTTTTCAGTGTTAAAAATTGGTTGCATGTTTTAATGATTGAAAAACTGTGTGTATATTTGTAGTTCATTCTGTACCCAACTTTTGAAATCAATATTACCTAATCAATAAAATCCACTTGAGAATGAGAAAACAGTTACTATTGCTACTGCTGTTGAGCCTCTTGTCGCTGCCGGGACTGGCCCGTGTGGTGACAGGCGTGGTCACGCAGTCGAGCGACGGCGAGCCGATTATCGGCGCGTCGGTCAAGGTGCACGGCACGACGCGCGGCACGGCGACCGACTTCGACGGCCGTTTCTCGATTGAGGCAAGCGACGGCGACGTGCTCGATGTGAGCTACGTGGGCATGAATCCCAAGAGCGTAAAGATTGCCCCGGGACAAACCGAGGTCAACATCGCCCTTGATGATAATGCACAGGTGCTGGGTGAGGTCGTGGTGACCGCCATGGGCCAGACCCAAGAGAAAAAGAAACTGAACTTCGCTGTTCAGTCCCTTGACGAGGAGCAGGTGAACGCTGGCGGTTCCACCAACTTCGCCAACTCGCTGCAAGGTAAGGTTGCCGGTCTGCAGGTGAGCACCGGCGGTAGTTCGCCCAACTCGTCGACACAGGTCATCATCCGTGCCATCTCGTCGATGAACAACTCGATGAGCAACGAGCCGCTGCTCATCGTTGATGGCATGGCTTATCGCGGTACCGCCTCATCGCTGGGCGACCTGAACCCCAACGACATCGAGAACATCACGGTGCTGAAAGGCGCTGCCGCCTCGGCCCTCTATGGCCAGGAGGCTGGTAGCGGTGTCATCATGATTACCACCAAGAACGGTGGTCGGAATGGTGAAATCAATGTCACCGCATCGGCTACGCTCGAGATCAATACCCCTTATCGAGTTCCCAAGATTCAGTCCACCTTCATCCCCGGTGCCAAGGGCATGTACAAGGAGAACATGGGCAGCGGTGGCTGGGGACCCTATATGGGAGCCAACGACCATTACTACAACAATGTGGACAACTTCCTGAAGACGGGTATCCTGCAGAAGTATGACGTGAGCGTGAGCGGCGGAACCGAGAAGTTCTCGTCCTATGCCTCGCTGTCCTACAGCGACAACCAGGGTATCGTTCCCAAGGATTACCGCAAGCAGATCAACGCCCTCATCAAGGGAACCTATAAGCCCAGTGACAAGGTGACCATTCAGTTGAGCGCCAACTTCATGAACCGCAAGTCACGCGGTTTCGGCAACTCGATGTCCACCATCTACAACTGGGGTATCAACAAGGACATGAGTGACTACCGCACCCTTGAGGGACATGTGAACTGGTGGGCCTACTACGACCACTGGGAGAACCTGCTCGACACCGAGCGCATCAACGGTGCCGTGTCGCCCTACTTCGGCCGCTACATGGACTGGAGCCAGACCGAGGGCAACCGCTTCCTCATCAACGGCCAGATCAGTTACGAGCCAATCAAGAATCTGGTGATTACCGGAAAGATGGGCTATGACAAGAGTTACTCGATGTATGACTCCTACACCGTGCCCCGCATCTATGACGGCGACCTGGTGGATCCCAATGCCGAGGATGTGCAGACTAAACTCAGCGACATGCAGTCAAAATTTGGCTCTTACAGTTTCCAGCCCTCGCGTGGTTCGATGCTGAACATGCAGTTGCTGGCGACTTATCAGCACACCTTTGCCGAGGACTACACCGTGAGCGCCCTCTATGGTCTGGAATACAAGGAGCGCCGCGGCTTGGAGGCTTCCATCTATAATGAGCACTTCAAACTGGGTGGCGAGTTCTATAGTTTCAACAACACCGACTTTACCAATGGCGACCTGTTGATTGCCAATCGCCCCACGCTGTACCATAGCGAGAGCAACATCTATGGCCACTTCGGTGAGTTGCGCTTTGATTACAAGGGTATGGCACAGCTGTCCGTCACGGGACGTCTTGACGGCTCATCCCGCGTGAGACAGTCGACCCAGACGACTTATTTCTATCCTTCGGTTACGGCAGGTATCATCTTCAGCGAACTCTTCCACCTGAGCAACGACTGGTTCAGTTACGGTAAACTTCGCGGCAACTGGGCCAAGGTCGGCAAGGACTGTCAGGCCTATCTGTTTACCGATACCTACAAGCAGTGGACGCTGTTCCCCGACGGCGGTTATGGCGTGGATCCCACCGTGTCGCGTGCGGTTGACCTGGTGCCCGAGATGACCAAGTCGTGGGAGATCGGTGCCGACCTGCGCTTCTTCCGCAATTGGACCCGCCTGGATATCGCCTACTACTCGACCACGGTCGATGACCAGATTGTGACCGTGCGCGTGTCGCCCGCCTCGGGTGTGATTCTCCAGACGCGCAACGAGGGTAGCTTGAAGAACCATGGTATGGAGATTTCATTAAATCAGGATATCATCAAGACAACCGACTTCTCGTGGAGTGCCCTGGCCAACTTCTCGTTTAACCGCAGCAAGGTGCTCTACCTGCCCAACGAGTTGACCGAGATCCAAGGTACCCAGTATGGCGACATCTTCCCCGTTGCCCGCCTGCATGAGTCCTCGACGGGTATTTCCGGTAAGGACTATGTGCGTGACCCGGAGGGTAACGTCATCTGTGACGAGAACGGTTATCCCATCATCGACAGCGCCAAGGGCCTCTACATCGGCAACCGTGAACCCGACTGGTTGCTGGGTATAGGCAGCACCTTGCGTTATAAGAATGCCAGCCTGTCGTTCCTGTTCGACGGCCGCAAGGGTGGTGACGTGGTCAACGTCACAGGCCGCAGCCAGATTACCAACGGCATGAGCAGCCTGTATGACCGCTACCGCAACCGCGAGTACATCATCAATGGTGTGCAGGCTGTCACGGGAGCCGACGGCACGGTGTCCTATGTCAAGAACACCACGCCCATCGTGCTCGACTCCTACTTCATCAATACCTACTATGCCACTGTATCGTCCAACTTCATCGAGGACGGTTCCTATATCCGCTTGAGCTATGTGACGCTGAGTTACGACGTCGGCAAGCACTTCAAGCGCACTTGGCCCGTCAAGGGGCTTACTCTCACTGCCACGGGCCGCAACCTGTTGCTGCTGACCAAGTACCGCGGTAACGATCCCGCCGTGCTGGCAGGCACCGGCGGCGGTACCGGTAGCGCAGGTATCGACAACTACAACGTGCCCAGCACGCGCAGTTTCAATTTCACGCTTAAATTATCATTCTAAACAAGGCCGACTGACTATGAAAAAGATTAAATTTATAGCAATGCTGATGCTGGTTGGCCTGCTGTCGGTGGGTTGCAATGATATCCTCGACGATAACGTCAACCCCGACAGGGCCCATGACATCGAGGCCAAGGATGGCTTGGCTGTCATCATCTATTATGCACAACAGGTCGTTTATGACCACAGCGAATATTACGCCTACTTCTCCCAGATGCTTACCACCGGCGGCAAGAGTTCGGTGGGAGCCTACAGCTACAAGTGCGAGTGGGAGATGCTGACGATGAACCGCCACCCGATGTGGCGTCGTCATTTCTATGACATCGGCAAGAACACCGATAACCTGGTGAAAAATTCCCAGGCCATCAACTCGCCCAACTATGAACTCATCGGGCGCACCATCATGCTGATGTCCACACAGTTGACGACCGACGCCTTTGGCGATATCCCCCGCAGCGAGGCCTACAAGAGCATTGCGCCGACCTATGACTCCCAAGCTTCGGTCTATGCGTGGATGATGCAGGAGTGCGATGACCTCATCAAGATGTACGAGGACCCCGCGATTATCAATAACCCTGACAACCAGAAGATTGACGCTTCGGTAGACCGTGTCTATGGTGGTGACCTCGAGAAATGGAAAGGTCTCGTATATGCCATCAAGGCTCGCCTGCTGTTGCGTAACATCCCCAACGTGGACCGCTCACCGGCCATGTGTCAGAAGATCATTGATGCTGCCGACGCTGCCATCAACCAGTGGCGCAAGGGCGATGTGTTTGACTACCAGGGAGGTCGTGATGCATGGTTTGGCAATGAGCCGCGTTATTACTGGGACGGTGGCACGGGTACGCAGAACGCCGTGTGGAGCGTAGCCCAACCCGTCATCAACTCGTGGGAGTCGCGTGGTAACCTCTTGGGTAGCGCTATACCGAGCAAGTTCTTCATGGTCGATCTGCTGGGTATCAGCAAACCCGACAATGAGATGACTTGCGGCATGTTCAATGCCGAGGGTGCCCACGATGGCTTTGCCAACGACCCGCGTTGCGGACTGCTGATGATTGCCCGAACAGGTCCCGCAAGTCCGTCGGTAGCCAACGAGCGTATCAAGATGCGCTACCTGGAGAACAACATCGGCATGGGAACATCCTACAAGATTGCCAATTATCCCAACCTGTACATGGGTGCCTATGCTGGCGCCGCCAATGCCTATAATCCCATCTTCACGATGGAGGAACTCTACTTCATCAAGGCCGAGGCTATGTATTGGATGGGCAAAAAGACCGAGGCCTGTGCATTGGCTAAAGAAGCCACACAGTGGAATATCCAGCGCCACCTCGCCGCCTTCTTTAAGTACTATGTCAATCCCAACTACAACGCGACGACCGATAACAAGTATCCCGGCAACTCGGTATCTGGCGGAGCCCCGGGTTACCAGCCTGCAGAGTACTGGGATGGCCAGATTGCCGCTTTCCTGGATAACGAGGATTATTACAAGGGCAAGAACGTCGCTGTACACAAGGTCACCGACCGTGGCAACAAGCACTGGTTCTTCAATCCCAGTGAGTTCACGTTGAGCGACCTGATGCAGCAGAAGTACATTGCCATGTATCTGCAGCCCGAGCAGTGGACCGACATGCGCCGTTACCATTACAGTAACAACCGTAACCACTACGGCATCGGCGACAACCAGGAAATCGTTTATCCGACCCTGCGTCGTCCTTACAACCTCTATTCGGCTTACTGGATTGACGGCTTGACCGAGGAGCAGAAGGAGAATACCTGGATCCAGCGCATCAACTACGACCCCGAGACCGAGGAGAAGTACAACCGTCAGGAGCTTGAGCGCCTGGGTGCCTACAAGAACTACAGGTGGTTGCAGGAACCCATGATCTGGGCTCACGAGTATGGTGAAGTCACCTCGTTGACGCAAGAGTAGTGAATAGTTAATAGATAATAGTTAATAGTTGACAACAATTATGAAACGATATAAATTATATGGACTGATGGCTCTGGTAGCGTTGCTCACCGCCTCGTGTGCGATACATGACCCGTTTGCCGACAACGGCCAGCTCGGTCAGGTGTTGCCCACAGTGGACTGGGAGCAAGGCTCTACTGTGGTCAAGGCGGGCCGCTATGCCACCTTCAAGGGTAAGTACTACACCACTAGTGAGAAAACAATTGACCACAGCGAGGTGTGGTGCCTCATCAAGCGTGAGCAGGTTGCTACGGCGACCAGCAAGTTGACCACGTCGCTGGCTTACACCAAGAATTATTCCCTGACCGACACGGTGCGCTCCAGCCAGGTGGTAGCCACCTATCCCCACAGCAAGGCTGAGTGGGACGGTTATGAGTATGTACTGACCGACAGTTTCCCAACCTCACGCACCCTCGCCCCTGTGGCCTGGGTCAATCCTGAGGAGTGGGACCAGGAGAAGTTTGACAGTTACTATCCCTCGACGTTCAAGGACGAGTTCATGGCCTACATGGTCAATGCGTTGACCAAGGACAGCACCTACTACAACGACCTGCGCAACGTCTATATCAAGTACAACTTCCCCATTGAACTGTTTGAGCAGCTCAATGCTCAGTACAACATAGATTTCCCGACTGACACGACTACCGACGAGAAATCCAATGCATGGTACACCACCGATGAAGTGGATCATTACTACTACATCACGGTAGCCGAGGACGGTACGGCGGTTTATCATGAGATTGCCGACGAGAGCACTGCCCCGGCAGGTGCCAATGTACAGCCGGTTTATAAATCGGCCTTCTGGCTCTTCTCGCGTTACAGCGATGACACGGGTGGCAAGATCACCACGGTGCGTCGCCAGTACATGCCCTATTTCAAGAGCATGATTGAGACCATTCCCTTCACGTCGTGGATTTATAACACGGCCGACAAGGTCTATACGGTGAACTTCAGCCGCACCTACTTCCTGGAGCCCCAATACCGAGTGTATGACACTGACGGTAAGGTGGGCGTGACGACCGATAACAAAGAAGTAACGTTGAACTAAAGTTTAGAGTTTAAAGTTTAGAGTTTAGAGTTGGCATTCGCCAGCGAACTAAAGGCTAAAAACTAAGGACTAAGGACTAAAAACTTTAAAAAGATGAAGACATTCAATAAAATAGCATTCATTTTCATGATGGCGATGATGGCCGTGTCGTGTATCGATAAGACACCCGATTATGACAACTTTGCCACCAAGGATGTGGATTTCACCTATAGGGTGGACGATGATCGCTACGGTCTGGACTTCTATGTGGTATCGACTGTGGAGTTTACCAACACCTCGTCCAAGTCGGGACAGGTGAAGTGGGATTTCGGTGATGGCACGAGCTCGACCGACATGAATCCTTCCCACAAATATGCCAAGGCTGGCATCTATCAAGTGACGCTGACCGTTGACGGCGTAGGTAGCCGCACCTATCCGCTGCTCATTTACGATATCGCCCCGTTGTTGAGCGTTGTTGAGCAGAGTGCTTCGCCCGTGGTCATCAATGATGTTGAAGTGAAACTTGACATAGAGTTGCCCAACCCCGAGAATCTGACCTGCAAGTATGTGTGGACCTTCCCCGACGGAACCCGTGATGCCCAGGGCAACCTAATTACGACTTTCGAGGGCTACAGCCACGAGGATGGTACCACTGATAACCCCGGAAAACTGACCTTCAGCAACATCGGTTCGCAGAAGATCACGCTGCAGACGTGGTTTGATATCAATGGCGAGAACCGCCGCCTGGAGGACAGCTATGTCAACGTGCAGGTGGGCTCGTCAATTCCCGCTCCCACACTGTATTACGCCACTCAGGGCGGTAATATCATGGCCGTGAAACTGGTGGACCTCTCCAAACTGCCCGCTGGCACTAAGAATCTGCCGTTTGACATGGGCGTGAGCTCAGGCAACATGCCCACCACACTGGTATTTGCTACCGAGAAGACGGTGACCGAGACTGATGTCATCGAGCAGGACAACGTCTATATCCTGGACTGCGGCAAGCAGTACTATTACATCAACGACGAGGCAGGTAACCTGGGTGATGGCAAAATCACTGTCATGAGCGCCGACGGTTTGACGACCAATGTCATGGTCACCAATGTGGGCGGTCCTGCCTTTAACGATCCCTTCCAGGGCTGCACCGATGGCACGACCCTCTACTACACCGACCGCAACACGGGTATCCGTACCATGCCGCTCACGGCACGTGGCGAGACCGAGCAGACCAACTTCAACAGCACCGCTGGTTACTATGTGGTCAACAACCAGTTGAGTTACTATGGCCAGGGTATTGCCTACGGTGCTATCCACACGGGACTTTATCTTGACAAAACCGGCATGTTCTGGTGGGGCAAAAATTATTCGGGTAACGGTATCTACCGTTTCCGCCCGAGTGATATTGGCAAGACCGGTACCGGTGTTCCCATCCCGCATCCTATCGTGCTTGAAACGACACAGCCGCGCGCTTTCACCCTTGATGAGGACCTCGGCTACCTGTATGTTTGGATGACCAAGGGAACCACGCCTGGCGTGGGCTTTACCCAGTACGC
>JAEEGF011364575.1_pt1 | contig 14381 bp, 13 predicted proteins | sample 9134171 | NCBI WGS metagenome assembly JAEEGF01 (sample SAMN16246542, study PRJNA631951) | gut metagenome | biome: gut microbiome; feature: rumen; material: AP-attached | host: Bos | place: Iran: Karaj | collected 2018-10
CAAGCTGTGGTTTATGCCATCGGGCCAAGGTGGACCCTCCCCGGTGCCGCCCGCACAGGGCATTCATTGAAATCACAAAGGCTCCACCTTTGTAATTTCAATCCAGCGCCAGGTTCGGGATCTCCAGCGCCTTCGATTCCGTAAGGCTCTCGATCTCCTCGGATGTGACCTCCCGTCCGAGCCGCTCGGAGAAGTAGATCCCCTCCTGGACTCTCTGGGTCTCCAGCGCGATCTTCGCCGTGGGAAGCAGCTCGCATTTTCCGAGCAGGGCGTGGATCCAGTGCTGCTGGGAGTTGTCGTAGTGCGCCGAATCCGCGTAGACCGTGTGGGCGAGATAATCCATCTCCCCGAGGTCCACCGTGGTATCGGTTTCCAGATTGTACTTCCGGGAATGGATCACCAGCGGGCTCAGGGAAATGCCCGCTTCGGAGCCCATCATCACAGAGGACGGGAAGGGCCTGCCGTGGACGGCCCAGGACTCGAGAATATCCATCGACAGCCCGCCGCGGTAGGTCGCCAGGCCGACGCCGATCTCTTCCACATTGTATCCGCTCTCGCGGCGTCTGCCTTCGTCCATGGCGATTTCCGCATAGGTGTGGCCCGACACCCGTTCCAGTTCGGGGAGCCCCGCCAGATACAGAAGCTGCGAGATGTGGTATACGCCCATGTCGAACAGCGCGCCTCCGCCGGAGGTCACCGTGTTGACGAATTCCTTCCGCGCGTACCCGTCCACGAAGGGTCTGCCGCGCCGCCGGAAGCCGTAGGACCGCATGTGATAGAGGTGCCCGAGGTCGCCCGCGTCGATGAACCGCTTGGCCGCCTTCGTCTCGTTGGAGTAGAGGAAGGCGAGCTGAATGTGCAGTTTCTTCCCGGTTTCCTCCATCACCCTGTACATTTCCCGGGCGTCATAGAAGGAGCCTGCCATCGGCTTTTCGCAGTAGCAGTCCTTGCCCGCCCGCATGACGGCGATGGAGACCGGCGCGTGCATGTTGTTGTGCAGGCAGACGTCCACTGCGTCGATGTCGTCTTCCAGGAGCATTTTCCCGATGTGCGTGAACCGCCGCGCGATGCCGTAGCGGTCGCCGACGTCGTTCAGGCGTTCCTCGTTGATGTCGCAGATGGCGACGACCTCCGCCTCGGGAATGTTCCGGTAGGTCTGGAGGTGCGCTTCGCCGATGATGCCGTTGCCGATCACCGCTACGCGGATCTTGTCTTTTGCCATTGTGTCCTCACTTTCCGTAAACGCCGTCGAAGAAGGACGGCTTTGCTGCTTCTTCGTATCCTTCGGCATTCAATTCCGCGATCAGTCCGCGGACCGTTGCGAGCTGCCAGTCGACCCGTTCGGGTTCGAGCATGCCGGAATGGTGCTCCACGGAGTAAACGCCTTCGTAGCCCTCGTTTGCCAGCCGCCGGATCACGTCTTTCGCGTAGGGCATGGAATCCGCGTGGATGTGGGTGTGCATGGCGTAGGAGATGCAGAGGGCTTCGCCGCGCTCCGGCTCGTCGAAGAAATTCCTGAGATGGTACAGGTGGCCGTAGGCGGGGGAATCCACGGCGTTTTTCACCGCTTCGAGGTATTCCGGCACTCTGTCCCAGCCCCAGTGGTTCTCCGGCCCGATCTTCATGCCGAGATCTCCGCAGATCTTCGCGTACTCGCGGTAGGTCTTCACGATATAGTCGAAGGCCTCCGGGGGCATGGTGTGTCCGTTGGTGCCGCCGAAGTCGATCCGGATGGTCTTCGCGCCGAGCTTGTCCGCGGCGTAGATGTAGTCGATCATCTGTTTTCTGTGCTCCGCGCGCCCGTCGGGATCGTCCACCCAGACGTGGGGGCCGTCCACGCAGAGATTGGCGAGGGTCAGCTCGTTCCGGTCCAGCGCGCGGCGTACTTTTCCGATAAAGGCGTCGTCCAGGGACGGCAGGAACCCTGTCCAGATGTCCGCGTACCGCACACGGTACCGGAACCGGAGCAGGTCGAGATAGCGGAAAACGTCGCATTCGCCGTTTCCGAGCATCCCGTGGAAGGAATAGGAAGCAACGCAGGTGGGAAGCATAACGGTCTCCTTTCGGTTTAAAAAATACGGAAAATCGGAGGCGGGGGACTCCCGCGGTTCAGCGCAGCATGCCGCGGTACACGCCGGGGGAGGAGTTCTCGATTTCCACGGCTCCGCAGATGCGCCGGTAGAAGTCGGCGGGCCCGACGCTTCCGATGACGCAGTAGCCGTAGCCCTCCTCCTTCATGGCCCAAAGGCACGCAAGAAGAAGCGCCGCGCCGATCCCCTGATGGCGCTCCTCTTCGGCGACGCCCGTGGGCCCGAAAAAGCCCTTCACCGTGGCGTCGTAGCAGGCGAAGCCGAGCATGTCGGACTTCACGCCGTGCTCCGTCTCCGTCTCCCGGACGGCGATATAGATCCCTTTCGGATCGCGGAAGAAGGCGTTTTCGCTCTCTCCGGCCCATCCCGCGCCGAAATGCTCCCGGATCCACGCGATGACCGCGTAGTTTTCCGGGCCGATGGGCTTGCGGATCACGATGTTTTTCTCCCGCAGGGAGGCATAATACGGCTCCGCGGAGGGCAGTTCGTACAGCTTGACAAGATAGTCGGACATAAATAAGCTCCTTTACGGTTCGGTTATTCGGTTTTTCGGCAGTTGAGCACGGAGAGGGGCAGAGAAGCGAATTTCAGCGTCGTGCCCCACCGCTGTTCGTACAGGACGCAGACCGTCGGATCCTCTCCGGGGATCACGCAGAGATCGGCGTAACCGGCGTCCCCCGGCTCCACGGTCAGCGCGCAGGGCCAGGAATGTCCCTCGTCGAAGGACAAGCGGAGGGTCAGATTGCGGCGGTCCGCCGCGGAATTACAGTTGACCGACAGGAAGACGGTCCCCTCCCGGTCCCCGGTTTGCGCGAGACTGCCCATGCAGGTGGGATCGGGCATTTCGCACACGGGAGTGAGCGGCGCGAAGCCCCGGTCCGGACGGCTGCTGCGGGTAGAAGCGCGGTATCCCGCTCCCGTCAGGCGGGTGTTCAGATAGACGCCCCCGTCGGAGGTCGCCGCGACGGCGGTTTCGTTCGGATCCGGACAACCCTCCGACGCGGGGATCACCTCGCCCAGATCCCAGGTACGGCCTCCGTCTGCCGAGCAGAAGGTCGATACGACGGCGGGATGGTGGGAGCGGAGATCGGTCCCTGCGGATTTCGGAACGAACCACACGGGAGAGACGAGCACGCCATCCCGGGTTTCGACCCCGTGCCCCGGCCCGAAGGCAAAGGCATTGTGCTCCCCCGGACGGGTGGGTTGCATGACGTTTTCGGGCGGGGTCCAGCTCAGCCCGTCGTCGAAGGACCGGCGGAGGAACGCGTCCCCGCCGCCGACTGTATAATCCCGGCAGTACAGGAAGCACAGGCTTCCGTCCCGTGCCGAGATCATGACGGGATTGTTCGCCGTCGGATGGGCTTCGTCCCCGGAGGCGAGGACCTGCGGCCCGGAAAAGGTCGTTCCGCCGTCCTCCGATCGGAAGAGCAGCAGATCGATCCGCGCCCAGTCGGAGAGCGTGTCGCGGGCTTCGCAGTACAATAAGAGCGTCCCTCTCGGGGTACACAGGATCCCGGGGATCCTGCACGCGGCGTAGGGACGGTCCGTGTTCCAGCCGCCTTCCGCGGAGAACGGCGCGCCGTCTTCCGCTGCCTGCCAGACGGTCTTTATGCTGATCGGCATACGGACTCCTTCTTCAATGGATTCTATACAGATTATAAAGGAAAAAACCGGCATTGTCAAGGCATTCTGACGAAAAGACCTTGACGAACCGGGCCCGATCCGGTATAATAGGCACGAAATCTTCCCTGTAAAAGAAAGGAAACGGCTTTATGACGCTGCCCGATCTGACTCCCTGGCTCACAACAAAGCGTCCCCTTCGCTTCCGTGAGGACGGCGGCTTCCGCATCCTGATGGTGTCCGATATCCACGGAGGCGTCGGCTATAACAAAAAGAAGACGGTCGCCGCCATGAACGCCCTCATGGAAGCGGAAAAACCGGATCTCGTCGTTCTGGGCGGGGACAACGCCGGCCCCGGCGTGATCCACATCGAAACGGCGGAACAGTTAGAGGAAATGCTCTCGGAAATCACCTCCCCGATGGAGGAGAGGGGCATTCCGTGGTGCCACGTGTTCGGCAACCACGACGACAACTACGGCCTTCCCAACGAAGTTTCGGAAAAGATCTACGAAGCCTTTCCCTGCTGCGTCTCGAAGGCGGGGGACGAGGACATCTGCGGATCCGGAAACTACGTGCTGCCCGTATACGACCCGAATGGGGAGAAGATCCTCTTCAACGTCTTCGGGCTGGACTCCCACGACGGGATGTTCGAGTTCTTCGAGCGGTATGGCATGGACCGGAACACGCAGGTATTCTATCCGTTCGTGGGAGATCACGGCCAGTACGACACGGTGAACGTCGATCAGGTCGTCTGGTACTATACGGTTTCGAAAGCGTTCGAGCGGGACATGGGGCGAAAGATTCCCGCCGTCATGTTCATGCACATCCCCGTGCCGGAGATGGCTCTCGTGGCGCGGTACCGCACGGACGCCCGCGTGAAGGGGTTCCAGGGAGAAGACGTCGCCTGCTCGGGCCTGAATTCCGGGCTGTTCCGCGCCTGCGTGGAGCGCGGGGACGTGAAGGGCATCTTCTTCGGCCACGACCACTGGAACGACTGCTCCGGGACCTATATGGGCATCCGGCTCTGTTACGACGCGTCCATGAGCTATCACGCCTGTCAGGACAACGATCTGCGCGGAGGACGTGTCATCGAGTTCCGGGCGGAGGATCCGGCGGCGTTCACGACGAGGCTGGTCAAGATCCGCGACGTGATGGGACACGAAGGAGACAGCGACGAATGAGAACGGCGGACGACAGAGGGAAGCCCGTGCTGCGGTTCGGGCCGGACGGCAGCTTCCGCATCCTGATGATTTCCGATTTTCACGGAAAACCGGATTACAATCCGAAGCTGACGTGGGCGATCGAGACCATGGTGGCGCACGCGGAGCCGGATTTCGTCATGATCGGGGGCGACCAGCTCTGCGGGACCGTGCCGGAAGAACTGCGCAGCTATCTCGCCGACGTGACGGAGCCGATGACCCGGCGGGGGATCCCGTGGGCGCACGTGTTCGGCAACCACGACGCGGAACAGCCCATGACCAAGGAGGACCAGGAACCGGTTTACGAGTCCTTTCCTCTCTGCCTGAGCGACGCGGGACCCGGGGATCTGTCCGGGGTGGGGAACTATTGCCTCCCCGTGTACGGCAGGGGGAGCGACGAGGCGGCCTACCATCTGTACGCGCTGGATTCCCACGCGGAAACGAGGGATTACGCCGCGAAATTCGGCCTTCCCGAAGATACGAAGTTCATCCTGCAGAACCATTTCAGCGACGGCCACCGGCAGGCGACGCCCATGTTCGATCAGGTGATGTGGTACTACAACCACTCGAAAGAGGCGGAGAGGAATGCGGGACATAAGATCCCCGCGCTGATGTTCCTGCATGTTCCGATCGTGGAGTTCTGCCTGATGTACCGCAATCCGGAGGAAGTGGGATTCGTCGGGCGCAAGCGGGAGGACGTGGCATGCGGAGAATTGAACTGCGGCCTGTTCTTCGCCTGCCTCGAGCGCGGAGACGTAAAGGGGATCTTCGCAGGGCACGAGCACATCAATGATTTTCAGGGGCAGTACTGCGGGATCACCCTGGCATACGACTGCTGCCTCGGGTACGATATGTCCGCGCACGACGACATGAGGGGCGGCCGGATCATCGATATCACGGAGGACGGCGGCATGTCGACGAGGCAGGTGCGGCTTTGGGACCTGGCCGGGAAGGAGTGCATGCGCGATCCGGCGTTCTTCGAGGGCGGCGACAAATACTTCATCCGGGACCTGCATACCTGAAACGGGAGAAAAAGGAAGTCAATGAATCTGAAAACCGAAATACCGGAAAAGTTCCGGCTGTATCTGAGCGGCGGGGAGTTCCGCGCGCTGTTCGTCTCCGATTTCCACGCCCCGTCGGACCGGGACTGGGACGAAAGGCTCCCGCGGGCTCTCGGCGCGCTGCTGGACGAAGCGAAGCCGGATCTCTGCGTGAACCTCGGCGATTTCATCTCCGACGGGGAGATGGACTCCCCGGACAGGTTTGAGCGGTATGTCGCCGCGATCGCGGAGCCGTGCGAAACGCGGCGGATCCCGTGGTGCCATGTTCCGGGGAATCACGACCGGGAGAGCGGCCTTCCGACCGAGGTGTTCGCCGCGCATCCGCACTGCCTGTCCGTCCGGGGACCGGATTCCCTGCCGGGGTACGGGACCTATCTGCTTCCCGTATACCGGGAAAAGGGCGGGGAAGAAGAGGGTCCCGCCTTTCATATCTGGCTGTTCGATTCCCATGCGGGCGGATGGCCCCGGACTTTCGGGATCCCCGAACCCTCCGGCTTCCGGAACGTGACATGGGGATTCGACCGGGACGGGGGCGTCTGGCACGCGCAGACGAGGTGGTTCTGGGAGACGGACCGCGCCGCGGAAAACCGGTACGGACGGAAGATCCCGGGCATCATGGGCCTGCACATCCCCCTGCCGGAGCACAGCCTGATCCCGCGCAATCCCTCCCTCACCGGCATGACGGGGGAACTGGAGGAATCCGCGGGGATCTCCGCCGTCAATTCCGGCCTGTTCGCCGCGGCGTACGAGCGGGGCGATATCTCCGCGATCGTCTCCGGGCACGACCATATCAACACCTTCGCAGGGCGGTACATGGGGATCGAACTCTCCGAGGACGCCGGACTCGGCTACGACGTTTACGGCTCGGACCGGCTGCGCGGCGGGCGTCTCATCACGCTGCGGGCCTCGGACCCCATGCATCCCGGCTCGCGCCATGTGTATCTGAAGGACTGCCCCGGCGCGGCGGACTTTCTTTTCCGGGAGGGACGCGATGACTGATCTGATCTGGAAAAACGGCGGCTTCCGCATTCTTCCGACGCATTCCGTCCGGCTCGTCCCGCGGGGGACGGAGCAGGATGTTTCGCGCAGAACGCGCATGACGAACGAAGGCAAGCGGGAGCGTCTGAGAGCCCTGCTTTCCGCAGCGAAGCCGGATCTGCTCCTGCTCGGCGGCGACACCCTCTTCGTTCCGACGGCGAAGGACGAAGCCGCGGCTTTGCTGACGGATTTTCTCTCTCCGGCACAGGAGGCGGGTGTTCCGTGGCTGTTCACGTTCGGGGAGGGGGAGCGGAGGACCGGCCTGGACGCGGAAATACTCCGGGCGGTGTTTGCCTCCGTTCCCGGATACGCCGGGATGCGGTTCGCCGGGGAAACCGACGGGATCACGGACGGGACGGCGGCCGTATCGAAGCCGGACGGAGAGCCCGCGCTGATCCTGCGCCTGTTCGATACGCACGCGGAGACGACGGATTACGAAAAAGCCTACGGGTCCCCGGGCAGATCCCGGCTGCCGTATCCCTTGTATTCCCGTTTCTACATGGACGGCGTGCGGTACAATCAGACCGCGTGGTTCGACACGGATCACGACCGGCTGACGGAGCTGTGGGGGCGGCACGTCCCCGAGCTGTTTTTCTTCCACACCCCGACGCCGGAGCACGCCCAGCTTCCGCTCAATCAGGGGCAGGGGGGATTCGACGGCGTGATCCGGGAGGACGGCATGTGCCAGACGGTAAACGGCGGCATCGCGATGGCGGCGGCGGAGAGCGGATCCGTCCTCGGCATCATCTGCGGGCACGAGACGGAAAACGACTGGTTCGCGCAGTGGGCCGGGATGACGATGGGCGTGGAGCCCTCCTTCGAAAACGGCGCGTGGGTGATCGGGATCCGGGACCCCGATTCCCCGTCGTTCAAGGTGGAGAGAGTATGAAAAAACGAAAGGCGGAGCCTTTCGTTTTTTCATATCCCATGCGGCAGTACGGGGGAGAGACGGAGATCAGGATTCTGTCGCGGACCGATATTTGAAAATCGCTTGACAGGCGAAATTCCCTCATTCTTCTCCATTGACTCTACCGCAGGTTTCAGTTATACTGGATGCACAAGGCCGGACTTGAATCCAAACGAAACGAGGGACATGCTTATGAGCATCGAACCGAAACTTGCCGAACGGCTGCTTGCCCTGCGGACGGAACGCGGACTGACGCAGGAGGAAGCGGCGGAGAAGATCGGCGTATCAAACAAGACTTATTCCAAATGGGAAACGGGGTCGACTTCCCCCGACATCGAAACCGTTGTCAAACTGTCACAGGCATTCGGTGTGACGACGGACATTCTGCTCGGTCTGTCGGACAGCGTCCCCGTGTCCTTTGAAGACGCGGTGCGGGCCGAGGCAGAGCGGAACGCAGATAACCCCGTAAAAGCCTTCTTCAGTATGTACGAAACCCTGATCGGCATGTCATACAGAATCTTCGAGGAGAGAATCGACAGAGAATGGCTTCCGGCGGATCCCGGAGAATACCCGGAATACCCGCGGAAGGTTGTATCCGTTCTGAACGCCTATCAGATGAGCGTCGTCTCCCCCGCCGTGAACTTTGTTTTCGCACTGTTCCGGAACGAGGAGAACTTCGGATGGCTGAAAGAAGAGGACAAGCTGACGGGGATCGCATCTCTTTTCGCTCTCCTGGCCGATCCGGACGCCTTGAAGATCCTGCGCGCCGTTCACGACGAATCCTTCCCGTCCTCCTTCACGGCGGCGTATATCGGAAAACAAACGGGCGTTGCCGAAGAGAAGGCTGAACAAATCCTAATGCAGATGCATCATTTTCAGCTCTGCACTTTTGAAACCGCGCATCTTGCGGACGGAGAAGTCAAGGTGTACTGGTCAATGGGCGAAGGAAGGATTCTCGGACTGATCGCCATCGCATACGAGCACTGCTTCGGAAAGATGGGCCACAGGCTCGGTATCAATACCATGACATGCAATCTGATCGGAGGTGAAGCGCATGACGTTCGGTGAAGTCGTCCGGGCGGAACGGATGAAAAAAGGACTGACACAGGAAAAGCTCGGCGAGATGCTCGGCGTCTCCTCCCAGGCGGTGAGCAAATGGGAAACGACCGGCTGTTACCCGGACGCGGAACTTCTGGTTCCTCTGGCCAACGCGCTGGACGTGTCCCTCGACGCGCTGTTCCGGAACGGACAGGTCACGGAGCGGGATGCGGCACTCATGGTTTTCAGCCTGATGCAGAAGGAAAAGGAGCGTGAAGGAGGAAAGCCTTTCGAGCTGATCCGGCGTCTCTGCTGGGTGACGCAGGGCGCGTGGTTCGATATTTACGATCCGAAGCCCGCGGTTAACGGCATGTCTTCCATCGTGAACGACGACGGATTCACGGAGGTCTCCTGCGAACCGTATGCCCCGTTCTTCTCCGTCTTCCCGGAGCCGGAGAACGGCTGGGGCGAGGCGGTCGGCGACGGGGAAGAACTCCGCTCCGTATTCGCCGCGCTGGGCGCTCCTTCCGTCATGAAAGCCCTGCTTTTCCTCCTCACGAAAGAAAGTGAGTATCTCTTCGAGCCCTCCCTTCTGACGAAGGAGCTCGGGATCGACGCGGGGGAACTCGATGCGGTCATGTCCGGATTAAGGACGCTCGATATGGTATCCGGAGCCCCCGTCGTGATCAACGGCGAGTGTCGGAAGCTGTACTACTACCACCGGAACGAAAAGATCATTCCCCTCCTGCTCTTCGCTAAATTCATCCGATACAACGCAATCTTCCACTTCCAAAGCGAAACCCGTAAAAAGCCCCTGATCCGGCCGTAACCCCGGACAGAAAGAGGGGGAGCCTGAGTTTTCAGGCTCCCCCTCGGTTTTTTCACACCGTATCCGCGTTCGCGTCCAGATAATCGTTCAGAGTCAGGATAGAGGAAATCAGCTTGTCGGCGCTTTCCTCGTCGAGATCCTGCCCCAATTCCGCGATCATCCCGCGGATAAAGTCCAGGTATTTCCGGTTGGCCTCCTCGCCCGCGTCGGTGAGAAGGACGAAAATCACCCTGCGGTCCGTCGGAGAGTAGTTCCGCACCACATATCCCTTTTTCACGAGCACGTTCACGGCCGTCGTCAGCGACGCGGGGGACAGGTGCAGGTACCGCGCGATCTCCGCCATGGTGTTTTTTCCGGATCCGCGCAGACTGGACACCGCTTCCAGAACGTGCAGCTCCCGGATGGAGAGATCCTTCGCGCATACCCGGCGCAGGCACTGCTCCTCGAGGGTGAGCAGATGCAGCGCGGAATGAAGAAAATAGTCGTTCAGAATATCTGTCTGTTTCTTGTTCACGGCGGAGGCCTCCGGCCTTTGTTTTATGTTATAAGTATCATAACATAGTTACTTTTCACAGTCAAGCACAGTGAGAACATTTAATTGTTAATTTTTTGATTTCCTTTCCTGCTTTTTCGGGAAACGGGATATTTTTCCGTTTTCGGGAACTTTTTCTTTTTCGGGAGCGTCTAATTCACATGCGCAGCGGTCCGCCGGCATGATGCGGAAAAAAGTCCCTCCCCCAAAATGTAAAAAGAGTGGCGTTCCCTCTTGCAGGAATGCGTCCGCTGTGCTATAATAGAGTATACTGTCGGATTATCCCCTTTTGACATGCAATCATTATATGGAGGTTCCCATGAAAACTCTCAAACGCGCACTGTCCCTGCTCCTCGCCGTCGTCATGACGCTGGGCATGGCCGCGTTCGTCGGCGCCGACAACATCACCTTCACCGACGTTTCCGGCCACTGGGCATGGACGGGAGGCCAGATCTCCTACCTGGTTTCCAAGAACGTGCTGAACGGCTACAAGCAGTCGAACGGCACCTACACCTTCCAGCCGGACGGCCAGGTCACCCGCGCCGAGTTCATCAAGATGCTCGACGAAACATTCGGCCTGAAAGCCACCGCTCCGATCGTTTACAGCGACGTGAACGGAAGCGACTGGTTCTATCCCTATTTCCAGAAAGCTGCCGCCCAGGGATACATCCTCAACTACGGAACGCAGGCGGATCCGAACGGCAAGCTTACCCGTGAGGAAGCCATCTCCCTGCTGGTCCGTTATCTCAACCTGCCCGCGGACAAGCAGGAAATCTCCTCCTACTTCTCTGACTACTACACCATTTCCGAACAGTACCGGAACTACATCATGCAAGCCGCCTACGCAAACGTGGTCGACGGCTACACCGACACCGGCGTGCGCATGTTCCAGCCGAAACGGGTCCTGACCCGCGCCGAAGCTCTGACCATCCTCTACCGCGCGGCAGGCGCCATTTTCAACGGTACGACGGACACCCGCGATTCCGGGGCTCCCTCCACCAACAACGTCTTCGTGACGGGCGGCTCCACCGTCATCGACGGCCTTTTCCTGAGCGGACGGAACATCGTCTCTGAAGGCGCGGAGTCCGGCGCGCTCACCTTTACCAACTGCACCTTCACCGGTCCTCTGACCATCCGCGGCAAAGCGGACGTCATCTTCTACCGCTGCAAGGCGGACGAGATCAATATCGAAGGCGGCGGATCCGTCTCCTTCCTCGACCGCAGCACCGCGAAGACGGTCAACGTCACGAAGTGCTCCACCCTCAACATCAACTCCGGCACGACCGTCGATGTGCTGAACGTCCTTCCGGGAGCCGCTTCGCTGTCTATAAGCGGCGACGGCGCCATCACCGCGGCCCGCGTTCAGGCCAGAGGCCTTGTTTCCTCCATCATGCCCGGGACCTATGAAGTCTCGGCCGGCCTGACCGCCGTTTTCGCCGGGACGGAAGTATCCGGCAAGACGGGCGACATCGAGGCGTTCGACGAAATGCCCTTCGTTTTCACGGACGGCTCGAACAGCTACGTTGCCGTCAAGCCCAGCGTTTCCGGCACCATTTACGGGTATTACTCCAACTCGGAGGAAATCCCCCCGACAAACAACTTCGACTCATACTACGAATCCGCCAACTACACCGTGCGCTTTAACGCGGCGGGTCAGGTCTGGACTGCTCATTCCGGCCAGTCCCAGTCCTCGGTCGGCGATTTCCGGTATCTCATCCTCCAGCTGCAGCAGGAGACCCGCCGCTATACGCCCGTTCTCGTCAGGATCGAGAATCTGACCACGGACGGCATGTACTCCGAACCCACGCTCACCTCCACCAATTTGACGGTGCGCGCGGGCCAGGCCGGTTCCGTCTACTGGTTCTATACCGATTCCGGAGCCGAGATGAATCAGGCCGAGTTCCTCACCCGCTTCGACTCGACTGCCGGCGCGCTGCGCGGCAAGGGCAACGTGAGCCCGACCAGCCCCTTCTATATCGCGCTGAAGGAAGAATACATCTCGAAGAACGGCTATGTGGCGATCATGCTTCAGACGTCCACCGGCGGATACTTCGTTCCGTTGATCTTCTCCGTGGGCGAAACCGGCTTCCTTGAAGGCCCCGCCGTGAAAACCGCCGGCGTGATCACATACAAGACCGCCAAGAGCGGCACGTTCTGCTACTATCTGACCAACGAAAAGACGCCGCCGCTCGCGGACAAGGATCAGGCGGAATTCAACGCAGCGAGGTACAGCGGATCCTTCGCCGTTTCGATCAACGAATCCGGCGAACTCAAGTTCGACACCGAAAGGACCAAATTCTACCCCTACATGGTGATCGCCCTGCGCACGTCCGCCAACACCTATCTCCAGCCCATCGTGCTGCAGGTCGATATCGACACCGGATTTGACACCAACCCCGCGGTTCAGGACGAGAAGAACGGCATCATCCGCTTCATCACGAAGGAAAGAGGCTCGGTGCAGTATTACTACACCAGTGTCTCCACCGCTCCGGACGTGGAGGAATTCAACCGGACGTACAAGACGACCGACAGCCGCTACACCGGCAGCATACGCGTGACTCCCAACAGCTACGAAACGATCCAGTACAATCTCCAGTACGTCTCTTCGCGCCCGTACATGGCGATCATGTTCACCGACGGACAGGGCAACGAATACAGCCCGGTGCTCGTCACGCTGAAGAACAGCACCGGTTCCGGCTTCAGAGTCGAGCCTCGTCTCATCGACGGCAAGATCACCTTCACGACGGAAAAAGACGGTCAGGTCATGATGTTCTACACGACGAACGGATCTCCCATCGCGGCGGACGACTTCTACGGATACTACACGGATTCGATTTACCGGGATTCCGTTTCAACGGTCGCCGGCGTCTCCGCTTCCATCACCGTGGACCCGAACGCGCGGAGGACCAATCGCTACGCCGTGCTCGCCTTCCTGCCGAAGGATGCCGAGGTGAACGGCTACGGCTACTCGTATCCCATCATCCTCGACCTGGCGGAAGCGGAAAGCGAGAACCTCGGGACCGGCCTGACGGCCACCGTCCTTGAGGATTCGAAGAAGGTCATCCTGATCCCCGATTACGACGGCACGGTGTATTATTACTACACGGATTACGAATACGAACTGCCGACGGCTTCCTCCTTCGAGACCATGTACAGAAACGCGGCAGGCGCCACGAACAAGACCGTCTCCAAAGGATACCCCACGACCTTCGACGGGATCACGACCCGGTACGCGGTATTCAGCCTGCGGTACAACAACCACTACCTCACCCCCGTCATCGTCGACATGAAGACCGGCAGCGAATACTCGAACGGCGTCGAGGACCATTCGAACGTCACGGGCACCGGTTTCAACTACGTGAAGCTCAGCACGGATATGAAGACCGTCACGTTCTCCACGAAGGTCTCCGGTACCGTATCCATCCTGCAGTACGACAACGGGCGCCTTACCGTGACCGGTATGCAGGCGGCAGCCACCGCGGACGTGGAAGGAACGATCACGATTCCGAATTACGCGGCATGGCTTGAGGATATCCTCAGCGGCAACGGCCTGTACATCCGGCTCGTCTCGAGCACCGGCGACATCTACGAAGCCCAGAAGCTTCTGACGGTCGGCAACTGAGCGAACGGCTGAGAGCCGAACGGACACAGTATTGATCCGATCCCCGCACCTGCGCTTCCTTCCGAGGAAGCGCAGGTGTTTTTTGTCCCGGCGCGGGACGGGGATGAAAAGCTGCGCCTTTCGGATTTCTTTGAATCCGCTGTGCGCGGGGCAGGCTTTTGAAAGGCGAAGCCTTTCAGAGTCTTTGCCTTGCGCAGGCGGCGTAAGAGTTTCGCTGCACTATGTCATTCTGAGCGAAGCGAAGAATCCGCGCCTTTACTTGTTCAGTAAGGAAACAAAGGCTGCGCCTTTGTAATTTATTATATGTCCTGCGCGGACGGGTTGAATTTTGAAAGGCGAAGCCTTTCAGTCCTTTTGCCCTATGCGGGCGGCACCGGGGAGGACCAGCTCTGGCCGCAGGTCCTCCCCGGAGGTCCTTTGGCCCGATGGCATAAACCACAGCTCG
>JAEEGF011803328.1_pt1 | contig 14381 bp, 9 predicted proteins | sample 9134171 | NCBI WGS metagenome assembly JAEEGF01 (sample SAMN16246542, study PRJNA631951) | gut metagenome | biome: gut microbiome; feature: rumen; material: AP-attached | host: Bos | place: Iran: Karaj | collected 2018-10
TGGAACACCATATCCGTCCCGTACGCGGACTGATCCTCATGCCAGGTAAAGGTCCCGTCGTCGTTGAACGTGATGGTGCCGGTGCCGTCCTCGTACTCCGGCTCCTGGCTCACCACTTCGCCGCTGTCGTCATAAGTGACGATGGACTTGGTGACGCCGGAATACGCGATGGTCCGCGTCTCGGTATCCAGACGTCCGACGATATCCCAGCGGGCCAGCTCCCAGGCGCTGCTGCCCCATTCAATGGTGATCCAGGCGTCTTCGTTTCCGAAGCACTCCACCAGGGCATGCGCCCGGCCGCTCTGATACTCGCCGATGAAGTTCATCACCGGGTTCTGCCAGTCGGGATCTTCCTCAAACACGGCGACGAAGTCCGCGCTCTCATCCAGCAGCACGGTGATGATCGGCTCTGTGGAAAAGTCCTCGCCGTTTTTCGTCCACTTCACGAACCGGTTTCCCGCCTCAGCAGCAGCGGCGAAGGTATACGTCGCGGCCTCCGCCAGATTGATCTGCGCAGACTGATAGGGCCACTCCGGATCGATCGCAGGGGCTTCTTCTCCCTCGGCATATTCGATCATGCCGCCCCAGCCCTCCGTGTTGATGGTGACGAAAATGGTGGCCTCCGGTATATCATAGGGCGTGAAGTGATACGTACTGCCGCCCTCGACGGTGAGCAGGACGCCATCCGCCCCCTCTTCAGAAACGGTGACCGTCAGATCGTCCTTGCTGCCGGAAGAAGAAAGAACGCCGCGCAGGGCATTCCCCTCCTGCGGCAGCATGCCGCTCCAGGAGTCTTCCATCAGATCCTCCCCCAGCATGCAGCCCACATACCAGCCGGGTTCATCAACGTCATCCATCCAGGTGATCGAAAGGATATTCCCGCTGTCATCCTGGAAGTAACCGCTCCGCGTCCACTCGGCCGCAGGCGGCTCGGTTTCGGTCTGCCCGGCTTCCGTCGGCGCAGGCTCAGAGGGGGGCACGGTCGTTTCCCCGGCGTTGTCCGTCGGCCGGTCCCCTGCGCAGGCGGCCAAGGCAAGCAGCATGATCGCGCAAATGGCAATAGAAATCAGTTTTTTCATCTCATTCTTCCTCTTCTGTTTGTGTATATCGGCACCGGATTCCATGACCCCGGAGCTTGCCGGCACTGTTTTTCTGTTCCTGCGGTGCTTTCGTCTCCCGCTCTTCCCCGGAATAACGGCGGCGGGTCACAGCTTCTTCTTCAGCGTCAGAATGTTCTGCCCGTCTCTGTATTCATAGCTCACATCGTCCATGAGCTGTTTCGTCAGGAAAACACCCAAGCCGCCCACCGGACGCTCACCGGCCGGGAGGGTCACATCCGGGTCCGGCATCACCAGCGGATCGTAGGGAACGCCGTGGTCCACGAAGGTGATCGATACGGTCACCGGTTCGTCGGACACTTCCACCCGTACCGCAGTCTTTCCCTTGTCCGGTGCGTAAGCATAGTGCGCAATGTTGACGAATATTTCTTCTACCGCCACGCCGATCTGCATCTGTGCCCTGGGCGGGCAGTCCACAGTGCCCAGCTGGTCCTCGACAAACGTCTGCACCTCCGACAGGTTTTCATCCGTCGCTTCGATCTCCATCTCGTTTCGTGCAAATACAAGCGAGTCCACCTTTTCCAGAAGTTCCAGCAGGTGTTCCTTCCAGAGAGCGATCTCCGCCCTGCCCTTTTCCGTTTCCAGGCCATGTCTTCGGATGGAGCGGCGAATCATACGGGTATAGCCCAGGATACGCGCCTTGTCCTCCACCTCCCGGAGCTTGGTCTCGCAGCCGGTTCCCAGGTAGGCCGCCAGCGACTTGCGCCAAAAGATTCTTGCCGTCTCATAATCAAACCCCTGGAAATCCAGAATGACCTGATGGTCCATTTCGTTAAACCCGATAAAGGCGTTGAACATGCACGCCAGCTCAAAGATGGGATGCCCGACCTCCAGCGTATCCATGTCGATGAGCAGGACCTCGTCGTTCTGCAGTTCCACGTTTTTCGTGTGGTAATCGCCGTGGATCATATGGTCGTCATAAGGGATGGCCTCTACCATCCTCAGGAGTTTATTTCCCGCTTCCTCAGGTAGCTCGTTCCTGACCTGGTTCACCACGCCGATCCACCACTTCCGTGAATCCGGAAGCTTTCCCTCGGGCACCAACGTTCCATGGATCTTTTTGAGCAGCGCCACGTATTCCTGAACGCACCAGTCCAGCTTATCCGGCTCGGTGGCCAGGATCTTGGAGAAGGACCGGGCATTCAGGAGCTCGAACACAGAACCGTAGCTCTCTCCCACACGCACCACATCGTAGGAGATCGCAGTAGGGATGCCCAGGATCAGCGCCAGCCTGGCCACCTCCCGTTCATGCTGGATGTCTGCCAAAGCATCGGAATTGTTGTAGACCTTGACCACATTGTCCTGGTCGATCCGGTAGATGGTGCCGTTTGCACCCCGGCCGATCTCCTCGCAGCCCTCGATGGATACCACGCGGTAAGCCTTTTCCACCTGCATCATCTCTGTAAAGCCCGTCATATCCTGTAACTGTGCAGTTAAATCAGAATGATCGCAATACGTGCAAGCAGCATATAGGTTGCTGATAAGAACCTCCGTTGTATGGCAGATTATAACACGAATAAGTCTGTGTGTATATCTTCACTTTCGCGCCTTTCCTTTCTGTTGTTTCTTGGAATGCTGTTTCACCCCATCCAACAGCGGAGAGGCGTACCATGAGCCGAAACAAGGGGTGCACAATCGGCCGATGGTTCTATTTCAGATATCCCTCCTATCGACCCGGCGTCGATCCGGGCGAGGTATTTCCAAGTCTATGAAAACCTGAGGCAAAGATAACCCCCGAAATCCGAAGGGTTCGGGGGTTTTGGTGCGCGAGGCGGGACCTGACCTGCCCTGCGGGTCAGGCCGGGGCGCGGCTCTGACGTGCCGCCGGCACGTCATTCACTCCCGCGCCCGTTCAAGTCCCGCACATCCAATTATGCAAAGGAGAAGGACACCCCATGGGATGTCCTTCTCCTTTGGTGCGCGAGGCGGGACTTGAACCCGCACGTGCGTAATGCACACTAGAACCTGAACTTACAAAAAGTCGTTTCAGTCTGTATCGTTGAGTGGACTCCAGTACCGGGAAAACCGCGAAAGATCAAGGGTTTCCGGCCCATTATGCCCTGAAACGCAGGCATCCCAAAAGATGCAGAAAAAAACAGGTTTGTTAGATGTATGTTGGATGGTCATAGAACCGGTCCAGAGAAAATAATGTCTAGTGTTCAGGCGCTTAGCTGCTTCAACGCCAATTTAGAGGCAATATTTCCCGCAGATAATTGACATTATTTGTAATCCAAACATTCTATTAGCAAAGATGGAGAAGACAAATATGACAACAAAGTCCTACAAATCTGGAGGCCATTACCGCCCAGATCTAAACATGGTCGATCGTGAAATGAATTCCTTCGGCAAATATGGTTGAATGCGCAAGCAGTATCTTATAGAGCATCGCCCTGTCCTGTATTCTCATCTACTGCAGACCAGAAAACTGTTTCAGCACCTTTCCGAAATTGACGAATCTTGCGCAAAACGACTTTGATGTGTGTTCATGGGATTGCGGACCAGAACATACTCCTCACGAAGGCGATTAAAAAGCCACTCTGAGTAATAGGTGGGGATATCCGTTCGTCTGCTTGCACTAATTTTATATCGCAAAACTGAATATGGTGATCCTCAACGGCGTATTCAAAGAAGCTGTGGCAATGGGTGAACTGCTATATAACCCTTGCGCAAATGTCGTTGTGAGAGCAAAAAACGAAGAACATTTTGAAGGAACGGCTTATGAAATCTCCACGGCAAAAAAGCTTCTGGAGGCTGTCCAAGGCGATCCTGTAGAACCGGCAGTCTACCTGGGACTGTTCCTCGGTCTTCGACGGTCGGAGGTCGTAGGTCTTCGGTGGAAGGATGTGGACCTGGAAAATGGCATTGTCCACATTCGGAACACCGTCGTCAAGTTCAAGGAGATATCGGAGCTGGAAAAAACAAAAAGCCGGGCGAGCCGGCGGGATCTCTATATGCCGAACGCACTGAAATCTTATCTGCAGACGATATGGGATCGGCAAGAGGAAGACAGAAAGCTCACTGGTCGCAGTTATTCCGACAGCGAGCACATTTGTCAGTGGCCGGACGGCACGGCGTTTCATCCGGACTATGTGAGCAGGCGATTTCAAAAGGTTCTGGAATGCAATCACTTGCCTAAAATTCGCTTTCACGATCTCAGGCATACCGCAGGCAGTCTGCTCGTCAATCAAGGCCACACAATCAAACAGGTGCAGGAATTTCTCGGCCATGAAAAAGCGTCCACGACGTTGGACATCTACACGCATATCTCCTTGGAGGGGAAAAGAAATACTGCACAGGTGCTTGACGAACTGCTGGCATGAACACACTTGAAAGACGATGATTCGACCCTTCAAAATCTTGTTGGATGTTTTGTTGGATGTTTGCAATTCGGGCCTTTTTGAGAAAAAATAACTTGCTCAAAAAGTTATGAAAAAGCCCCGAAACCTTTCGATTTCGGGACTTTTTCTTGGTGCGCGAGGCGGGACTTGAACCCGCACGTGCGTAGTGCACACTAGAACCTGAATCTAGCGAGTCTGCCAATTCCACCACTCGCGCATATCGGCCGGGCAGGGTAAACATGGTGCGGAAGATGGGACTTGAACCCACACGCCAATCGGCACACGCACCTCAAACGTGCCTGTCTACCTGTTCCAGCACTTCCGCATATTCCTCAGCACCCTGGCGGCTCCTTGGAACGCTCACTTAGTATAGGCGAGCCCGCCGGGTTTGTCAACCCTTTTTTTCGCCCTTTCGGGGTTTTTTACAGATATGGAGCCATGTACTTATCCCGGCCCAGTTCTTCGGAAAGAATCGTCAGAATCCCCCGGAGACGTCCGCCGTACTGGCTGGCCGGCAGACGCAGAAGGGAGGTCTGACCATGGGGCAGGGTCAGGATGGCTTCCATCCCCTTCTTCCCGTCCGCACTCAGGAGCAGAGAGCCTCCGTACAACCGGGCGATCTCTTCCGCCACCAGCAACCCCAGACCGGCACCGCCCTGGGTGATGCCCCTGACAGGGTCGTTCTCCAGCGCCGAAAAAAGGGTGGAGATGGTCTCCCCTTCCGGTCCGGCGCCGTTATCCTGCAGGTAAAGGCAAACCGCTTCCTTCCGGCTCTCCGTGCGCAGACGGATCACGCCCCCCTCTCCGCAGCGCTGCAGGCTGTACGCCAGCACGTTGAGGATCAGAGCCTCCAGCCGGTCCCGGGAACCGTTCACGCCGCAGCTCTCCCGGCAGGGGGTGAATTCCAGCCGGACGCGATCCGTCAAAGCGGAGACCGTATCCACCAGCTCGCTGCAGATCTGGTTCAGATCCTGGACGCTCTGCTCCGCCCGGGCTTCGCCCAGAGTCAGCTCCCCCAGCTCCGTGAGGTTTTCCGCAATGCGCAGAAGGCGATGCTGGTCATGCCGCATGACGGCGAGATAATCCCTCTCGCTCTCCCGGCCTTCCTGTTCCAGCCTTCTGCCCAGCAGTTCGGCGGCGGCCATGGACCCATTGAGGGCTTCCCGCATGGCGCTGCCCACATTCCGCAGCATCCGGGCAGTATCCGCGCTCAGCTCTATGGAGTTGTTCTTCTCCCGATCGTCCATTGCGCTCTTCTCTCTGTCTTTCCGCAGGATTGGCTTCCAGTATACCATTCTGCTCGGGAAAGAACAAGACTATGCGGCAAGTTCCTTCTCCCTTCTCTTTTTCTCCGGTTCGGCAAAAAAGCCTTTCTTCTTTCCGGAAAACGTGGTATATTGTCCATGCGTCTGCGCGGGAAAGGAGGGGCAGGACCATGGCCGCGGCGGAAAAGAAACCCATTGCCACCAACCGGAAGGCGTTTCATGAATACTTTGTGGAAGACCGCTTCGAAGCGGGGATCTCCCTGGCCGGGACCGAGGTCAAGTCCATCCGCCAGGGGGGCGTCAACCTGAAGGACGCCTTCTGCACCGTCACCAACGGCGAGATGATCGTCCGGGGCCTGCGGATCAGCCCCTATGAAAAGGGGAACATCTTCAACAAGGATCCGCTCCGTCCCCGCAGACTGCTGATGCACAAGCGGGAGATCCGCCGCCTGGGGGCAAAGGTCGCCCAGCAGGGCTATGCCCTCATCCCCCTGAATCTGTATTTTCTCGGTCCCTACGTGAAGGTGGAGCTGGGCCTCTGTCGGGGCAAAAAGCTGCACGACAAGCGGGACGCGGAAGCGGACCGCAGCGCGAAACGGGAGATCGACAGAGCCATGAAAGAGAGGAGAAACGGAAATGAGTAAGAATCCCCTGGTGACCATCGAAATGGAAAACGGCGATAAGATCACGGCGGAGCTGTATCCGGATATCGCTCCCCAGTCCGTCCGCAACTTCATCCATCTGATCCAGAACGGCTTTTATGACGGCCTGATCTTCCATCGGGTCATCCCCGGCTTTATGATCCAGGGCGGCTGCCCCTTCGGCAGCGGCACCGGCGGTCCCGGCTGGAACATCCACGGAGAATTTGCCCTGAACGGGTTCGACAACAAGCTGAAGCATGAGCGGGGCGTGCTTTCCATGGCCCGGGCCCAGGCGCCGGATTCCGCGGGCAGCCAGTTCTTCATCATGCATGAGGACGCCCCCCATCTGGACGGCAGCTACGCCGCCTTCGGCCGGGTGATCGAGGGCATGGAGGCCGTGGACCGGATCGCGGAGACCAAGACCAACATCTATAACGACAAGCCCCTGCAGAAGCAGGTCATGAAAAAGGTGACGGTGGACACCTTCGGCGTGGAATATCCCGAACCGGAAAAGCTCTGATCCGCCTTTGCCGCCCCTCCCGGGCGGCCGATACGGGGGCGTATTGGTTTCGACGGGGACGTGGGGGTTGGAATAGCGTGCGGATGCGCCTGCCATCCATAAAACGGGCACTTAAAATTAACTGACAACGATTCTTACGATCTCGTAGCCGCATAAGGCTGCGCGTCCGCCCCGGGAGGGCCACGGCCCGGGGACAGGGCGTCACTCAGTGGCGAACGTGAGCGCGCTAAGCTTTGCGCGCGCCATGCATCATGAAGCTACCCGACCCCCAGGCGTGTTGGCTGGCCTGTCGGAAGGGGAAACGGCGCAAGCCGGAACAACCAACTGCGCACGGAGAAGTTCCTTCTGAAGCGTTTTCGGACGGGGGTTCGACTCCCCCCGCCTCCACCAGCAAAAAGAGCATCGCTTTTGCGATGCTCTTTTTGCAACGATGTGTTCCGCTGCGCGGAACGTGCTGTGCCCTGCGGGCGTGATATTTGCTTCGCAAGTGATGTGCGCTTCGCGCGTGAAAAGCGGAACACATCACATCACTTTGCGGCATCGCCGCAAAATATCACGTTTGCCGCTAGGCAAACAGATCACATCCTGCTCAAGCAGGATATATCACGAATAGCTCCGAGGGTTCGACTCCATCTGTCAAAGACGCAAGTCCATTCTTTCGTACCCCCTAGACAATTGGACATTGCACGAACACCTATTATTTCCGCGGCGGGTTCGCCATGCTGGTATGGCTGTAATTTCAAAACAGAAACAGAGGATCATAGTTTTCGCCTTGATCTTCTGTTTAATTGTTTCACGCGATGATCCGCCTCATAGTGAATGCTCCAGCCCAGTTTTTTATGACGGCTTCAGGATACAAATGCTTCACTTTTCAACAATACTATTGACAAGGCAACATAGGCAGAGATAGATTTTATTGCAGCAAAAGCTGGGAAAAAGTCTATATTCAATCCGCATATGCCATGACAACAGAGGAAAAAGCATTGGCAGAGGTGAACCCGCTTACTTTGACGGGAGACGCTTTTCCAAAAATCATCGTGCGCAATGATGTTCGAAAAAGATGGTATGACGACAAGGGTATTTTGAACATCGGCATGATCGAATTTCTCCTGGATGATACTTTGCTTTGATACCCAAACGCGCATGCATTTTCGGAACGGCCCAAATGCTCCCGAGTTTTAAGCGGCTTATCGACTGCATGACCGCTCAGGGGGATTCAAAAGGCATATTCTTCCGAAATGAGTGCTCCGCAGCGCCTGCGCTGACAGAATATGAGACAGCCGCCCAGATGAAGGAGGAGACCAGATGAGGCGCACAAAAGACAATCAGGGTATTTGGCTGTTCCTTGGCTTCCTCCTTTTAGCCGGTGTCGCCTACCTGTTTACCAGAACGCAGATCGCCATCGTCGACACCTTTATGTTCAGCGCCAACTTCATCATTTATATCGGGCTGCTGATTTCCTGGATGTATTCCGTAAGGGCAAGGCTTCTGCCCACAAAGGCGCGGGGATATATCGTTGCTGCTGCGATCCTGATGATGGCCGAGCTGCTTGTCCGCTTCCTGCGCTTCCGCATCCTGACAGAGATCATGATCCGGCGCTATACGGATTATGCGTACAATATCCCTCTGATCCTGATCCCGACACTGTTCCTTATGACCTGCATCCGCATCCACAGGGGTGAGAACAATGAGCAGAACGGAAAAGAGCAGCTGCTCCTGATCCCGTCCTGCGCACTGCTCCTTATGATCCTTACGAACGACCTGCACCAGCTGTTCTACCGTCGCCTCATTCCTCTTTCTGAGTTCCACGGCATCGTCGGTACATATACCTATGGCCCATTGTTTTATGTCATGTATGGCTGGATGGGGATGACTCTGATCGCAGGTCTGGCGATACTGATCCGCAAAACATACAGACGGAATATCCGCGGACTTGCCTGTTTCGCAGGCGTCGCTTTCATCTGGGCAGGCTTAAGCCTTCTCAACTGGCTGGTCTTCACGCCCCTTGGAATGCTGCGCATGTACCACGCCCCGGAGATCCATGTCTTCAGCCTGCTGGGCTTATTTGAAGTCTGTATCAGAAACCGCATGATACCGTATAATGAGAACTATACGGAATTCTTTTCCGGGCTGGGCCTTCCTGTCCTGATCACGGACGAAGCCCTTACGCCGGTATATGAGACCGATATTCCCATAAATGCGTCTGATGCACAGCTTGCCGCTGCTGTCGCAGCTCCTGTATATCTGGATGCAGACACCAGACTTTCAGGGATGAGACTCCGTCCGGGCTACGCCTTCTGGGCGGAGGATGAGAGCGAATTGCACAGGGAGAGCGACCGCCTTGCAGAAGCCAACGAGCTCCTGAGCGAGGAAAACGACCTGATCGCGGTGGAGAACGAGCTGAAAGAGAAAAAGGCCCATCTGGACGCCCAGAACCAGGTCTATGACCGGATCGCCGCCGCGCTCTATCCGAAGCAAAAGCGGATCGAAGAACTGCTGGAAAGCGCTTCGCCGGAGTCGGATGCCTTCCCCTCTGTGTTGGCTGAGTGCTGCGTGCTGAATGCTTACTGCAAGCGCAAGAGCAATCTGATGCTTCTTTCGGAAGAGAATCTGCCCAAGCCGAACAGGGAGCTTTTCCTTGCCATGCAGGAATCCGCCCGCTTCCTAAAATGCTGCGGGATCGATGCGGCTGCCACCGGGGAAGAGTACGCAGACTTTACATTGACACAGATCCACGCCCTCTATGACAGCTTTGAGACTTTGATCGAAGCCTTCCTGCCTTATATGCACAGGATGACCGTATCTTTGTCCGGAAACGGTATCCGGATCGCCATGGAAGCCGATCAGAGTCCGGAATTGCCGATAACGGCGCTTCCAGTCGAGCGCAGCGAAAGCGACGGCTGCATCTTTCTGACCATTCAGGCGGAAGGAGGTGCCGGCATATGAGTACGCTGTACAGTATCCTTGACAGACCCGGAGCGCTGCTGCTCCTGCTCATTGCGCTCTCCCTCATGATCGGTCAGGCTGCTGCCCTGGTGCTTTCCCTTAAAGAAAAGCAGAGCGGCAGGCAGACGACCGCCGCAGCCCTTCATTTGCTGGCAGGCTTTCTGTTCTTTGTATTCCTGCTGAACAGTTACGATATCGTGAGTTTCCCGCAGACACAGGGAGCGTCGATAAATCCTGAAAGTCTTCCGTTTTCCCTGTCGTGGCTGTGCTATGCCTTTTTAGAGGCGCTCTTTGCATGCTTTCTGATGCTCCAATTCCGGGATTACAGGCGCTATAAAAAAAGCACGGTGACACCAAATGCCATCCGTCAGACCGTTGATCTGCTCCCTGAAGGTATTTGCATCAGCGATCAAAACGGTACTGCACTTCTCTCCAATCTGACGATGGACGCCCTGTGCCGCGAGCTGACAGGCGAACGCCCGGCGGACGTGCACAGACTCTGGGCCCGTCTGGAAGCGGACGGAGAGGATCAGAGCGGCAAGAGACTCATCCGGACATCGCGTGGAGAGGTCTGGCTTTTCTCGAGAGGGGCCATCACGGCAGACGGCAAAGATTACGATCGTACAAGCGCTGTGAATGTCACCGAGCGATACCATATCACAGAAGAGCTTCGGGAGAAGAACGCGCAGCTGCAAGATATCCAGCACCGTATGAAAGAAGCCTCAGCCCTGTCCTCGGAGATGTTTGTGAAACAGGAGGAAGCCGCTGCCCGAACGGCCCTGCACAACGAGCTGGGACAGGTGCTGCTGATGGGCCGCCATTATCTTGAGCATTCAGACAGCACCAACGCCGCTTTGGTTGCCCTGATCACAAAGCAGATGAACCGCTTTCTGCTGGGCGAGGGCGATGCTCCGGACCCGAATGCAGGAGACGAGCTTCAACAGGCGGTCCATATGGCCGGCAGCATCGGCGTGACGGTTGAAATGACAGGCGAAGCCCCGAAGAAACTGCATTCCCTCCTGGCGGCGGCGATCCGGGAATGCGCCGCCAATACCATCAAACACGCCGAGGGCGACAGGCTCTTCGTGGAAATCACCGGGAATGCCGGGGAAAGGCGCATAACCATCACCAACAACGGCAAGCCCCCTAAGAGCCCCATTGCCGAGAGCGGCGGGCTGCTGTCCCTGCGCCGCGGCGTCGAGGAGGCAGGCGGGCAGATGATCGTGCAGAGCCTGCCGGCATTTTCCCTGACCCTGCGCTTTATGAACGCATAAGCATTCGTGCTCCCTTCCGTTGTCCGGAAGGGAGCGCGTTTTTTTATTGTTTCAGGAAAAAATGGTACGAATGGGTGATTGAATTTACCGACAAAGATTTAATATTATTATTGTGTATAGTAAGGGAAAGGGATCACTATGCCCATTTCCACAAATACTTTTTGGAAAGGGGTTGACAGTCTTGGCAAAGCAGCAGACAATCCTTGTCAGTCAGTCAAATCTGACCCTGCCCTTTCCTTTGTCAAGCAATTTTTCGGCGCAGCATGCCCTGTTTCAGGGGATACTGCGCCTTTTTGCGCTTTTTGAAAGGACGGTGAGGATATGTGAGCGAGCGCATCCGCGTTGTCGTAGCAGATGATCAGAATATTTCCCGGGGCTTTTTCGAGATGTACGTCCGGGCCTCGGAGCGCTATGAGCTGGCGGCGTCCCTGCGGACGGCGGAGGAGGCGGCGGAATACCTGGACGACCACGAGGCTGAACTGCTGATTCTCGACGTGATGATGCAGGAGGGGATCGACGGGATCACCGCCGCGGAGCGGATCAAGCGGAAGCCCCCGGAGGTCCGGATCATCCTCACCGCCTCCCCCTCGGAGACCAACTGGGAGGACAAGGCCCGGGCTCTGGGCGTGGAGAGCTTCTGGTACAAGGAGTACGACGACCACAGCCTGATCGAGATCATGGACCTTACCGTGGGCGGCGGATCGATCTATCCGTCGGAGCCGCCGCGGGTGAGCTTTGGCAAAGCACAGCGGAGCGACCTCACAGACCGGGAGCTGGACGTGCTGCGGGAGCTGACGGCCAGCCTCACCAACGAGGAGATCGCGGAAAGGCTGAATATCTCCGCCAATACGGTCAAGCGCCACCTGCAGAACATCATGGAGAAGACCGGCTTTTCCAGCCGCCTGGAGCTGGCGATGCATGCAAGGCTCCTGGGTCTGGTGATCCATGATGAGGAAAGGACCGATCCTTATGACCTGCGCTGCAAGCCGTAAGGACCTTCACGAAACCGCACAGAAGCAGACCATATCAGCTGCGGACTGCATACAGTCAAAACAGGAAAGGAGAATACATATGTCTTCATGGGGAAAGCGCGCGTTATCCCTGATCATGGCGCTTATATTCGTTTTTGCCCTGCTGCCCGCCGCCGCGCCGTCGGCAAACGCGGAGGAGTTGGTAATCCACTCCGCCCAGCATTCGGCGACCAACTATCCCACGGCGGACAACAAAGAGCAGTGCGGTGACAACGCCTGGTGGTGGATCGCGGGCAACGTCAGCTACGTAAAGGGCCAGCACTCGGGCGCCCTTGTTGTCGAGGGCACGGGCGCCATCTGGGACTACGGCACCAGCAACGGCTTTGGAAATAGTGAAACGAACCCCTGGCGGGACATATATCTGGAGGCTATCTACATCTACGACGGGATCACCCGCGTGGGCAACGAGGCCTTCTTCGGGGCGCACCCAAAGGACATCTACCTTCCCCATACCCTGGAGAGCATCGGGGCGGGGGCGTTCTCCTTCATGAGTTATACTAATATGCCTACGTATGACACTATCTTTACAATAGACGGACTCCAGCTCCCGGCAGGGCTGCGGCGGTTAGAGGACCGCGCCTTTTGCAACTTGCAATTGTCCAAAGACATCGAGCTCCCGGCTGCCCTGGAGTATGTGGGCACAGGGGCCCTGTCCGGCGCGCTCAATCGGCGAACTTTTTATCATTCCATCCGTTTCAACGGGCCCGTCAAATATCTGGGCGACTTCTGCCTGGGAAACAATGAAACCATGCAGACGGTCCGGTTCGTGGGCCACGCGCCGGATCATATCGCATACAATTTCTTATCCAACGTCAAGCCCACCGAGGGCAATTATGCGACCGATACTTACTGTACCGTGTACTATCCCGCGGGCGATTCCTCGTGGGACAGCGTCATCAACAAGAACTACGAGGGCGGCCTGATCAAGTGGCAGGCTGAGAACGTCAGCTACAATTTCTGCGGCAACGACGTGACCTGGTACTCCGGAGAGGATTACGGCGTGAACTACACCCTGCGGCTGGCCGGCACCGGGCCCATGTGGGACTTCACCTCCACGGAGCCCGGGTATAAGACGGTCGGCAACCGGGTCGAACGGACGTATATCGACGAGGGCATCACCCGCATCGGCGCCGGGGCATTCAAGAACTTCGGCTATTCCGCCGGCCTGACCACCGTGATCCCCTCTACCGTGACGTCCATCGGCTCGGAGGCCTTCGGCAATTCCGGCCTGGATCGGCTCCGTTTCGTGGGCAACGCCCCCACCATCGCCGGGGACGCCTTTGCCGGCACCACCGCCACGCTGTTCTACTCCGGCGACAACATCACCTTCTCGGAGAGCTTCAGACAGAACTCTGGCGGCACCCTCACCTGGGTGGGCATCCCGGTCCTGACGGGGCAGGTCTACTCGGTCTATGCCGAGGACGGGCGGCAGGCCAGTTTGAGCGTCAGCGTCAAGGGCCAACCGCTGAACTACCAGTGGCAGCGGCGGTCCTCCAGCTCCGCGGCGTGGTGGGACGAGACCGGTGCAAATTCCGACGCATATACCCCCAAGGTGAGCATGTCCATGAACGGCTATGAGTACCGCTGCAGGATCTGGAACGAGGGCGGAGAGGTCTACACCCTGCCCATCCCGCTGACGGTGGTGGCGCATGTCGCTGCACCCCCCGTCATCACCACTCAGCCCGTGAACAAAACCGTGGCCGAGGGCGCGAAGGCCACCTTCAAGGTCGTGGCCACCGGGGACGACCTCAGCTACCAGTGGCAGTACTCCAGAAACGGCACCAGCTGGACGAACAAGACCGGCGCCACCTCCGCTTCCTACACCGTCACCGCCAAGGCCTCCTATGACGGCCTCTACTACCGCTGCATCGTCACCAACGAGGATGGCGAGGTATTCTCCAACAAGGCGAAGCTCACGGTGACCGTCTCCAAGCCTGTCATCACCACCCAGCCCGCCAATAAGACCGTGGCGGCGGGGGCTTCCGCCACCTTCACCGTGGCAGCCTCCGGCACGGGCCTTACTTATCAGTGGCAGTATTCCAAGAACGGCGGCACCTCCTGGACGAACAAATCCGGCGCCACCTCTGCCAGCTATACCGTTACGGCCAAGGAATCCTATAACGGTATGCTCTACCGCTGCATCGTCACCAATGCGGGGGGCAGCGTGACCTCCGGAACCGCGAAGCTCACGGTCACCGTGGCCAAGCCCGTCATCACCACCCAGCCCAAGGCGGCAACGGCGGCGGGG
>JAEEGF011909013.1_pt1 | contig 14381 bp, 13 predicted proteins | sample 9134171 | NCBI WGS metagenome assembly JAEEGF01 (sample SAMN16246542, study PRJNA631951) | gut metagenome | biome: gut microbiome; feature: rumen; material: AP-attached | host: Bos | place: Iran: Karaj | collected 2018-10
TCCAGCGGACCTGGCCGTCGGCCCCGTGGACGATGTACTTGTAGCCGTCGTAGACCTTCGCCCCGGCCACGGTGATCTCCCAGATCCCGTCCCGCCAGTTCATGTCCTGCCCCTGCCAGCCGTTGAAGTCGCCGGTCAGCTGCACCCGCCTGGCGTTGGGCGCCCAGAGCCGGAAGATCCAGCCCCCGTCGCAGCGGTGGGCGCCGAAATACTCGTACGCCCTGTCGCAGGTGCCCTGGTAGAAGCTCTCAAGGATCATATGAACCACCTCGCGTCACGATTTGTCGGGATGCTCTCCCCCGTCCGCGGAAACGTCCGGGACCCGTTCCCCGGGACTTCATAGTTTATCAATTTAATTATACCGTTTTCCCCGTCCACCGTCAAGAACGCGTTGTCCCGATCGCCCACAAAAAAGCGACCTCCGGCCCGGAGGCCGGAGGTCGCGCCGTATGATATCGTCCGTCACAGGTTTTCCTGCCGAAGGGCGTCGATGGGATTGTCCCGGCGGATCACGCCGGTGGCGTAGAGCATGGTGGCGAACACCACCGCGAACACGCTGCCCACCGCGATGGCCACGCTGTACCAGGGGATGTAGAAGCCCCTCTGCATCACGCCCCCCGTCACCCGGTAGATCAGGTAGGTCAGCGCCGCGGCCGCCGGCAGGCCCCACAGCAGGCCCTTGCAGCCGTAGATGACGCACTCGTAGTCCATCATCCGCCGGAAGCCCTTCTCGCCCAGTCCGATGGACTTGAGCATGGCGAACTCCCGCCGCCGCAGCATCACGTTGGTGGACACGGTGTTGAACACGTTGGCCATGGCGATCAGGGAGATGAGGATGATGAACCCGTAGGAGAACACCCGCACCACCGTCACGATCATCCGCTGGGACTCCTTGTACCCGGCCTGATCGAAGAGCCGGCTGGTGTCCGCGCCGTCGGCCTCCAGCTGCTGCCGGATGGTCTCGCAGGCCCCCGCGTGGTCCGGCGCCGTCAGGGCGAAGTAGGTCTCCTGGATCGTCACGCCGCCGTCGGCCAGCACCGCGTCCCTGGCGCCGTAGGGGTAGATCAGAGCCGGCTGGTTTTCCGGCAGGATGGGGACGGTGTTCTTCACCACGGCGACCGTCTCCAGCTCCGTGGAGATCTCCACCTCGTCCCTCGTCTTGGCCATGGCATAGCTCCGGTCCAGCTCCACCCAGTCGGCCTCCGCGTGCCGCTGATAGTAGTCCGACACGTAGTCCAGCGGGTAGTAGTAGAAGGTGTCCTCCTCCACCTCCATCAGCTCGTAGCCGTCGAAGCCCCGGTTCCGGACGATCCGGACGGTCGTCGGCAGCCGGCTCTCGTCCAGCACCTTCGTCTCCACCCAATGGCCGTTCCCCTTCTCGTCGTAGGTCGTGTCGACGCAGCGGTTGTAGAGCAGCGCCCCGGGCGCGTCGGCGTTCAGATAGTCCTCCGCCCGGAGGCCGCTCTCGGCGCACAGGGCCCGGAAGGCCGCCTCGTCCACGAAGGCCACGCCCAGCATCTCCGTCAGCGCGCCCTCCTGCCTCCAGGCCTCCGGATCCACCTCCTTGTTCTTCCAGTACTCCCCGGCCACGTCGTCCAGAGCGATACGGACCGAGGTCCACATCACGTCGGCGTAGCAGCCCCCCGTCACGCCGGGCACGGCGGTGAACCGGGCCAGCAGGTCGTCGGGGTCGGGCCGGTCCTCCCCCACGGTGTAGTAGGTGATGTCGGAGCGGCTGTCGCCGGCCGTGACGCCGCCCACCAGGTCGGTGAGATAGGCGCAGAAGCTGGAGGCGGCGATGAACAGCGTCACGCTGAGGAACAGGGACACCACCGTGGCCCGGTAGCTCTTCCGGTTGCGCTTGAAGTTCTTGGCGGCCATCATGCCCTCGAAGCCGAAGAGCTTCCCGGTCAGGGGCGACACCCTCACGTCCCGTCCCCGGATCTTCACGTCTCTGGTCTGTCGGATGGCCTCGATGGCGCTGACCCGGTCGGCCCGCCTGGCGGGGATCCAGGCGGAGATCAGGGTGGTGGCCAGGCACACCGCCGCCGCCACGATCAGCCCCGCCGGGGAGACCACCAGTTTCATCTGCACCCCGGTGCCCAGACTGAAGGCGCTGAAGGCGTCCCGCAGGGCCCAGAGGGTGATGCCGATTCCCAGGCAGCCCACCGCGGCGCCGGTCACGATGCCGGCCCCGCCCAGCAGCAGCGCCTCGTAGAGGATGCTGCCTCGGATCTGCTTTTTGGTGGCGCCCACGGACTTGAGGATGCCGAACTGCCGGGTCCGCTCGCTGACGGAGATGGCGAAGGAGTTGTAGATCAGCGAGATGGACCCGAAGGCGATCAGGAAGATCAGGATAGCGGCGAAGTTGTAGATCACCCGGGCGATGTTCTCCGAGCGGACCACGCCGCTCATCCGCAGCAGGTCGCTGTGGGCCCGCCAGTTCTCCGACACGGCGTATTCGTCCATGCCGTCGTAAAAGTGCCTCACGTTCTTCACGGTGAAGAACACGCTCTCCGTCCCCTCGGCCCCGTCGTCCCAGCCGGTGAGAGCCGTGTAGCCGGGGCAGGAATAGTCCTCCAGCAGCAGGTCGAAGCGCTGGTAGATGCCCGTCACCGTGTAGGTGCGGCTGACGCCGCCGGCGATCTCCTCCTTGACCAGCGGCTCGAAGGGGTTGCTCTCGTCCATCTCGTAGCCGTCCATGATCCGGCGGCCCACCGTCAGGGTCACGGTGTCCCCCACCTGACAGGTCCCGCCGCCGTCGGTGGCCAGATGGCCGGGCAGCAGGATCTCGTCCGCCCTCTCCGGCATCCGCCCGGCGGTGAGATGCACCTTCACCAGATCGGTGAAATTGTCGCTGACGGATCGGATCAGCAGATAGGGCTTGTACTCGTTGCGGCTGTCGATCTCAGCCCAGCCCACGGTCCGCCAGGCGGCGGAGTCCTTCACGTTGGCCGCCTGCCGGGCCTGCTCCGCCTCCTCCGCCGTGAGATTGTAGTAGTACCCGTGGAAGGCGCCCACCCGCTCCTCCTCGGACCGGACCAGGAACCGGACGCCGCTGCAGGCGCCCTGGATCACCGCCGTCACCAGGGCCATGCTCAGCATGATGCCGACCACGGTCACCAGCGTCCGGCTGGGATTCTTCCTCAATGACGCCCGGGTAAACCGGTGAAACACGTTCATGCCTTCGCCCCCCGGATCCGCTCGTCCCGCACGATCCGGCCGTCCTCGATGGCGATGATCCGGTCGGCCTGAAGGGCGATGCTCTCGTCGTGGGTGATGATGATCAGCGTCTGGCCGTACTTGCGGTTGGACTGCTTCAGCAGCTCCACGATCTCCTGGCTGTTCCTGCTGTCCAGGTTGCCGGTGGGCTCGTCGGCCAGCACCACGGCGGGTGCGTTCATCAGCGCCCGGCCGATGGACACCCGCTGCTGCTGTCCGCCGGAGAGCTGGTTAGGCAGGTTCTTCCGCCGGTCCGTGAGACCCAGGGTGGTCAGCAGCTCCTCCAGCCGCTCCTCGTTCACCTTCCGCCCGTCCATCAGCACCGGCAGCGTCATATTCTCCACCACGTCCAGCACCGGGATCAGGTTGTAGAACTGGTAGATCAGCCCCACCTGCCGCCGGCGGAAGATGGCCAGCTGCTCCTCGTTCTGGGCGTACACGTCCTGTCCGTCCATCCACACCTTGCCGCCGGTGGGCCGGTCCACGCCCCCCAGGATGTGGAGCAGGGTGGACTTGCCGGAGCCGGAGGGCCCGATGATGGCCAGGAACTCCCCCTTCTCCACCGAGAAGGACACGCCGTCCAGGGCCCGCACCTGGTTCTCCCCCTCGCCGTACACCTTGGTGAGGTTTTCGATCTTCAATATTTCCATAGGACATTCCCCTTTCCTGTTGTTCTGTCCCCATCCTACCACCCCAAAGTGACAGCTCGGTGACTGTCGGCGTCATTTTTTGAAAAAACCGCAAAAAAAGATCCGGGCGGCTGTGGGCCGTCCGGACCTGCCGGTCGTCTATACCACCGTCTTGTAGAACTTGATCGTGAACCGCGCCCCGCCCTCCGGCGGATTGTCGGCGGTGACGGTGCCGTTCTCCGCGGCGATCACCGCCCGGCTCATGGCCAGTCCGATGCCGATGCTGCCGCTGCCGGCGTCCTTCCCCTTATAGAACCGCTCGAACAGGCGGGGGATATCCTCCGGGTGGAACCCCGGTCCCGTGTCCTGCACCGTGATCCCGGTGAAGATAGGCGTCTCCTCCGCCCTCACGGTGACGGTCCCGCCCTCCGGCGTGTGCTCCATGCAGTTCTTCAGGATGTTCCCCAGGGCCTCCGCCGTCCACAGCAGATCGCCTGTAAAGGTCTCGTCCCTTACGTCGATCCGCAGCTCCTGGCCCCGCAGCTCCATGGGGATGGCCAGGGCCTCCGCCGCCCGCTCCGCCAGCTGCCGCACCGATACGGCGTCGCTGCGGAGCGTCACGGTGCCCGCGTCCAGCTGGGACATCTTCAGCAGCGTCTCCACCAGCCACCCGGTGTGCTCCAGCTGCCGCTTCAGCTCCCGGGTCAGCTCCAGCCGCCGCTGGCGGGTCAGGTCCTCCCTGCCCAGCAGCGACACCTCCAGGTTCATGGCCGTCAGGGGCGTGCGCAGCTGGTGGAAGATGTCCTCCATGGCCCCCGTCAGATACCGCTTGTCCGCCAGCAGGGCGTCGGCGTTCTCCTTCAGCCGGACCGTCATCTTCTGGACCTGGCTGCGGAGGATGGACAGCTCCCCCTCGTCGTTTTCGCCGATGCGCAGGGCCTCCTGCCCGTGGAGGATCCGGTCCATGTCGGCGCAGACGGCCTCGATGGCCCGGTACCGCCGCCGTGTAAAGAGGGCGTGGAGCCCCGTGAACACCGCCCCGCCCAGCAGGAGCAGCGCGCCGCACACCGGCCCCGCCAGGGCGAAGCCCCCGGCGGCCAGGACCGCCGCGGCGGCGGCGTAGGCGATCCACTCCCGGCGGTATTCCCGATTTCGCAGCTCTCCCATGTCAGTCCACCCGGTAGCCCAGTCCCCGCACCGTCTTGATGACGGCCGGCTCCTGGGGATCGTCCTCTATCTTCTCCCGCAGGCGTTTTATGTAAACTGTCAGCGTGTTGTCGTTGACGAAGTCCCCCGCCGCGTCCCAGATCTCCTCCAGCAGGCGGTTCCGGGACAGGAGCCGGCCCCGGTTGTTGAGGAATACCAGCAGCAGCCGGTACTCCAGGGCTGACAAGGATATCTCCTTGCCATCCTTTTCCACCGTTCCCTTCTCCGTATCCACGGTCAGGTTCCGGATCCGCACCGCCGCGTCCCGTCCGCCGCTGCGCCGCAGGACGCCCCGGATCCGGGAGAGCAGCTCCCGGGGCCGGAAGGGCTTGACGATGTAGTCCTCGGCCCCCATGTCCAGGCCGGCCACCACGCTGTTTTCGTCGCCGTTGGCGGTGAGGAAGATCACCGGCAGGCCCTGCTCCCGGGCGGCGGCGCACACGCCGAAGCCGCTGCCGAAGCGCAGCGACACGTCCACCAGCAGCAGGTCGAAGCGCTGCTCCGCCAACAGGTCTCTCGCCCCCGCCTCGCTGTCGGCGGCGGCGGTCTCGAAGCCCTCCTCCGTCAGATAGGCCTGCAGTCCGGCCACGATGGCCTGGTCGTCCTCCACCAGCAGGATCCTTGCCACGGCTCTCACTTCCTTTCGCCGCCTATGATACCACACTCCGCCTCCCCTTTCAACGCCCCGCCCGAAAAACCCTGTCGACAATCCCCCCGCCGTATGGTATCATGATCCCAGTCTTTGACAGGAGGATGCTCTGATGGATATTCTGGAAGCCATGCGGGCGCGCCACAGCGTGCGCCGGTATTTGGACAAGCCCCTGAGCGAGGAGGTCCGGGCCCGGCTGGAGCGGGAGATCGAGGCCTGCAACCGGGAGGGCGGCCTTCATCTCCAGCTGATCACCGACGAGCCCGACGCCTTCACCGGCGCCCTGGCCCACTACGGCCGGTTCAGCGGCGTGCGGAACTATATCGCCGTCGTCGGCCGTGAGGCCCCCGACCTGCAGGAGCGGGCCGGCTGGTACGGGGAGCGGGTGGTGCTGCTGGCCCAGCAGCTGGGCCTGAACACCTGCTGGGTGGCCCTGTCCTTCTCCAAGCGCAGGACCCGCTATACCCTGGCCGACGGGGAGAAGCTCCTGCTGGTCATCTCCCTGGGCTACGGCGCCGTCCAAGGCGTCCCCCACCGCAGCAAGCCCCCGGAGCGCCTGATCCGCTGCCAGGGCCCCGCCCCCGACTGGTTCCGCCGGGGCGCCGAATACGCCCTCCTGGCCCCCACCGCCGTCAACCAGCAGAAGTTCCTGCTGGAGCTGACCGGCGCGAACGTCGTCCGGGCCACGGCCCTCCGGGGCCCCTGGTCCCGTCTGGATCTGGGCATCGTCAAGTACCACTTCGCCCAGGCCGCCGGCCCGGAGAACTTCACCTGGGCGTGATCGAGCCCCCCGGAAACCCTCCGGAATACCCCCCGGAAAGCCCCCCGAAAGAGTCAAAAAGAAGCCGCCCCGTCCGGGGCGGCTTCTCTGTTGGGTCTATTCGGTTCTGATCCGTCTGCCTTCAGCCTGCGGTCACTTCTTGGCGGCGGGCTTCAGGTCGCCGGACTCCCACTGATGGACGCAGATGGCGCAGGAGCAGTCGCCCACCACGTTCAGAGCGGTACGGCCCATGTCGAACAGACGGTCCACGCCGTAGATGATGCCGATGTAGGTGGGGGAAATGCCCACGGACTCCAGCACCATGGCCAGCATGATCATGCCGGCGCCGGAGGTACCGGCGGTACCGATGGAGGCCAGGGTGGCGGTGACCACGATGGTAGCCATCTGGACCAGGGTCAGATCCACGCCGATGCACTTGGCCAGGAAGATGGCGGCCACGCACTGGTAGATGGCGGTACCGTCCATGTTGACGGTGGCGCCCAGAGGCAGCACGAAGGAGCTGATCTCGTTCTCCACACCCATGTCATCCGTGCACTCCTTGGCCACGGGCAGGGTGGCCACGGAGGAGGTGGAGGAGAAGGCGAAGGCGGCGGCGGGGAACACCTTCTTGAAGAAGGTCAGGGGGGACAGCTTGGCGAAGATCTTCACGGACAGGCTGTACACCAGCACCACGTGGATGGCATAGCCGATGTAGGCGGCCAGAAGCACCAGGCCGATGGAGCCCAGGATCTTCACGCCCTGCTCAGCCACGACCCAGGTCATCAGGCAGAACACGCCGATGGGGGACACGGCCAGGATGAAGCTCATGACCCGCTGGGTGACCTCGTTGAAGGAGCTGATGAAGTTGCCGAAGGGCTTGCCCTTCTCGCCGGCCACCAGGATGCCGCAGCCGAAGAACAGGGCGATCACGATGATCTGCAGCATGGAGCTGTTGGCCAGGGGCGCGATGGCGTTGTTGGGGAAGATGTTGACGATGGTGTCCATCAGGTTGGCGGTCTTCGCCTCATAGGCGGCGTCCTCGGCCATTTCCAGCACGGGGAAAGCGCCCTTGAACAGGCTGGCGACCACCAGGCCGATCACGCAGGCGATGGCGGTGGTGACCAGGAAGTAGGCCACCGTCTTCCAGCCGATCTTGCCCACCTTGCCGATATCGCCCATGGAGATGACGCCGTCCATGATGCTCAGGAGCACCAGGGGCACCACGATGAACTTCAGCAGGTTGACGAAGATGTTGCCGAAGGGCTTGATGTACTTGGCGGTGAACGCGCCGGCCGCCTCGGCACCCATGGCCGCCCACAGGATGGCGCCCACGATGATGCCCAGGACCAGGCCGATCAGGATCTTCCCGCCGAGTCCGAGTTTCTTTTTCTGCATTGTTTGACTCTCCTTCCAAACACATAAGTTGACAATCCGCGGTTACGCTCCATTGTCTTGGCCTATTATACAACTCATCCTAAAAATCTGTAAAGGTTTCCCCCCCTTCTCTAACAAATTTTCAGCGGTTTCCATAATTATTCTGCGCCGGTTTCAGCACTTTTACCGATAAAACACCGTTATTTTTTGTTACTTTTGTCACAATCTTTTCTTTTTTTCCGCGAAAAACAGGCGGCGCGGTGTTTTCACACTGCGCCGCCCGGCTTTTGTCCCGTGTTCTACTCCTTGACCTCATAGCCGCAGTAGCGGATCGCCTCCTTGGCCAGCTCCTCCGTGGGATCCACGAAGGGGCCCTCCGCGTCCAGCGTGGCGGCCACGATGGGCAGCTCCGTGCAGCCCAGGATGAAGTAGTCGGCCCCCTTCTTCCGCAGGCCCTCCAGCAGCCGCGCCCAGGTCTCCCGCTCCGGCTCGATGGGCCGGGAGGCCTTCACCACGTCGTAGATCAGGTGCATCAGCACGTCCTGCTCCGCCTCGTCGGGGATGATGAAGTCCACCTCCGTCCTCTCCAGCGCCTGGCTGTAGAGGCCCGTGGCCAGGGTGCCCCGGGTGGCCAGCACCGCCGCCCTCTTCCCCGGGAACCGGTCGGCGCAGCTCTCGCCGGTGATCTCCAGCATATTCAGAATGGCCGTGTCCGTCAGCGCCCGGAGCCGGGGCAGAAAGTAGTGGGCGGTGTTGCAGGGCATGATGATGCAGTCGGCCCCGCACTTCTCCAGATTCCGCAGGGCGGAGGCCATCTCCTCCACCGGGTCCGGCCCACCGGCCAGGATAGCCGCCGTCCGGTCGGGGATGGCGCTGTTGCTGTCGATATACACCCGGACGTGGTCGCCGTCCCTGGCCGCCTTGGTATGGCGGACGATCTTCTCGAACAGATCCGCCGTGGCCAGCGGCCCCATGCCGCCCAGGATCCCGATTGTCTTTCTCATGCTCACCCTCCGATCAGTTCATAGATCACCTTGGCCGCCAGCAGACACAGCACCACCAGCACCACCGGCTTGACAATCTTGGACCCGTCCTTGATGGCCAGACCGGAGCCGATGTAGTTGCCGGCGATGGAGGCCACCGCGCCGATGAGACCCAGTACGATAAACACCTTCCCGCTCATGAGGGAGGTAAACAGGGACCCCATGTTGCTGGCCAGATTCACCAGCTTCACGTTGCCGGCGGCGGTCCGCACGTCCAGCTTGCCCCAGTTGCAGAAGATCAGCAGCAGGAAGGTGCCGGTGCCGGGCCCGTAGAACCCGTCGTAGGCCCCCACGATCAGGGACGCCGCCAGCACGATGGCGATCTGCTTTTTGGGATCGATCACCCCCGGCTCCTCCGGCAGCGTCCGCTGCCGCAGCACCACCAGGGCCACCAGGGGCAGCACGATCAGCAGCAGCCACTTCAGGTACCGCTCGTCCAGGGCCAGCTGCAGCTTGGTGCCCAGATGGGAGCCCACCAGCGCCAGCAGGATGGAGGGCACGCCCAGCTTCCAGTTCACGTATCCGCTCTTGACGAACCGGCCCACGGACACCGCCGTGCCGATCCCCGCGGAGAGCTTGTTGGTGCCCAGCGCCAGGTGTGCCGGCAGCCCCGCCAGGAAATAGGTGGGCACGGAGATGATTCCTCCGCCGCCGGCGATCCCATCCACGAAGGACGCCAGGAACACGCCCGCCGCCACGATGAGCGCCATCTTCAGGGTCAGTTCCATGGGGAAAAGCATCGCCTGCATGGTCTTCCTCCCTCTCAGTCAAATAGGATATCCCGGTCCACCCGGCCGGGTATGCCGTCCACGCGGCCGTCAAAGCTGTACTGCCACATGGAGACGGCGTAGTAGAAATCCGTCCGCTCGTTGGGGTCCGACACCCAGAACGCCCAATCCTTCAGGGCGCCCAGGTCGTATTCCCGGTAGCCCTGCTGCCGGTTGAAGTAGATCCCGGCCCGGTAGCCCCCCGCCTCGATCCGCCGGCAGAAGGCCCCGGCGCAGGCGGTGAGGGTCTCCCCGTCCATGTCCCCGGTCCGGGCGCCGGCGTCCTCCGCCGGCTCCCAGTCGAAGAACACCGGCAGTTCCAGAGTCCTCCCGCCCAGCGTCTCCAGCACGAAGTCCGCCTCGGCAGCGGCCTCCTCCGGGTCCACCGCCTGGGAGAAGAAGTAGACGCCCGCGTCCACGCCGGCCTCCCGGGCCCCCCGGCAGTTGTCCTCAAACCGCGCGTCGGGATAGACGCCCCCCTCGGTGCTGCCCCGGAAGCCGATCCGGATCACGGCGAATTCCACGCCGTCGGCGGCCGCGGCGGCCCAGTCGATCTCCTCCTGGTGCTCGGACACGTCCACTCCCTGCCGGGCTCTGTGTGCCGTGCCCACGTAGCGCACCACGCCGTCCTCGGTGCGGAAATCCGCCTCCGTCAGGTCGCTGACCGCGACCCCCTCGGCGGGTGTGATCCAGATCCGGTTGACGCCGTCGTTGACCTCCACGTACCGCCCCTCTTCCTCCGGCCGGTCGGACCCGCCCCGCCGCCGCAGCTCGCCCAGCCCCGCCGCCGCCCGCACCACGGCCGCCCGCAGCACGACCCCCAGCGGCAGCAGATACGTCAGGGGGCTTTTCCGGCGCTTCGTCCTGTTCGGTTTTGTGCCGGTCCGCGCCATACGCCGTCCCCCGTCAAAATAAGTCAAATTATTATATCACATCCCCGCTCCCTCCGTAAAGGGCGGCCTGAAAAAAACAGCGGGGCGGCGATCGCCGTCCCGCTGCCGCTATTCTTCATTTCACGCCCAGCAGAGCCCTGCCGCCGGCGTTCAGCTCCGGCGCCAGCAGGTCATAGGGGATGGTAAACACCTGATCCCCGTACACGAAGGGGGCGATATCGTACACGCCGAAGATCACCTGCATCCCCTCGTCGCCGAAGGTCACCGTCCGCTCCATCCAGTCGTCCAGCGTCTCCTCCCAGTCGTCGAAGAAGGCCACCTTGCCTGCGGCGTACTCGTCGTCCTCGGGCGCCTGCCGCCGGAGAGCCTGGCGCGCCAGCTCCTCCTTCACGGCCTGCCGCAGCCCCTCCGGATCGTCGGTCAGATCCGCCGCCGTCACCTGGTCTCCGGTCCGCAGATCGAAGCTCGCCGCGCTCTTCAGGACGATGCCGTGGGCGCCGCCGGAGAAGCTGCTCTCCGTGGCGGTGACGCACAGCAGGGTCCCGTTGGTCCAGAACTCCTGGGTGACGGCGTCGCTGTAGCCGAACGCCGACTCCCTCCAGAAGCTGCCCTCCTCCTTGCCGGTATACCGGTAATCCTCCTCCGCCGCGGCGGCCATCTCGTCGAACCAGCTGACCGCCTGCCGGAGCCGCTGATCGAACCAGTCGTTGAAATCCGCGGCCACCTGCTCGGCGGCCTCCCGGACCTGTGTCGGCTTCTTTCCCTGGAAGCCGGACACACTCATCCGGGGCAGCTGATAGCTGTGCCGGACCAGCACGCGGTCGGCGTCGTCCGGCGCGCAGTGCTCGCCGGTCACCGTGTAGACGGTGATCTCGTAGTCCCACCGGCCCGCGTCGGTCTCAACGGTCCCCGTCAGGGCCGTCTCCCCCTCCGCCATGGCCATCCGGTCCACGCTGTCCGGCACCGGGACCTGAGGCGCCGCTCCGCACGCCGTTGCCAGCAGCGTCAGCGCCAGCAGGAGCGGCAGTATGTGCAGTTTCTTCATGGTCCTCCCTCGCTTCTCCCCTCGTCAGAACAGGGGTGATCCGCCAATCCCCGCCGCAGGGCTGCACCGCGGGGCAGGTCAGGGCGTACAGGTCGCTCCACCGGCTCTCCCGCCGGAACAGCTCCTCCGCCGCCTTCCCCAGCTTTGCCACGTCCGCCGCCTTGGTCAGCACCGGCACGTCCCGCATCCGCCGCAGCAGCTCCCGGCCGGTTTCGTCGGCCGCCAGCAGCCGCAGATACGGCACCTCCGCCGGCGTCCCGTCCAGCTCCAGCCAGGCCGCCAGCACCGTCCGCCGCAGCCGCGCCATGGGATAGCGTCTGGTCTTGGCCCGCTCCAGCAGCTCGTCCACGGAGCCGGCCTCTCTCGCCGCCTGATACAGCCGGTGATACAGCCCCTCTCCGCCGCCGTCCCAGCAGGCCCACTGGTCCTCCTCCATCCGCCGCAGCCGGTCCAGCACGGCCCGGTCGCAGCGCCTCATGTCCGCAGGGGCTCTCCCCTGCTCCATCTCTCTTGCCAGCACCCGGGCCGCCGCCTCCGGCATATAGCCCAGGGCCTCCTCCGTCCGCCCCTCCCGCAGCAGCCGCCGCAGGTAAGACGCCGGGGCGAAGCCGTCCTCCGGCGTTTCCCCGTCGTGTCCGGCCCCCTGCCGCCGGATGGCGACAGGTTGGATCCCCGTGCCCCGCAGGGCCCGGAGATACTCCACCGCCAAGATGTTGTTGGATCCGCTCAGCACAGCGGCCTTCTCCTCCCCCAACACCGCCGCCACAGCCCTCTGCCGCCGGGCGGCAAAGGTGGCCCCGTCCTCCGGCAGGGCCCGCAGGGCCTCCCGGTAAGCGGGGCTGTCCAGGGCGTCTGCCACGGCCTGCAGGACCTCCGCGTCGGCGCACTCGGCCCCGAAGGCCAGCTGCGTCACCACGCCGGTGCGCCGCAGCACCTCCACGCCGCCCCGGGCGAAGGTCTCCGCCGTGGCGGCCGCCCAGGGGGTGGGGATCTCCAGCACGAGATCGGCGCCGCAGCGCAGCGCCATCTCGGCCCGGGCCAGCTTTCCGGCCACCGCCGCCTCTCCCCGCTGGACGAAGTTGCCGCTCATGGCGCACACGACGGCCCCGGCGCCTCTCTCTCTCAACTGCCGGAGCATCCACGCGTGGCCGCTATGCAGGGGATTGTACTCACATACTATACCGATAATTTCCATTCTTTCATCCCTGTTCCATTACAAACAAGTTACAATTTGCCCACAAAACCCGGAAAAACGGTTTATTTGTTTATTTTACCCGATTTCTTCTCCGATTGCAACGCCTCTTGACAAGTCCCGGCCTCCCCGGGTAAAATGGCGGCGAGGTGAGGGCCATGAGCGGCAAATGTGAAGCCTGCATGTTCTACGATTTCGACGAGGAATACGACGACTATGTCTGCGGCGCGGACATGGACGAGGACGATATGGTCCGCTTTCTGGAGGGCCGGACGGACGCCTGCCCCTTCTGGCGCCCCGGCGACGAGTACCGCACCGCCCGCCGGCAATAGCCTTCCCACGCGGCGTCGGGACCGACGCCGCGTTTTTTTTGCGCGCTTCTCTCTCGCTTTTTTCCACAGCCTGTGGTAAAATGACAAGCGGTAATATTCGAAAAGGAGGGATCGCTCCGTGGATCTGTTCGACATCCTCGGCCCGGTGATGGTGGGGCCCTCCAGCTCCCACACCGCCGGCGCCGCCCGCATCGGCTACATGACCCGCACCCTGCTGGGCACCCGCCCTCTCCGGGCCCGCATCCACCTCTTCGGCTCCTTCGCCGAGACCGGCATGGGCCACGGCACCGACAAGGCCCTGGTGGGCGGCCTGCTGGGCATGAAGCCCGACGACATGCGCCTGCCCTTCGCCTTTGACGAGGCGGAAAAGCTGGGTCTGTCCTTCACCATCGACGAGATCGACCTGCCGGACGCCCACCCCAACACCGCCGTGATCGAGGCGGAGGGCGAGTGCGGCCGCCGTCTGACGGTCCAGGCCTCCTCCCTGGGGGGCGGCCGCATCATGGTGGATAAGATCAACGGCATCCACGTGGGCTTCACCGGCGAGTACAACACCCTGGTCATCCACAACCACGACGAGAGCGGCGCCGTGGCGGAGGTCACCGGTATCCTGAACCACCTGGGCGTCAACGTGGCCAACATGAGCGTCAACCGCCGCAAGCGGGGCGGCGACGCCCTGATGGTCATTGAGACGGACCAGCACCTGCTGCTCCACCAGGTGGACTTCCTGCGCCAGCTGGACGGCATCACGTCCGTCACCTATTATGATAAGGAGGATGAGGACGATGGCTCTCAATTCGATGAATGAGATCCTCCGCCGTGCCGAGGAGGAGGGCCTGTCCTTCTGGGAGGTGGTCCTGGCCGACGACGCGGAGGAGCGGCAGGTGAGCCCCGAGGAATCCAAGGCCAAAATGCTGCTGACCTGGCAGGCCATGCAGAGCGCCGCCGACGCCTATACCGGCCAGCGCCGCAGCGTCAGCGGCCTGGTGGGCGGCGACGGCATGAAGATGCGCCAGTATAACCTGCGGGGCGAGTCCATGTGCGGCGGCTACGTCAGCCGGGTCATCGCCGAGGCCCTGAGCATGGCCGAGTCCAACGCCTGCATGCGCCGGATCGTGGCGGCGCCTACCGCCGGGGCCTGCGGCGTCCTGCCGGCGGTGCTGCTGCCCCTGGAGCTGAGCCAGCGCCAGGTGCTGGAGGCCCTCTATACCGCCGCCGGCATCGGCATGGTCGTCGCCGCCAAGGCCTCCATCGCCGGGGCCTCCGGCG
>JAEEGF011047116.1_pt1 | contig 14379 bp, 11 predicted proteins | sample 9134171 | NCBI WGS metagenome assembly JAEEGF01 (sample SAMN16246542, study PRJNA631951) | gut metagenome | biome: gut microbiome; feature: rumen; material: AP-attached | host: Bos | place: Iran: Karaj | collected 2018-10
TCCGGCTGGCCGATCACCTTCAGGGTCCGGCTGTGCAAAACGGCGATGCCGCCGGTATAGTCAAGAACGGCAAAGGTGGCAATATCGTAGAACAGCGCATTGATGGTAAAATCACGGCGAAAGGCGTCTTCCGCGGGGGTACCGAACACGTTTTCCACAAATCGGAACTGTTGGGTCGGCTCCGCGGGGATTTCTTCCGGGCGGGGCTGACGGCGGAAGGTGGCAACTTCAATAATTTTCCCGTTGGCGCAGTGGATATGTGCCAGGCGAAAACGCCTGCCAACCAGAAAACAGTTGGAAAACAGCCGTTTGATCTGCGAGGGAGTGGCATTCGTCCCGATATCGAAGTCTTTGGGAGGGCGTCCCAGCAGCAGATCCCGTACACAACCGCCAACCAGAAAGGCCCGGTAGCCATGACGGTGAAGACGATAGAGAATTTTCAGCGCGTCTTCATCGATCAGGCGGCGCGAGATGGGATGTTGCGCACGCGGGATGACAAGAGGGGAAGGCTCCGAGATGCTTTCGTCCAGGGTGGTTGGGGGAAAATTGTTCATGGCGAATGTTCCCGTGGTTTTTCGTACACTATAGCAAACCGTCCCTCATCCATAAAGTCTTTGGAAAAGGCGCAAAGCGGTTTTATAAAAATAAGGGCATGAGGCGAAGAAAAGAGAAGGGGAAAGAAGCATGAAGCATTTTCTGGCTTTGGCATGCGCAGTTCTTGCTGCGGCAAGTTTTACCGCCGCGAGTTGTGCCGCGGATTTTTCGCGGCTGATCATTTTGCACACCAATGATACCCATGGTTACGATCGGCGGGAAGAGGGTGTGAACGGCATGGCGGCGATTGCCGCATTGAAAAAGGATCTGGAACGCAGGGGATATGCCGTTTTGCTGCTGGATGCGGGAGACGCCATCCAGGACAATAATCTGGTCAACTTCAGCAAGGGACGCACTGCGATACGTTTCATGAATGCTGCCGGCTACGATGCGGCAACTTTGGGCAACCACGAGTTCGACTATGGGCAGGAGGTACTGGAGCAACGCATCCTTGAGGCGAACTATCCGGTCGTTTCGGCCAATGTCGTGGTGGAGGCGACCGGCAGGAATTTGGTGCCGTCCCATGCCATCCTTGAAAAGAACGGCATCAAGATTGGCATCCTGGGCCTGACCACGCCGGAAACTGTCGTGAGCACCAATCCCAAGAATGTCGCGGGCCTGACCTTTATAGGCGATGAGGCGCTCTGGAAACTGGCTCAGGAGCAGGTAAACCAGCTCAAAAAGGCTGGCTGCGAATTGATCATCGTCCTGGGGCATCTGGGCAGCGAGGCGTCCTGTGCGGGCAGCCGCTCCGACGATGTGCTGCAGCATGTCGAGGGTATCGACATTTTCATCGACGGCCATGATCACAAGGTAAAGGATCGCCGGATCCATGGCGCGTTGCTGGTGGAAACCGGCTGCCATACCAACAACATTGGTCAGCTTCGCCACGAGAACGGGCAGTGGCTCAGCATGCCGCTTGCCTATGGCGTCTGGCAGCGGGAGGATCCGTTGGTCAAACAGCTTGTCGATGAGGCGGCGGCGGAAATCACAAACTACTTTGCTGCCAAGGTGGGCAAAACCGATTTCATGCTTGATGGCCAACGCGATCCCGGTGTGCGTACTCAGGAGACCAATCTGGCGAATTTCTGCGCCGATGCCTTTTTGTGGCAGGCGATTCAGGCGCAGGCGCTTACCGGCGAGACGGTGCATGCGGCCATTGTAAATGGGGGGAGCATCCGCGATTCCATTCCGGCGGGCGACATTACGCGCGGGCAGTTGCACGGTGTGTTTCCGTACAACGATCAGCTGTACGTGATGAAGATCACCGGCGCCAAACTGCTGGAGATTCTGGAAGCGGCCACCAGTGCGCTGCCGGACGCAATGGGATCGCTGCCGCAGGTGGCGGGGATAAAGTACCGGGTGAATGTTAAAGTTCCCTACGAAAAGGGGGAGCGCTATGAACAGTCGATTTTTTATGCGCCACTTCATCCGGGAAGCCGGGTTACCATTGACGAGGTGGCGGGCCGGCCTTTCATGCCCGATGCGCTCTACAACATTGTAACGGCCGAGTTTGTCGGCAATGGCGGCGATGCCTACGGAGGACTTGTCGGACCGGACGCCCGGCAGGCCTACCGGAGCATTGGCTACATCGATGTGGACGCGCTGACCAACTACCTGCAAACCGCCCTGGAGGGCAAGGTCGACGAGCGGTATGCCCATCCCGCGGGGCGCCTGATCGTGCAGAAGGAGTAGCCGGACTCCTCACATGCTTGCCAGGCGGCAGGACGGAACAGGATACTTCCATTTTCGCTCTTCTTCCCCGGGACGGGATACGTTATCATGCCGGTCTGATTGTAACCGGGTTCAAGCGGAGCGATGGACGGAAACCAATATTTGAAAGCATAAGATCTATTGGGAGGGAAACGATGGCGGCGATAGTGGTGGTAGGAGCCGGAGTGCAGGGGCAGGAGGGTGTTAGTGGTCAGGCGCTGGAGGCGGTACGGCAGGCCGAGGTTCTGGCGGGGCGTCCGGCACATCTGGCCTTGTTTCCGGATTTTCCCGGAGAAAAAATTGCCTTCAAGGACAGCCCGACGGAGATCATGACCTTTTTGCACGAGACCACGCAACGGGTTGTGGTGCTTTCGTCGGGAGATCCGCTCTTTTTTGGCAGCGGGCGTTCCCTGCTGCGCAACCTGCCGGAAGCGCGGCTGGAGTTTCTCCCCAATATCAGTTCGGTGCAGTACGCGTTTGCCAAGCTTAAGGTGCCGTGGGACGATGCGGCTTTTGTCTCGTTGCTGGGTCGGGATCTGCGGCAGGATATCGACCGGATTATTGCGGCGGACAAGGTGGCCATTCTCACCGACCGGATCAATACGCCGCAGCGGCTGGCCGCCGAGTTGCTCTCCCGGGGGCGCGAAGGCTACCGTGTCTGGTTGTGCGAGAATCTGGGCTCGGATCGGGAACGAATCGTCGCCACGGATATTCGGGGCTTGCGCGACATGGTGGCAGGCGATCTCAACCTGCTTGTCCTGATTCGGGAGTATGAAAAGGATGAGGGTATCTTTCGCCCGGTTCTCGGAATTCCGGATGAGGAGTTCAATTTGCCGCGCCGGATTATGACTCAGGAGGAAATCCGGGTGCTGAGCCTGGCGAAACTGCGCTTGCGACGCGGAGTGACGATGTGGGATATCGGTGCAGGTTCGGGCTCGGTCAGCATTGAGGCGGACAACCTGATCCCGAGTGGGCGGATCTTTGCCGTGGAACGGGATGCCGCTCGGGTAGCGGTGTTGCGTGACAATCTTGGACGCATGAACTCCCGACGGGTGATCGTGGTGGAAGGTGAGGCTCCGGAGTGCCTGGACGGACTTCCGGATCCGGATCGGGTTTTCATGGGGGGAACCGGCGGCAATCTGGCGGAAGTTCTGGAGGTCGTCGATGCGCGGCTGTGTCCCGGAGGACGGGTGGTGATCAACGCTGTAACGTTGGATACTGTAACGGCGGTGCGCGACTTTTTTGAACGTGCCGGACATCCGGTGGAGATTACTGCCGTGAACATCGCGCGAACCAATCCGGCCAGCGATTACGCGGCTTTTGAGGCAATGAATCCGGTATACATGATGGTTGCGGAAAAACCGTTGTAACATTTGACCAAAATGACGATGGACAGGTTTGCCGGTTTTCAGGGAACAGGAGAAGGTGTTGAGAGGGAAGCTTTTTGATTAAGGGAGGAGAAATGGACATAAACGACGTGATGGCATATTTGCCGGTTGGCGGAGCGGTTTTGGGAGCGCTGGCTCTGTTGCTGGTGTTTGCTGTCATGGGAAAATGTTCGGGACTTGCCAGGCAGATTGATGCGTTGAAACGCCAGTTGAGCACTTGCGGAGTATCGAGGGCGGAGGAACAGGAAATGCTGCGGCTTGAGGCTTTTGAGTCGCGTCTGGACAAGCTGGAAATGGCTGCGCGTTCGTTGCCCTCTGCTCCGGAGGAGCGTTCCGGTACGGCGGTTGCGGTGATGGATGCGAACGGGCAGCTTTCAACGCAGTGCCCGTCGTGTGGCAGCAAGTTGGTGTATACGCGCGAAATGTCCGGCCGCGGGGCCAAATGCCCTGCCTGCAAGACGGTAGTGGAGCTGAGCTGACCCAACTTTTCCTGTTGCAGGAAAGACTGTCTGGGGCAACCGGGATTGGGAATGGAGCACAAACAGCGTCCTTTTTTGGAAAAAGGACGCTGTTTGTTTTTATGCGGCCGACGTTTTTAACCGGTAATGAACCCAAAACGTTCCAGATCCTCTTTCGGGGCCTGATCGAAATGGGAAAATTCCATGGTGAATGAGCCCCGGCCCTTGGTGGCGCTGCGCAGCTCCGTCATGAAACCGAACATCTGTGCCAATGGCGCTGCGGCGCGCAGGATCTCCATGTCTCCGCGGGATTCCATGCCGGTGATACGCCCCCGTTTCTGGCGCAGGAAGGTGAGCACTTTGCCGGAAAATTCGGAAGGCGTGGAAATTTCCAGCGCCATGATGGGTTCCAGAAGGGTCGGATCGGCGCTTTGGGCGGCGGTGATGAAACCTTTCTGGGCGGCGGCGCAAACGCCCATCATCGTGGTGACGCCGGGGATGAAGGGAGCTTCCGTGACCGTTACCCGCACGTCGGTGATGGGATAGCCGGAACGGATGCCGGTGCGGCAGCTCTGTTCCAGCGCCTCCCGCAGCGCCGTGCGCAGCTCCGGTGGCAGCTGGATGGCTGGATTTTCGTCATCAAGCGTTATCTGGACGCCGGCACCGCGTTCGAGCGGCGTCAGCGTGAAGCGGAGCTCGCCGCGTTGCATCTTTCCTTCGGTTTCAATTTCAAATACCTCGTGATGCTCCACCTCCTTGCGGATCGTTTCCCGGTAGACCACCTGCGGCCGTCCGGTCTTGACATTGAGCCCGAAGTCATCCGCCAGGCGCCGGGTAATCACCTCCAGGTGCAGTTCGCCCATGCCGCTCAGGATGGTCTGGCCGGTGTCGCGGTCTTCGCGCACCTTGAAGGTGGGATCTTCCCACAGCAGCTTTTCCAGTGTGGGCAGCAGCTTTTCCCGATCTTCCACGCTGCGGCTTTCCACCGCCAGCGAGACCACCGGCTCGGGGACATCGAGCCCGGACAGAATGAGCGGGTGATCGACGGCGCAAAAGGTGTCGCCGGTCAGCGCGCCCTTGAGGCCTGCGGCGGTGACGATGTCGCCGGTGCTTGCGGTTTCGATGCGGTCGCGTTTGTGCGAGTGCATCCGGAACATGCGGGAAATCTTTTCCTGCTGGTTGCGGGTGGCGTTGAGGATGGTATCGCCGGCATGCAGCGTGCCGGAGTAGATGCGCAAATAGGTGAGCTTGCGGCCCTCGTCGGCGAAAACTTTGAAAGCCATTGCGCAGAGCGGCCCGCGAGGATCGCAGGGCAGGCTTTCCTGAACGCCGGTTTTGGGATTGAATGCGGGCGTTGGCGGCATGTCCAGCGGTGAGGGCAGATAGCGGGCAACGGCGTCCATCAGCGGCTGGATTCCCTTGTTGCGCAAGGCGGCCCCCAGAAACACCGGGAAAAGTCCGCCGGCAAGCACGCCCTTTCGAATCGCCGCGTACACTCGCTCCGGTTCCACCGTGTTGCCTTCCAGGAAATCGTCGAGGATGGAGTCGTCGTAATCGGCGGCGGCCTCCAGAATGGCCTCACGAGCGCTTTGCGCGGCCTCGGCGTATTCCGGGGCGATGGGGCTGGTGGCCGGCATGTTTTCCGACTCGGGGAAGGTGAGCATCTGGCCGGCAAGTGGATCGATAACGCCGCTGAAGGAGCTTTCCGCGCCCAGGGGCAGTTGCATGAGCACCGGACGGGCGGCGAGACGTTCGCGCATCTGGCTCAAAACCGCCTCGTGATTGGCGCCTACGCGGTCCATCTTGTTGATGAAGCAGATACGTGGCACCTGATAACGGTTGGCCTGCCGCCAGACCGATTCGGTTTGCGGCTGCACGCCTTCCACCGCGCTGAAAATGGCCACGGCTCCGTCCAGAACGCGCAGGGAACGTTCCACTTCGATAGTGAAATCGATATGCCCGGGCGTGTCGATGAGATTGATCTGGCAGTCGCCCCACTGGCAGGTGGTGTTGCTGGCGGTGATGGTGATGCCGCGCTCCTGTTCCTGAACCATCCAGTCCATGGTGGCCGCGCCTTCATGAACTTCGCCGATCTTGTGGATCTTGCCGCTGTAAAAGAGAATGCGTTCCGAAACGGTGGTCTTGCCGGCGTCAATATGGGAGATGATGCCGATATTGCGGAGATTTTTTAACGGTATGGCGCTCATGGGTTTTTCCTCGAAAACGGGTACATGCTTTATGGAACTTCAAGTTTTTATAGTGATTTTGGGGAACTGTACAGCCCAAACATGAAGGCGGGCAATCTGCGCCGCGGTTTGGAAAAGTGCTTCTTTTTCATTCTCTTCGGGAAAATTCGCATCCACAGTAGTTTTGCCTGTAGAAACCGAAATGGCGGCTGAGCTCCAGGCTGCGCTTGAAACCGTCGCGCTTCTTGAAGTTCCACGGCTGAAATCCGGGAAAAACGCCGCCGACCTCGAAGATTTGGGCGCTTGACTTGTGGGGACTGACGGTCAGCGATGTGGTGAAGGGGAGGCCGAGATCTTCGGCCAGCCGCCGCGTGCGTTCCAGATTGAAGGCGAAGCAGCGCCGGCAGCGTTCGCCGCCTTCCGGCGCGTTCTCCAGCCCCGCGACATGTTCAAGCCAGGTTTCATGCCCGATATCGTCCACTTCCAGCCGGGAGTTGGAGAGCTTGGCCAGTCTGAACACTTCGTGCAGACGGTGATCGCGCTCCGCCCGCGGGGCGATATTGGCGTTGGAGAAGAACAGCACGGCCCGAAAGCCTTCCAGTGCCAAACGTTCCAGACAGGCCGAGGCGCAGGGCGCGCAACAGACGTGAAGCACGATGGCGGGCATGGACATGGGCTCGGTGCATCCTTTCCGAAGAAATATCGCTTTGGAAAAAACAATTTTCGAATAAAATTCTCTTTTAATCTGACCGGAAATCGTTTAAAAGCGAAAAATTTTAAAAGGCGAGAAATCGTCTTTTGTCCGGAAATGGTTCCGGGCTTTTCCCCATAAAAAGGAAGAGGAACGATGAACGAAAAAATCAGAGAAATAGCCGCACGTGTACGGGAAATGCGTGAGTTGTCGGAGATATCGGCAGCCCGGATGGCCCAGCTGGTCGATGTGCCGCATGATGTGTACCTGAGTTACGAGCAGGGCGAGGCGGATATTCCGGCGAGCATTCTCTACGGCATTGCCCAGCAGCTGAATGTGGACATGGCGCTGCTGCTTACCGGGGATGCCCCGCGGATGCGCATCTATTCCGTAACCCGCAAGGGTGAAGGCGTGCATGTGGAGCGCCGCTCCCAGTACCGCTACCAGAACCTGGCCAACAATTTCGCCGGCAAGAAGGCGGAGCTGTTTTTGGTGACAGTGGAGCCCAAACCGGTGGGCACACCACTTTCCCCCAATGCGCATCCCGGCCAGGAATTCAACTACCTGCTGGAAGGCTCGTTGAAGGTTCTTATCAACAATCGTGAAATCATTCTGGAAGAGGGTGACAGCATCTTTTTCGACTCCAGTTACCCCCACGCCATGGCAACCCTTGACGATCGCCCGGCCAAATTTCTCGCCATTATTATGTAGGGAATCCTGAAAAGCCTGGTGGGCGTGTTGAGAACCGTTTACGGCAAGGCTTTCCCTTTCGGGGTTCCCGGAAAATTTTTCCATATAAAAAACGGTTGCTGTATCTCTCTATTAAAGTGTGTCGCTGGGGCGCAGTGGATGCGCCGTCTCTGCCGGAAAAATCCGGCGGGACGCCTCCTTTTGGGAAGAACCCATGCGGCAGGCGGGAAAATATTTTTTGGCGTTCAAGGAGTAAAAAATCATGGCCAATTTGCTGGAAAGATTTGTTCATCGTACCGAATTCGATTCCTATGAGGATTTCTGCAAAAATTTTGCTATTACCGTTCCGGAGAATTTCAACTTCGCCTATGACGTGGTGGATGTTTACGCGACCGAGCAACCGGAAAAGCGTGCCCTGATCTGGGTGGACGATCACGGCCACGAAAGGACGCTGACCTTTGGCGATCTGAAGTATTTGAGCGACAAGGCGGCCAACTTCTTCCTGTCCCGGGGAATCCGCAAGGGGGATCACGTCATGCTGATTCTCCGGGGGCATTACAGCTTCTGGTACTGTCTGCTGGGCCTGCACAAGATCGGCGCCATCACCACGCCCGCAACTCACATGCTGACCAGCAAGGATCTGGTCTACCGCATCGACAAGGGCGATATCCGCATGATTGTCGCGAGCAACTGGGCGCAGTTGCCCGATCACGTGGAGGATGCGGAAGGAAAGGTCGAGGTTGAAAAACCGCTGAAGGTGCTGCAGAATGGCACACGTCCCGGCTGGCTTTCCCTGGAAGAGGAGATGGAGAAAATCTCTCCCGACTTCACCCGCCCCGTCGGCGAGGCGAATACGCGCAACGAGGACATTTCTCTGGCGCTGTTCTCGTCCGGTACCAGCAGCTATCCCAAGATGGTGCAGCATGACTTTCTCTATCCGCTGGCGCATATTGTAACCGCCAAGTACTGGCAGCGCTGCATCGACGATGGTCTGCACTACACGGTCGCGGATACCGGCTGGGGCAAGGTGCTGTGGGGCAAGATCTACGGTCAGTGGATCTGTGGCAGCGCGGTATTTGTCTACGATTACGACAAGTTCTCCGCGCCCAGCATGGCGGCGATGTGCGCCCGCTACGGCGTTACCACTTTCTGCGCACCGCCCACGGTCTACCGTTTCCTGATCAAGAAGGACCTGGCCCAGTACGATTTCAGCATGCTGCAGAACTGCACGGTGGCCGGCGAATCGCTGGATCCGGAAGTCTACAACCGCTTCAAGCAGTTTACGGGCCTGGGGCTGCGTGAGGGCTTCGGCCAGACGGAAACGACGCTGCAGCTGTTCAATCCGCTCTGGATAACGCCGCGTCCCGGCTCCACCGGTCAGCCCTCGCCGCTCTACGATGTCAAGCTGCTCAACGCGCAGGGCCAGCTCTGCGAGGATGGCGAGGAGGGCGAGATCGTCATCGCGGTGGGCGAACACAAGCCGTTGGGCCTGTTCGCAGGCTTCTACAAAGGGGCTTCGATGGCGGAAGTAACCGCCGAGGACGGTTTTTATCATACCGGCGATATTGCATGGCGCGACGAGGATGGTTATTACTGGTTTGTAGGACGGGCTGATGATATTATCAAAAGCTCCGGCTATCGTATCGGCCCCTTCGAGGTGGAAAGCGCACTGATCGAACATCCGGCGGTGCTGGAATGCGCGATTACCGGTGTGCCGGATCCGGATCGCGGGCAGATCGTCAAGGCGACGATCGTGCTGACCAGCGGCTATACGCCGAGCGAGTCGCTGAAGAAGGAACTGCAGAACCATGTCAAGAATGTAACCGCGCCGTACAAGTATCCGCGCGCTATCGAGTTTGTGGAGGAACTGCCGAAGACCATCTCCGGAAAGATCCGGCGAGTGGAGATTCGTGAGCGCGATCGCGAGGGAAAGTAGACGGCATAGGGGAAAAAAGGGAACGTGTTTGAGGGAATGAGGGAGCGCGGAGGCTTTCGCGCTCCCTTGTCCATTATTAATGAGAAAGAGATGCCCTGTCCGGCGGAAACCGGGACAGGCGGGAATTGCGGACGCTATGGAGACGACAGAAAACAAGACAACGCTTTTTTATCCGGTTATCAATCCGCTGGAATGCAAGGCCTGCGGGCGCTGCATTGCGGCTTGCCCCAAAAAGGTTCTGCGCATGGGCGAGGAACTCAACGCGCGTGGCTACACGTTTGCGTTGTATGCCGGGGAAGGCTGTTGCGGTTGCTGCAACTGCTTTTACACCTGTCCGGAACCGGCGGCGATTGAGGTGCGCAAACGGACGGAGGATTGAAAGGAAAAGCCTTTTTGCAATCGGAGAGGGCGATTCTTGTCGAACATGGGAGAAGAACAGAGGAATAAGATATGGCAATGCGTTTGGTGAAAGGTAACGCGGCGGTGGTGATAGGCGCGCTGTATGCGGGGTGCGACTGCTACTTTGGCTACCCCATCACTCCCGCCAGCGAGGTGTTGCAGGAGGCTTCCGAATATTTTCCCCGCGCCGGCCGCCGCTTTGTGCAGGCGGAATCGGAAGTGGCGGCCATCAATATGGTGTATGGCGCCGCTTCTACTGGCCGCAGGGTGATGACAGCGTCCTCCGGCCCGGGAATCAGCCTGAAGCAGGAAGGGGTTTCCTATCTGGCCGGTTCGGAGCTGCCGGCGGTGATTGTCGATGTGGTACGGGCCGGACCTGGCCTGGGGAATATTGGTCCGGAGCAGGGCGACTACTTTCAGGTGGTGAAAGGCGGCGGACATGGCAACTACCGCTGCATCGTGCTGGCGCCCGATTCCGTGCAGGAGATGTGCGATTTGACCCGCAAGGCCTTCGATCTGGCGCAGCGTTACCGGACGCCGGTCTATGTGCTGGCCGACGGGGTGCTGGGACAGATGTATGAACCCCTGCAATTCCCGGAAGAGGCGGTTGCACCCGTTATTGACGAGAGCTGGGCGGTGGCCGGAACAGCTGCGACGCGTGCCAATTGCATTTCCTCCATCATGCTGGACTTTAATCAGATGGAGGCGCTCAACGTCCGTCTGCAGGAAAAATACGCCCTGATCGAGAGCCAGGAAGTGCTGTTTGACGAATATATGCTCGAAGATGCGGAACTTGCGATTGTCGCCTATGGCATTAGCGCGCGCATCGCGCATAGCGTGGTGGATACGGCGCGTGCGGAGGGCTTCAAGGTGGGTTTGCTGAGGCCGAAGACGCTGTTCCCCTTCCCGAAGGTTCGTCTGCGGGAGCTGGCGCAGCGGCCGGGCATGCGTTTCATTTCGATGGAGATGAGCAACGGCCAGATGATCGACGATATCCGGCTGGCGATTGATTGCCGCTGCCCGGTGGAGCTGGTCAACCGGATGGGCGGCAATCTGATCGCCCCATCGGCGGTTCTGGACAAGATCCGGACAATGTGCGGAAAGGAGCGGTGAAGAAGATGGAACAGGTACTTTGTCAGACAAAAGGCTTGTATCGGGATTTTCCGCGCAAGGGAGGTCCCGCCTCCACCGCCACCCACTACTGCCCGGGCTGCGGGCATGGTGTCATCCATAAACTGATAGGCGAAGCGCTGGCCGATCTGGGCCTGCAGGATCGGACCGTGATTATCAGCCCGGTGGGCTGCTCGGTCTTTGCCTACTACTACTTTGATACCGGCCATGTGCAGTGCGCCCACGGCCGTGCTCCGGCGGTTTCCACCGGCATCTCCCGCGCCCAGGATGACGCGGTGGTCATCTCCTATCAGGGCGATGGCGATCTCGCCTCCATCGGTATGGCGGAAACGCTGCACGCCGCCAACCGCGGTGAGAAAATAGCGGTCTTTTTCGTCAACAACACGGTATACGGCATGACCGGCGGCCAGATGGCGCCCACGACGCTCATTGGGGAAAGGACCAGCACGTCCCCCCATGGCCGCGATCCGCAGGAGTGCGGATACCCCGTTCACATGTGCGAACTGATCAACACCCTCCATGCACCGGTCTTTGTGGAACGGGTATCGGTTTCCGACATTGCGCATATCAGGGTGGCCCGCAAGGCGATCCGCAAGGCACTGGAGATCCAGCGGGACAAGAAGGGCTACGCCTTTGTCGAGATCCTTTCGCCGTGTCCCACCAATCTGAAGATGTCCGCAACGGAAAACGCCGCCTTTGTCAACGAACAGATGGAAAAGGAATTTCCGCTGGGCAATTTCCGCGATCGGAGCGAAGCTGCTACGCCGATTGCCCGTGCTCAAAGCCTGTACGCCAAAGAGGAACTCGATCGAATCTTTGATTTGCGGGCGAAAAACACGGCTGCCCCCTCCGTGGCCGATGTTGCAGGCAGGAACGCGGTGCGTCTGAAGATCGCCGGTTTTGGCGGACAGGGAGTGCTGAGCTTTGGTTTGATTGTGGCGCGCGCCGGAGTCGCCGCCGGCCGTCATGTTTCCTGGTATCCCTCCTATGGGCCGGAGCAGCGCGGCGGCACCTCCAACTGCGCGGTCATTTTGGCGGACAACCGCATCGGTTCGCCGGTCATCGAGCAGATCGACGTGCTGGTAGCCTTCAACCGTCCTTCGCTGGAACGTTTTATCGGTGATGTGCGCGAAGGCGGTCTGGTGCTGGTGGATGAAAGCGTCGGCGCCTTTGAGGCTCCCGCTCATGTCAGAATGGTGTTTGCGCCCGCGCAGCGGATGGCGCGCGAGGCTGGATCGCCCAAGGCGCTCAATACCGCGATGCTGGGCGTATTGGCCGCGTGCGGCGATCTGGGACTTTCGGATGCGGCCTTGGATGGCGGTTTGATGGAAAGTTTCGGCGCCCGGCCCAAGTTGCTGGACGTCAACCGTGCTATTCTGTCGCTGGGGAAAGAATGGGGAACCCGGCATCTGGCCTGACATCCGGGGCTTAACGAGTCGTTAACCTTTTTGCCTCTTTTGGGGCGTGTTCCCTGAAGGAGTGAACATTGTCAACAGGAGAAAGAAAATGTCCAGTTCATGTGAAAATTGCGCCAAAAAGGCAACCTGCACATCCAAGGATGCGAAACCGGGCGAAACGCCCGAACAGTATCAGGAACGCCTGCTGATAGAACAGCGGCTGTGCGGCATAAAGAACAAGGTGTTGGTCATGTCGGGTAAGGGCGGCGTCGGCAAGAGTTCCACCGCTGTCAATCTGGCGTTGGCATTGGCCGAGGAGGGCAAGACGGTGGGCCTTTTGGATGTGGATATCCACGGTCCCAGTATCCCCACCATGCTGGGCGCGGAGAACATGCGCCCGATGGGGACGGACAACTCCATGCTGCCGATCGTTCATCATGGCATAAAAGTCATGTCCATCGGTTTTCTTCTGCCCAAACAGACCGATCCGGTTATTTGGCGTGGCCCGATGAAGAGCCGGATGATCCTGCAGTTCATCCGTGATGTGGAATGGGGCGAGCTGGATTATCTGGTGGTGGACTGCCCGCCCGGTACGGGTGACGAACCGCTGGTACTGCTGCAGCTTCTGGGCGACAACACCCGCGCGGTCATCGTTACCACGCCGCAGGAGGTGGCGCTGTCCGATGTGCGCAAATCGGTGATGTTCTGTCGCCAGATGAAGCTGCCGATATTGGGCGTCATCGAGAATATGAGCGGCTTCGTTTGTCCGCACTGCGGAAAGACGGTGGACATTTTCAGCAGCGGCGGTGGCGAGCGGATGGCGTCAGAGATGGAAGTCCACTTCCTGGGAAAAATCCCCATCGATCCGGAAATCGTTGCCTCGGGTGATGCGGGCTTGCCCTACGTTGTTTCCCACAAGGACAGCCCGACCACCGAAGCGGTACGCAAGGTTGCGCGTGAACTGATAGGCCAGGCGGACAAAATTGCGGTTGGTTGAAAGCCGTCTTTTTAGGGGATTGTTTGTTGCCGGCCGGTTTCCCTTTTGCGGAAACCGGCCGTTTGTTGTTTTGTTTCAGCCGCAGTATTCGAAGCCTACCCGGCCATACTGAAACTGTTCACCAAAGTTGCTTTTCAACAGAAACGCGCCATCCAGCCCGGTGCAGTGCGAACAGGCAACGAATTGCGGTGAATAGGAACGCAGTTCTTCAATGGAAGCTTTCATCCGTTCCTGCCCCAGGAAACCGAGATGGGTGCCGCCGATGAGCGCCGCCAGCCGGTTTTCGCCGGTGACCTGGCGGGCGTGGCGGATGATGTTGATCATGCCGGCGTGCGCGCAGCCGAAAAGTATAATCAGGCCGTTGGGGGTGGCGATAAACAGCGACTGATCGTCGCGGAAGGGATCCGTGACATAGGCGCCGTTTTCCTGAATCTGCTGACGGGGATCCGGGGTTTCAAACGCGGTGGTACGTGGGACCTCTCCGCTGGTCCAGACGCCATCAAGGATTTCCCGGGGCTTGTCGTCAAAGATGAAACGTCCGCCCAAAGCTTCCAGGTATTCCTGCCGGAAAGGGATTCCCTTGAAACTGCGTTTGCCGCTTTCCGCGAGCAGCCAGCGTTTTTGAAAGGCGCCCGGGTGGGCGTAGATGTCGACCGGGCCGCCGATGGAACGCAGCGCCAGCGCCAGTCCGCCCGCGTGATCGTCGTGGCCATGGCTGAGCACGATTTTCTTTACCGAACGCAGATCTTTTTTGAAGATGGCGGCGTTTTCGGCCAGATGACGGCCACCACCGGTGTCG
>JAEEGF012191046.1_pt1 | contig 14379 bp, 9 predicted proteins | sample 9134171 | NCBI WGS metagenome assembly JAEEGF01 (sample SAMN16246542, study PRJNA631951) | gut metagenome | biome: gut microbiome; feature: rumen; material: AP-attached | host: Bos | place: Iran: Karaj | collected 2018-10
CCGGAATTTTTGGGGGATTTGCCCCTCCCGACTGGAACAGTCTTCATGGCTCCCTGATTGTTCGTGGCGCAACAACCGTGGTGACTGCCTATGGCAAGGTTTTGTATTCCATAGGACTGTTGCCTGAACTGATCCTTGAGGACGGTCTGGCTGTGGTCAGTCCGGCGGGAGCACATTATCAGCAGTCCGGCGGAACCACGGGCGTGGTGATCAGCGATGGTACAGACTTCGTGAAGGATAAAGCGGTCACCATCGAGCATCCCGATGCGCCGGTTTACGACATAAGTATTCTGGGCAAGCAGGTAAGCCAAAGCAACAGCGAGGACCTGACCGTGATTGACGGGGTGAGTGTTGAGGACTCGGGTTATGCAAAATATGACCCCGCTTCCAACACGCTGATGCTCAAGAACTGTTTCATACAAGGACGCACAGACGAACTCGTGTCGTGCCGAAACCATGGATTGAAAATCAGCCTGGAGGGGAAGAACTACATATCTGGTACAGACCTGGCAGAGCATGACGGTCTTTGTATCCATGACCGTACCATCCTGACGGGTGATGGTGAACTGCTGTGCCGTGGCGGTAATTTACGTGCTGCCATCTATATCACAGACACGCTGATTGTTGAAAGCGGTACGGTAGGAGGCTGGGGAGACTATGGAATTCTGGGACAGAAGGCAGGAGTGGCTTATACTCAGAGGGGCGGAATACTGTCAGTACAGTCAGGCGACGGAAAAGTGAGGGCACATGGTACCGAGAGCTGTATCCACCATCTGATAAACATCTTATATGGTGCTGACACTCGGATAATAACTCCGGAGGATGCTTCATACAACTATTATGACGTGGTGGAATACGGCAATGCCGTTGTGAAGGGCCAGGAGGTAGTGATAGCGACCCCGACCATCAATTATGGCATCAAGATAGCCGGCTTTGAGCTGACGAACAAAAACATTGGCGAGATTACGAAGCTGGTGGCAAGTCTTGACACTGAGGCCTGGCAGCGCTATAAGAGTGGTACGATGCAGATTCGCTATAATCCTGACGATCAATACCTCACGTTGAGGAATGTCATAATCAAGACCGATGAGCCTTATGGATATGGCATTTATATTACCCTTGACGGCCTGACAGTCAACTTGGTGGGCGACAATATTGTTGAGTCAAAGTATTGGGACGGCATTTGCAGCGATGGAAGCCTTACGCTGACGGGCGGTGGCAGTTTGTCGGTGAAAGGTGAGAAAGGTCTTGATTTTTTGGGATATGATAAGCATTCTCTGATTATCTCTGACGGTGTGAAAGTCTGTTTTGACGGAGTTACCTTCGGCGTATGCGGGAGCGGTTTGGCAGGTCAAGACGGTATTACCTACTATACTGACGTGAAGGTCCGTGGCAAAAACACGGTTGTGAGGGCACGTGGCCAGTACGGCAGCTTCTATCATTTCAACACTTTAACCCTGTCCGACGGTCTGTCCATCTGCCAGCCTGAGGGTGCCGTCTTTGAGTACAATTCCGTCTGTGCCGGCGGTTATCCGGTCAGCAACGAGTTCGTTGAGATCAGTGCCGGCGGCGGCACAAAGAAAGGTGATGTGAACCGCGACGGCAAAGTGGATATCTCCGATGTGGTGGCGGTCATCAACACGATGGCGGGCGACAACAAATTTAAGGCAACATCCGACGTGAACGGCGACAACGCTACGAACATCTCAGATGTGGTGGCGATTATCAATATCATGGCAGGAGGTGGAAATTAGTTTTTAGTTCTTGGTCTGTGGTTTTACCTAATTTGGATGGCATTCCGACGGATTTTCATAAAAATAGATAAAAAATTTGCAATGTATCAGTAAAATCTGTAAATTTGCAGACAAAGAGAAATCAAAAACTTGTTTATTTATGAAAAAATCATTCAGTATCTTAGCAGTTATGCTGCTTGTGGCAGCCGCAGCCCATGCTCAGTTGCCCGTTAAGTTTGGAGTTAAAGGTGGTTTGAACATCACAAAGGTGAAATTCGACAAGGATGTCGCCAAGGCAGATAACCGTACCGGTTTCTTTATCGGTCCGATGGCTGAGTTTACGATTCCTATTGTGGGAATCGGTGCCGACATCGCTGTGCTCTATGACCAGAAGAATATTGAGGTGAACGACACAAAGGAAAAGTTACAGTTTATTGATGTTCCCATCAACTTGAAATATACATTGGGTCTTGGCGACTTGGCTGGAATTTATTTTGCCACTGGTCCTCAGTTCTCTTTTAATGTCGGAGACAAAAAACTTTTTGATGCTGAAACCTATAAGATGAAGTCATCCAACTTCAGCTGGAATGTGGGTGCTGGTGTAAAGCTGATAAACCATATACAGGTGGGTTATAATTACAACATCGGTCTTGGCAAAACTGCTGAGGTGAACAGTCCTCTGGATCCTGTGAAGAAAATCAAGATGAAGAACAATGCCCATCAGATTTCTGTGGCTTATATCTTCTGATAATTAGCGTATGACCGAAGTATAAAAAAGCCTGACCATCCGTCAGGCTTTTTTAGGCCAAGTGTGTTTGTTTTTTCGTTCGCAGAACAAATTTCTCGCCTTCTCGTCTTCTTGCCTTCAAATAATTTAATAACCCAATAGTTAAATAAATCGTAAATCGTAAATTGTTAAATCGTAAATAATTTTGTCTTCTCGTCTTCTTGTCTTCGTGAGAATCTTAAGTCGTAAATCATAAAATCGTAAATCTTCCCGTGTTTGCAGACATCTGTTTACCAGTCCCTTTTGAGTCGTTCACCTATCTGGTGCCTCCAGCCTTGGAGTCTCAGGTGGGGGTAGGGGTGCGTGTGGTCGTGCCTTTTGGTAAGTCAAAGAAATATGTGGGGCTGGTGCTTGCCGTGCATGGGAATGAGCCGCAGGGCGTGACGGTGAAGGAAATTGAGACTGTGCTCGACACTGCACCTATCGTCACAACCCTTCAACTTGACTTCTGGCGCTGGATTGCACATTATTACATGTGTCCGCTGGGCGATGTGTTCAAGGCTGCCTTTCCTGCGGGGATGAAGAAGGACGAGGGTGAGAAAAAACGCCGCCGTAAGAACATTGTTGAGCAGTTTGATGGCACGGGGTGTCCTGGTGTTCAGAATCAGCTGAATGAGTGGCAGCAGACTGCCTTCCGGCAGATTCAGGACAGCTGGCAGACACACGACATCACGTTGCTCCACGGTGTGACATCAAGCGGAAAGACAGAGGTGTATATCCATCTGATTCAGCAGTATATCGACAAGGGCAAGCAGGTGCTCTATCTGTTGCCTGAAATCGCGCTGACTACCCAGATAACCAATCGCCTGCGTGCTGTTTTCGGAGAGAAACTCGGGGTGTATCACTCGAAATTCGTGGATGCCGACCGCGTGGCGGTGTATCTCAAGCAGCTGAGCGGCAGTCCCTATCAGCTGATTCTTGGAGTGCGGTCATCTGTGTTCCTGCCGTTCCGTGACCTTGGGCTGGTGATTGTCGATGAGGAGCATGAGACTTCGTTCAAACAGCAGGATCCGGCACCCCGCTACCATGCGCGTGCAGCTGCCGTCATGCTCGCCCGTCAGTATGGCGCGAAGACCTTGCTCGGCACCGCCACGCCGAGCATCGAGACATTCAAGTTGGCTCAGGACGGCCGATACGGTTATGTGCGTATGGACCGCCGTTTCAGCGACATGCAGATGCCTGATATCGAAGTAGTGGACATCAAGCGTCTGAAATTCCAGAAGCGTATGAAAGGGAGTTTCTCCCAGACTTTGCTTGATGCCATTGATGAGACGCTGAAAGCTGGTGGTCAGGTGATTCTTTTTCAGAACCGGCGCGGCTTTTCCAGTTTTATCGAGTGCAAGAACTGTGGGTGGGTGCCGCGCTGCGAGCACTGCGACGTGAGCCTCACTTTCCATAAAAAGACCAATGCGCTCACCTGTCATTATTGCGGGAGCACCTATATGCTGCCGGCACGTTGTCCCAACTGCGAGGAAGCATCGTTCATGAATGTGGGGCTGGGAACAGAGCGCATAGAGGAACAGATACGGACTTTCTTCCCCGAGGCACGTGTGACACGTATGGATCTCGACACCACACGCACACAGAATTCCTATAGTCAGATTATCGATGCGTTCTCACGGCATGAGAGCGATATCCTTATTGGCACGCAGATGGTGTCGAAAGGACTGGATTTCGATAATGTGCATGTGGTGGGTATTCTCGATGCCGACATGATGCTCAACCTCCCCGATTTCCGCAGTTTTGAGCGCACGTTCCATATCCTGGCGCAGGTGGCGGGCCGTTCGGGCCGCAAAGGGCGTAAGGGCAGGGTGATCCTGCAGACACGCTCTGCCGACAGTGAGATTATCCGGGATGTAGTTGACAACAACTATGAGGAGATGTACCGCACACAAATAGCGGAACGTGAGCTGTTCCGCTATCCGCCGTTCACACGGCTCATTTATGTGTATCTGCTTCACCGCGATTTCCACACCGTGGAGCATCTCGCAAATCAGACTGCTGACTTGTTAAGAAAATCGCTTGGATTGCGTGTGCTTGGTCCCGACTGTCCGCCGGTGGGGCGTGTGCAGTCGATGCATATCCGTAAAATCATCCTGAAGATGCAGACTTCCGACAACGTGGCACGCACACGCCAGCTGCTTCAGTCCATCGTAGGGCAGGTGCAGGCGCAGCCTATAGCCAATTCCCTCCGGGTTTATTTTGATGTGGATCCGGTGTAGGATAAATCAGAAGTTGATACCGATGTTCATGAAGAAATGGCGGTTGTAGGCATCGTCGTCAGAGGGGAAGTCACCGATGTTGGTGATGCCCCACTGGTAGCCAAGCTCAGCATAGAGCATGTTCCACTCGATTCCGCAGCCCAGCTTTATGCCCACGTCGAATCGGTTGAACTTGTCGTCGCCGAAGGAGTCGTATTTTCTGACTCCGCCCGGGAATTTCTCCTTTGTCTGTCCGGCTACACCGAAACCGAAAGTTGGTCCCACGTAGGGGAGGACTGCAAATTGGTCAGCCACTTCGACTCCGTATTTCATCAGCAACGGCATTTCTATGTATGAGAGATTGTACTTATACGTTGAATCATCGTGTCCCAGACTCATCTTTCCGCCTTTTTCGGTGTAATAAATGCCGCTTTCCAAGAACATCGGGATATAGGGCGAGCACCGCAGTCCGAACACGGCTCCGAGGTTGAGTCCTGTCTTCGCATCGGTGTCGAGGTCGCCTGCGATATGTGAGGATGTGAATCCCATGCGCAGTCCATAGTACACGCTTCTGTTGTCGAGCCGGAATCCTCCGCTCATCATCTGTGCTGATGCGCCCACAGTGATCATCATGGCGCAAAGGGCAGTTAAAATCTTCTTCATCATAGTTGTCTGTTTAGATTAATAATACAGGTTTTTGATATAATTCTATTTTTAAATGCAAATTAAACGTATTTTTTCCAACATTCCAAACTAATAAGCATTTATTTCACGTTTTTTTTACACGAATCACACGAATCTGTCAACTAATTACACTGATTTGCTTCACTAATTACACATATTTTCAGCAATCACTGAAAAGCGGTTTTTGTCACCTTTTTGCCCTTCGTGTTTTATAACCATTGAAGCCCGCTTCACAGCGGGCTTCAATGTCATGAAAAAAATACTAACTAATTATTCTAATATGGAAAGTTTGCTAAAGTCGAATGCAGAAATCAAACTTGTTTGTTTTATGCTGAGACGCCTCAAACTTGGAGCTTGTCTCAAAGTTTCAATCTTGCTTTATTGTTTTATTCTTGTGAGGGAACGTCTTTCCGTTCTTTCACGATGCAAAGTTACGCATTATCTGACAACAACAAATGGGAAAAAACACTAAATGAATGTAGGTTTTTTCCTAAACTATAGGGGGGATTTCCCCTCATATTTTCCGAAAACATCAGAAAGGAGTTGTTTTTCTTTGTAATTTTGCTGCCGAATAGACGAATGTTCCGGATTATCCGAATTATCCGAATATTCCGGAAATTCCAGACAACCCCAAACACTATGAAAAACACAGACTTACTGAGCCGGGCGGAGAATGCCTGGCTGGGACTGGAAGACTTCCGCCAGACCCGCAGGAGAAACATCAACTATATCTATGGCGACCAGTGGGGCGACCTCGTGGTGGACGACGACGGGAAAGTGATGACAGAGCGTGAGCGTATCACCCGTCATGGAGGCACCGTACCGCTGCAGAACAATCACCTCATCAAAATCGTACATGCCCTGACGGGTCTGATAGCCAAACGGAGCACGATGCCTGTGTGTTTCGCCCGTGATGCCGATGCCGACGAGAAAAGCCGGATGATGACCAATGCGCTGCAGACCAACTGGGAGGTGAACAGCATGAGGGAGCTGCTGGTGGGGCAGATGGAGGAACTGATGCAGGGCGGTATCAGCGTCGTGTGTGAGGAGTGGGGAAGCAACAAAGGTGAGGATGATGCCTATACCTTTGCTGTCAATCCCGATTATTTCTTCTTCGAGAGCAAGATGAACGACCCTCGGCTGTGGGACATTGCGCTGATAGGCGAAATCCGCGACTACACCTATCCTGAGCTTCGTTCGGTGCTCGGCAGCAAAACCACTTTGAACCTCAAGGAGATTTATGCGCCGCTGGTGAATCCGAAGCTGCCTGGGTTTACAGCCCGGCAGACCATGAGCCAGCATGATCAGATGGACTTCTGGCTACCTGCCGACGACCGGCTGCTCCGCACCTATCATGTGTGGACCAGGCAGCGGCGGATCCGCTACCGTTGCATTGACCGCCGCGACCCGCTTCAGCCCGTATTCCTGATTGAGGAGAGTGATTTGCCGGCGGTCGAAGTATTGAACCGTGGACGGAAAGACAACCCCATCATCGTGGAGCCCACCTCCGACGACGTGTGGCATTTCTCGCTGCTTGCTCCCGACGGCACAGTGCTTCAGGACTATGACTCACCCTACGGGCACAAAGACCACCCCTACGTGATGACCGCCTACCATTTCGTGAACGGCAAAATCTATCCTTTTATGAGCTCCGTCATCGACCAGCAGCGGTATGTGAACCGCCTTATCACGCTCAATGATATGTATATCAACTCGTCAATCAAAGGACTGAAGATGATACCCAAGCGTTCCATCCCCCGCAACATGACCATCGACGAGTTCGCACGGCAGGCGGTGGAGGTGGGCGGCTGGATTGTGTATGAGCCCGACCCCACAGGTGCCAAACCGGAGATAATCACGCAGAACGCGCTCAACCTCGGCGTGTCGGAGATGTTGCAGCTGCAGTTGTCGAGCATCAACGAAATCACCAGCGTCAACTCATCGCTGCAGGGAGTGCCGCCGTCGGGCAACACCGGCTATGCGCGCTATGCCATGGAAATGGAGAACTCCTCAACCAGTGTTGCCGCGCTCACAGGCAAGTTCACCGAGTTTGAGCGTAATATTGCGAGGAAGAAGATGAAGGTGATACACCAGTATTATCAGAAGCCGAGGTGAGTGGCACCGGCGCGAGAGCAGGACTACGGACACTACCTTACCTATGAGCCGCGCCTCGTTGGGGACATCGATTTCAAGGTGAGCATCCAGGATGCAGGCGATTCCCCCGTGGCGCGCATGATGACCAACGACCTGGTGATGCAGATGTGGCAGCAGCAGGCAATCACCACCGATCAGATGCTTCAGAACCTCTATCTGCCTGGAATCAGCGGTCTCAGAACAGACAACCTTGGAAAATAGCCCTCCTATAGTCTCCTATAAAATCTTATAACCTCCTATAACTTCCTATTAAAAACCTATAAAAAATGAAAATCAAAGAAATATTGGAAGAAAACGAGCTTCGGCGTAAACGCCTGTTTGCCGATGTGGATCAAATCACGGGGAAAGGGATTGATGGCGGCAGAAAGCTGGTGGTGATTCCCGACCATGACATCCCGGATCAGTGGCTGACCGATGAGGTGATAAACCTTCCTGATTATCAGGCTGTAATCGGGGCAGGCAGCATCGGATCCCTGCTGAGGCAGAGAGGTAAAGACACATCCGATGAACGTCAGAATTTCTCCATGGAACTGATTCGCCAGCGCATGGCACACGATCCCTATTTCGCTTTCGCCAAGGCGTTTCATATCAAGAATAAAATTACGGGCAAGCTCGTGCCGTTCAAGCTCAATTACGCTCAGCGGCTGCTGCTCACCGAGTTTGAGACGATGCGTACGGCAGGGAAGCCTATCCGGCTCATCCTGCTGAAGGCACGTCAGTGGGGCGGATCCACGCTCATACAGCTTTATATGGCATGGATTCAGCTGTTTGTGAAAGACGGCTGGAACTCGCTGATTGTGGCGCAGACAAAAGACACGGCACGACGTATCAAGGCGATGTACACGAAGGTGCTGACGCATTTTCCTGAGGAGGTGTTCTGCAAAGGCAATTTGAAATTCTCACCATACGAGCGGTCGGCTGCCGACTCCGTCATCACCGACGGCCACGGGAAGCCCATGCGCTCGAATGTCATCACCGTCAGCTCCTACGAGAACTACGAGAGCACCCGGGGATGCGACATCGCCATGGCACATTTCTCCGAGGTGGCTTACTGGAGGCTGACCCCTCAGAAAAGCGCGTCTGCGCTGATACGTGCCGTCACCAGCGGTATCGCTGAGGGTGTGGCATGCACGATGGAGGTGATGGAATCGACTGCCAACGGCAAGAGCGGCTATTTCTACGACGAGTATCAGGAGGCGAAAGAGGGGCATTCAGCACGGAAAGCGCTTTTTATTCCTTTTTTCTATATTGAGCACGACTCGCTGCCCTTTATAGATAATGAAGAACGGAAGGCGTTTGCGGAGCAACTGTTGATTCACAGCCGGGATAAAGTCACAACCGAGAAGACAGCCGAGCCAGGTGATTATCTCTGGAAGCTGTGGTTGAAAGGAGCCACGCTGGAGCATATCAAGTGGTATGTGGAGCGCCGTAAGTCCTTTCATTCCCATGCGCAGATAGCGAGTGAGGCTCCAAGCGACGACATTGAGTGTTTCACTTTCAGCGGACATCTCATCATCGACCCTGAGAAAGTGGATGAGATTGAGAAGAAAGAGAAGCGGCTGCCTGTGTTTCGTGGTGAGGTGACGATAGAAAACAATGAGCTGACGCGCAAAGTAGCTGACGAGAACGGTCCGCTGAAAGTGTGGGAATATCCTCAGACAGGCGATTTCGACAACCGCTATCTGATTACGGTGGATGTGGGCGGACGCAATGAGCGTGCCGACTACTCAGTCATCACCGTTATCGACCGCTGTCATGCCAATGTGCCGGAAGATGAGTTGTTCAACCGGGATGAGGGGAACGAAGAAGGTCTTTGGGTGGTGGCTCGCTGGCGGGGACATTGCCGTTTCGACCTGCTGGCACGCAAGGCAGCTGACATCGGTTGGTGGTATGATGAGGCACTGCTTGTGTTTGAGAGCAACACGTTCGAACAGAAGAAAGGTCTCTCGGCTGATTTTACAGAAAATGCCGACCATGCTGTGAGTGTGCTTGATGAGCTGAAGCAAATCTACAAAAACATCTATATGCGTCCACTTACCGATTCTGAAGATGTCCGTCAGGGAACAGTCAGGAAAGTGGGATTCCATACCAACCGCCGTACCAAACAGCAGATGGTCGATCAGTTCACCAAGTGGTTTGAGGACGGGCTGTTCCATGACCCCGATGAGGCTTTCTATAAGGAGATTTCCATCTATGAGGAGCGCACCGACGGCAGCTATGGCAATATCCCGGGCGACGGCAACCACGACGATATCGTCATGACCGACATGATTGCCAATCTCGTTCACCAGAAGCAGCCGCGGTCTCTGCCTGCGGAGAGGCGGAATAAATACAGGCCAGCAGCGAACAGAACCGTGAATGAGAGTTGTTTTTAGTTTATAGTTTATAGTTTATAGTTTATAGTTTGTAGTTTATAGTTTGTAGTTTATAGTTTGTAGTTTTTAGTTTGTAGTTTATAGTTTATAGTTTTTAGTGAGTTAGTTGTTGCGGGTGTTGTCATTGTGCAGTTCAGAAAGGTGGGTGCTGCCTGACGTAAGAAAACGTCAGCTCCTATTAGTCCTGCAATCTGAGAAGTTTTGGTGAAAGGCTTAATGGTAAAATTAAAAAATTGACTAAATAAATCGTAAATCGTCAATAATTAAATCGTAAATAGAAATAATGAAGTTGAATAAAGGAATACGCCGTTCTCCCTCGCTGGCGACTGACGGGGAGCTCGACTACATGATGAACCTGATGGTTTGTGACGGCGATGTGCGTAACATCCCGGCGACTGATCCACTTGGCATCACAATCGCCGAGGGTGATGTTTTGCTCTGTATCCATACAGTTGAGACGGAGAAGCATTATGTGGTTCGGACAGCCGACGGGAAGTCGCTGGCTTTCTATCATGCAGACGGATCTGCCCGCACACTCATCACCACACTCGCCGAAGGACGTATAGACAAGGTTGTGGTGATGGGCAACACGCTCATCATCAGAATCTGGGGACATTCCGATAATTCTGAATACTCTGATTCTTCTGAAAACTCTGATTTTTCTGAAAACTCCGATTACTCTTATACCGCATACGCTATCTGGCGCGACGGCTGTTATGTCTTTCTTGGGTCACAGTTTCCGCAAATCGACATGCAGTTCCGCCTGCGGAATATCTATGTGCAGACCTTTCATCCTGGTGAGGAGACGGGCATTATCGTGGAGCGGTCGGAGCAGACGGAGACCACCGAGTTCGCTGAGGTGGTGGCTCCTACGCCAGTCACCACACCGGAGTTTTCCCAGGAGACTTTATTCACCATTACCCCTGACCAGTCGCTTGAGCCTTCCACCACTTACAAAATCGTGACGACCAGGCTGACGGGCAGGCAGGCCACTCCTTTCTCTGTCTATCTCTGCTACACAGACCTCTCTCGCGACTTCGCAGCCTTCTCGACGGCGGCGAACGACCTCCATCCCTACGCTGTGTTCACCACCGACGCATTGAAGACAGTCAGCCATATTGAGCTGTGTCTATGGGCGAACGGCAAGCAGACCAAATCGCTGTCGGTCACGCTTTTGAAAGGAACTGCCACGGAGACCGGACATGTCTTTGCCGACACGCCAGAGAACTTCACCGCCCTCACCGGTATGGTGAACAAGTTCATAGCCAAATACGCCACAGAGGAGAATAAGTTCATTGCTCCTTTCTTCGTGCGTTATGCACTGAAACTCTACGACGGCACCTACGTCTGTCCGTCGCCGCCTTGTCTGATGATTCCCAACCGCGGCATCACGCCGTTGGTGTGGACACTCGGCGGCACGGATGGCCGTGCCTGGGACACATACGTCTCTGCTGTGGTGTCTCAGCTGAAATACCGTCTGACCGTGAAAGAAGGAACGGAGACGTGGCGCGACCTTGTCATGGGTGTGGCAGTGGCGGTGTCGTCACCGGTATGGACTTATAACCAGGGTGCTGAATGGAAAGCGGGCGAGAACCTCGTGCGGCTGCGTCGCATTGACGCCGCTGACGAGCAGCGGGCTGACGACACGTGGAGCTACGGCTATTTCGACAACGGCGACGGCACATGCAGCGCCACCTATCTGTTTAACCGCAATAACAGCAACAGCACGACTGCTGATAACCTGTTCACGCTCACACTCCCTGCATTTACAGCCCGGCAGGTGGCGGATGATCTGGCATCACGGTCCACATTCTATATAGTGCGGGAAATACGGTTGGACGAGTTGCCGGAAGTGGGTGAATGGACCGATGTCGAGATGGAGGATCACACGCTCACTGCATTGGAGACACGTAGGAGGCTCGACGACAACCCGCTGTCGCTGTCATTGCGTGGCGGTGGCTGTATGCAGGTGTATAATCAGCGGCTGGTCCTTGCCGACATCTGGTTGCGGCAGTTCTGTGGTCACTGTCCGGCATTGATGCAGGGTAAAGCGGGGACTGTGGTTAACAGGTCTGACGGGCGGACTACGCTGAGGCTCACGAAGGCGATTGTCAGCTATGTGGAGGAGGGTGTGGGGCATAAGCTATGCGTTGCCGACCGACCGCAGACAGCGAACGAGTCACCGCTTTTCTGGTTTTATTATCCTTCGGTCAACGCACAGAGCGTGGTCATCTGGCAGAACGACCAGACAAACCGTTGGCGTCGTGCCGATCTCCGTCTCACTCCCCACAAGCTGCTCAGCGGTGCCTGCTGGTTTGACAATTTCAACGAGCCGGAATGGACGGACTGGATGCCTTATCTTGCCCTTGACGAGGCATGGCGTGCAGAAGTGGACATGGCGGATCACGGGGCGGTTCTGCGTCAAGGCAATAAAATCCAGCAGAGCGGTGTGAACAATCCCTTTGCTTTCCTGCCGGATCTGACGAACAGGGTGGGGCAGACGCAGGTGGTGACACTTGCGGGTGCCACGCAGGCACTCAGCGAAGGACAGTTCGGTGAGTATCCCCTTTATGTTTTCTGCCGCGACGGCATCTGGGCGATGCAGGTGGGAACCGACGGGTCATTTGTCGCTATCCGTCCGCTCGCACGCGACCGCTGCCTGTCGGCAGACAGCGTGGCACAGACCGACGGGGCGGTGGTGTTTGCCACGGCGCAGGGACTGAAACGGCTTTGTGGTTCGGTCATACACAGACTCTCAGCCCCGCTCGACGGATGGGCTGCCGATGTGGAGCTGCTCAGCGGGCTTGATGAGGATTTCAATCCGCTGGTGGCTGATGTGGTGAAGGATTTTAACCGTGAGCTGGATCACAGTGCTTTGGCGTTTGACTATCCGAACAACTTGCTGCACGTGTATGTGGGTGCTGACGCTTATCATTATGTATTGTCGCTGACTTCGGGCGAATGGTCGCTTTCTGGTGATGTGTGCCGTCCGCTTGCCGTGGTCAACGACTATCCCGACACGGTCGTTCAAGATGGTCAGGTTCTGCGTAGATTCTCTAATGTGTGTTCTGAGCAGCGGCGCAAAGGAATTCTGCTCACTCGTCCTATCGACATGGGCAGTCCTACGGCTCTCAAACGTATGAAAGACATGAGGATTCTGTGGCGGCAGCTCAGCGGGGACTCATCTGTCCGCGCTGCCGTCTTCGCTTCCAATAACCGGCGTGTATGGTGGCGTATGCGCTCGCTCAACAGCCACTCTTACCGCTGGTTCCGCATCGCTCTGATTACCGACATCAACGATTTTGAGAGGGTAGAGGGAGTGGTGGTTTAAAACGCTTCAGGGGGATGCCAAAAAGTCTGGCATCCCCCTGAACCATGCTATGCTGAGAAGAAGTTCTTTTGGTGATTATCACCAGAGCCCTTCAGTCCATGAGTCTTTTTCGTCGTTTCCTTTTTCTACAACAGCATCATCGTCGCGTTCTTTGGTGAGCTGCTCATCAACGCTACCAGGCTTGATTACTTGTGCTATGTTGTCAAATAATAATCCTGCTTGTATTGTGATTCCGGGTGCTTTATAATTCTTTTTCATTGTTCTTCTTTTTTGAAAGTTGTAATAAGAATAGTCTAGATACTTTAGCAATCTTAAATTCAAGTAAATATTCCTTTTTTACTTAAAAATCACTTTCTTACCGTTAATGATATAGATGCCACTGACAGGTCGGGAAACACGCTGACCAGATATGTTATAATAAACGTTATTGTTAAGCGGCAACGATTCTGGAGCATCAATATCTTTGATGCTGGTAGGTGTCATGTCATCCAAGTCTTCAAGTGAAAGACCCTTCACATTTGCTCCCTTGTCGTTCAATATGCTTTCACCAACTGGTATCTGCAAGAACGCCTTGTGAGCACCGTTGTTCACGTATTTTCCACCTGATGGAGACTGATGATAGAATCCGATTTCTCCATTCAGATTGCCAAGAATGAAATATTCGTAGGCGGGATCGTCGAATAGGGTTTGAACATCTGAACCTTTCAGAACATTGTTAGGGTCGTTGACCACAATCTTTTCGAATGCGAACGGGAAATTATATGTTCCAGGCTCTCCTCTGAGCACAACTGCAGTTCCTGCTGCTAATTTGTCGCCTGCTTTCAATTCCACACCTTTCGGCACGTCCTTAGATCCGTTCACATCATCGGATTGAAGTGTGTAAGCTGGCACTCCCTCAGGAATAACAAGTGGGGCGGAACCGTAATAGAGCGTCTCATAGCCGGTAGATCCGATAGTCACACTATATGGACCACCTACTGCAATCTCATCGATGAAACCGCGCCATCCCTTGAAGGTGATTTGGATGTCACCTGTAACATCTGTGATATGGAAAACAAAGTCGTTCCATACTCCGTTTTCAAGAGTGATGGTGTTGCCCGAAACCGTTGAGGTA
>JAEEGF011142762.1_pt1 | contig 14375 bp, 9 predicted proteins | sample 9134171 | NCBI WGS metagenome assembly JAEEGF01 (sample SAMN16246542, study PRJNA631951) | gut metagenome | biome: gut microbiome; feature: rumen; material: AP-attached | host: Bos | place: Iran: Karaj | collected 2018-10
ATTCCGATATCCCTGTAATCGTAGATTTCTTTGCTACCTGGTGTGGTCCCTGCAAGATGCTGGCACCCATCATCGAGGAGATCTCCGAAGAGCTCGAAGGCAAGGTAAAGGTCTGCAAGCTGGACATCGATGAGTGCAGAAAGCTGGCTCTCAAGTACTATGTGGCCAGTGTTCCCACCGTTGCCCTCTTCAAGGATGGAAAGCCTGCCGCCGTATCCATCGGATATCGCAGGAAGGAAGATCTGCTGGCTGAGCTTGGCCTTGCATAGGCATAAACCCAGATTGTCTAATACAGCCCCGGGAAATGCTTCCGGGGCTGCTTCATTTTTTGCATCTGTATAATTTGCTTCGGATTAATCGATGACTACGCCGTCCTCATCCACCTGGATATCCTCTTCAGGCTCCTCATCCCCCTTCTTGGGAATGAACTTATCCTTGATCTGCTTTTCCAGCTGATCCATGAGCTCGGGCCTTTCCTCCAGGTAAGCCTTTACATTCTCTCTGCCCTGACCAATGCGGTCTCCGTTGTAGCTGTACCAGGCACCGGACTTTTCGATCAGACCCGCGTCCACGGAACAGTCCAGGATATCTCCGGATCTGGAGATGCCCTTGCCATACATGATGTCAAATTCGGTGAACTTGAAGGGAGGAGCCACCTTATTCTTGACTACCTTGACCTTGGTCCTGTTGCCGATGACATTATCTCCCTGCTTGATGGATTCGACTCTGCGAACATCCAGTCTTACGGATGAATAGAACTTGAGAGCCCTGCCGCCTGTGGTGGTCTCGGGATTGCCGAACATGACACCGATCTTCTCTCTCAGCTGATTTATGAAGATGATCATGGTGCCGGTCTTGTTTGCTACGCCTGTGAGCTTTCTTAGAGCCTGGGACATGAGCCTTGCCTGAAGACCCACGTGATTGTCTCCCATATCTCCTTCGATCTCAGACTTGGGTACCAGAGCTGCTACGGAGTCAATTACTACCACAGAGATAGCGGCACTTCTTACAAGCATCTCGCAGATCTCAAGGGCATCTTCGCCAGTATCGGGCTGGGCTACGAGAAGATCGTCCACCACTACACCGATGTTCTTTGCATATACGGGATCCAGAGCGTGCTCCGCATCGATGAAGGCGCACTTTCCGCCCTCCTTCTGAGCCTCTGCAACCACCTGAAGAGCCAGCGTGGTCTTACCTGAGGATTCAGGTCCGTAGATCTCGATGATCCTTCCCTTGGGAAGACCGCCGATGCCGCAGGCCAGATCCAGGCTTACAGAGCCTGTGGAGATGGCATCTATGTCCAGTCTGGCGTTCTCGTCTCCGAGAGTCATGACCGAACCCTTGCCGAATTTCTTGTCTATCTGAAGCAGCGCAGCCTCCAGGGCCTTCTGCTTTTCGCTTTTCTGAGCGTCCTGATTGATCTTGCTGTTAGTTGGACTTGCCATTTGTTCCTCCAAAATACGAATTAGAACATTTGTTCATCACTATGATACGCCTGATCTGAACCAATGTCAAGAGATTTTTCGCCCCTGCATCTTACCATTATTTAGCATATTAGTCAATAGATTTACAATGATTCGGCGAAGAATTCATTCCTGCCCATGAGTACATCGTAGATGAGCTTGAACATCTGAACGCATGCATATTCACGGGTCCTTTCCCTGCTGGCTCTTCTGGTCTGGAATCTGAAGGCTTTGCAGCGTCCTTCGAACCAGAGTCCTATATAAAACGTTCCTACAGGATCCTCCTCTGTGCCGCCGCCGGGGCCTGCATAGCCTGTCACGGAGATGCATACGTCGCTTTGGGATGCCTCTCTGAGGCCCTCAGCCATCTCCTGAGCGGTTTTTTCGCTCACGGCGGTATATTTGTCCAAAGTCTCCTTTTTAACGCCTAATTCGGCCATTTTGGCCCTCTCCATGTAAGTGACCAGGCTGCGGTCGAAGACTGCGGAGGAGCCAGAGATATCTGTCATGGTCTTGGCGAAAAGGCCTCCAGTGCAGGATTCGGCAGCGGAGAGCGTAAGTCCCCTCTCCTTCAGCATTTTAAATACCACAAAGGAAAGGTCTTCGCCGTCTTCGCTGTAGATGTATTTGCCGATGCGCTCCTTCACCTTATCCAGCATTTCAGCAACTGCAGCCTCAGCCTCCTCCCTTGTTTCCCTCTTGGATGCTATCCTGAGCGTTGTCTCGAATTTGGATGCATAGGTTGCAAGTGTGGGATCGGTCTGGCCATCCACCAGGTCCATGATGTCGTTCTCCAGCTGGGATTCGCCGATGCCGTTGGTCCGTATGTTTCTGTAATAAAGTACCTTGTTGTCGAAGGCCAGCAGCCTGGGACGCAGCTCATTCAGGAACATGGGCTCCATCTCGTGGGGCGGTCCGGGAAGAGATGCTATCATCTTGCCGTCCTTCTGAAGCCAGAAGCCAGGGGCTGTGCCGTTGGGGTTGTTCAGTATTTCCGCATGCTCGGGGAAACGGGCCTGCTTCAGGTTATTCGGCGTGATGGGCCTGTTTCTGTTCCACATGCGGGTCTTGAGTATCTCCAGCTGCTCAGGGAACTCTATTATCTTTTCACCGAAGTATTCGGCTATCATTTCCTTTGTCAGGTCGTCCTGGGTGGGCCCCAGTCCTCCGGTGGTGATCACCAGGTCGCAGTCGTGATAGGCGTAGGCGAGCATTTCCTTCAGGCGATGCGGATTATCTCCCACTGTCATGTGATACATAACATCCACGCCTATAGTCTGCAGCTCCCTCGAAAGGAACACTGCATTTGTGTTTGTGATCGAACCGAAAAGTATCTCGGTCCCCACAGTAAGAATAGTGCACTTCATATCGTTCACACTTTTAAGGTTATAAATTTGAATAGTTTTCGAACAGCAATTGCCTCTCAAGACCTCGCTTTTTAATCTCGCATCGTCCCCCAAAGTCAGACGCTGCTCATTTAAGCGCTAGCCCATGGTCTTTCGAAGCAATTGCCGCTTCGATATATTTTTGATCTGTTATCTTAATTCGCAAAAACCTGCTTGTTTTTCCAGATGTATTCGGCTCCGGAGACTATGGTCATTACCAGGGAGGCCCAGAGCAGTGCCTGTCCGATGGTGGACACGATGCCAGGCATCTGAAGGAGAAGCACCGGTACCGCAAACATCTGCAGCACGGTCTTTATCTTGCCTGTCATGCCTGCCGCGATAACTATGCCGTTGGATGCGGCCACTGTACGAAGCCCGGAAACTGCGAATTCTCTGAAAAGGATGATTATCAGCATCCAGGCGGGTACTGTACCATCGGAGACCATCAGGCAGAAGGCAGCGTAGACCAGGATCTTGTCCGCCAGAGGATCCATGATCTTGCCGAAATTGGTCACCAGGTTATATTTTCTGGCGATCTGTCCGTCAAGCATGTCTGTAAGAGAAGCAAGGATGAATACGATGCAGGCGGGAATGTAGAGCTTCATCATATAAAGCACAACGAATACCGGTACTGCAAAGATCCTTGCCATTGTGAGTTTGTTTGGAAGATTCATCTGTTTTCTCCGTTATAAAGCAAATCCTGAAAGATCGTAATCAAAAGCATCGTTTATCTGAACCTGAACGAACTGCCCGGGCTGAAGCTCCCTGTGAGAGCTGAAGATGACGCCGTTGTCTATCTCCGGCGCATCCATTGCTGTGCGGCCCAGATAGGTGCCGTCCTCAGCCCTTTCCTCAACCAGCACCTCCAGCGTCTGACCTATAAAGCGCTGGTTCTTTTCCAGAGAGATGCGGTTCTGAAGAGCCATGAGTCTGTCTCTTCTCCGCTCCTTAGCGTCCTGCTTCACCTGGCCGGGCATGCTGTAGGCCGGAGTGCCCTCTTCTCTCGAATAGGCAAACACTCCCATGCGGTCGAAGCCGGTCTCAGCGACGAAATCGAAGAGCTCCCTGAAGTCCGCCTTCTTCTCTCCGGGGAAGCCGGTTATAAATGTGGTACGGATAATGATTCCGGGAATTTCTTTACGTAATTTTTTTATTGTTGCCCTTATGCTTTCCTGAGTGGATATGCGGTTCATGGCCTTGAGCATCCTGGTGGAGGCGTGCTGAAGAGGAATGTCTATGTACTTGCAGATTTTCGGTTCTTCCTTTATGACCTGGATAAGGCCATCGGTGATCTCCTCCTCGTAGCAGTACATGAGCCTCAGCCACTTAAGGTCCTTTATCCTGCAGAGCTCGCGAAGAAGTGCGGGCAGCATTTCAGGCTTTTTCAGGTCCTTGCCGTAGTAGCTGACGTCCTGAGCTATGACCACCAGCTCCCTGGCGCCGCTGGCCACCAGCTCCTTTGCCTCCTTAATGACTGCTTCCGGCTTTCTGCTCCTGTAGCGGCCGCGCATCATGGGGATGGCACAGTAGCTGCAGTGCTTGTCACAGCCTTCTGCTATCTTGATTGATGCGGTCCAGGGCTGAAAGCGCCCCTCCATCATGCGGCTTCCCAGCTCCTCATAAGTCTTTGGATGATCCGCCGTTTTCATCATGAAGCCGGAGGCATTCAGCATCTCCGGCAGCTTAAGATAATCGTTTACGCCGAGTATTCCGTCCAGCTCAGGGATCTCCTTGTGGAGCTCCTTTCCGTAGCGCTGAGCCATGCAGCCTGCGGCAAACACCCGCTGGCCGGGCTTTCTTTCATCTAACAGCTCAAAAATAGTCTCTATGGACTGCCTTTTTGCGTCATCGATGAAGCCGCAGGTGTTTACGATAATGACATCTGCTTCATCGGCTGTTTCCGCAATGGAAAAGCCCTGCCTCAGCAGCAGCCCTGCTGCATATTCGCTGTCAACAGTGTTCTTTTCGCAGCCAAGTGTCTTAAAATATACCTTCATGAATTAATCTATCTCTTCCTCGACTTCAGTGTCTTCTGGAACACTTCCATTTTTGATGGCATCGTACTGGGACTGGGTCAGGAGGACCTTTCTTGGCTTGGAGCCGTCAGCAGGTCCCACAACGCCCTTCTCCTCCATCATATCCACCAGCCTTGCTGCTCTGTTGTAGCCTATGCGGAAGCGCCTCTGCAGCATTGAAACGGAGCAGACCTCGGAGGTGACAGCAAATTCCACCACGTCTCTGTAAAGCTCGTCTTCGCCGTTGTCCGGTCCGGAGCCTGGTCCTGCTGCCACGGTCTCCATGGCAGTGATCACATTCTGAGAATACTCCTGCTTTTCGGAATGGCTCTTTACGAAGTTTATGACATCGTTGACCTCCTGATCGGATACGAAGCAGCCCTGAACTCTGATGGGCTTGGATACGCCCTGAGGAGCATAGAGCATGTCGCCCCTTCCGAGAAGCTTCTCAGCGCCGGCCTCATCCAGTATGGTCCTGGAATCGATGTGGGAGGAAACGGCAAAGGCTATTCTTGACGGGATGTTGGCCTTAATAACGCCTGTGATGACGTCCACAGAAGGCCTCTGGGTGGCCAGTATCAGGTGCATGCCCGCAGCTCTTGCCTTCTGAGCCAGTCTGCAGATGGAATCCTCCACGCTGTTCTGGGCGGACATCATAAGGTCTGCCAGCTCATCAACGATAATGACAACCTGGGGCATCACCTTGTCGTTTTCGCCGTTGGTCCTCATTAGGTCATTATAGCTCTGAAGGTCTCTTACGCCCTCCTGGGAGAACTTGTTGTAGCGGTCGTTCATTTCGGCTACAGCCCAGTTGAGGGCAGCTGCAGCCTTGTTGGGATCTGTGACAACAGGGATCATAAGGTGCGGGATACCATTGTAATTGCTAAGCTCAACAACCTTGGGATCCACAAGGATCATCTTTACTTCCTCCGGAGAAGACTTGTACAGAAGACTGATGATGATGCTGTTGATGCAGACGGATTTACCGGAGCCGGTGGCGCCTGCGATGAGCATGTGGGGCATCTTCTTAAGGTCTGCCACCACCGGTTCGCCGCTGATGCTGCGGCCAAGACCCATGGATATCTTGGAGCTGGCGTCCCTGAATTCTTTTGATTCCAGAACCTCTCTGAGAAGCACTGTATTGATCTCGTCGTTTGATACTTCGATCCCGATGGCTGCCTTTCCTGGGATAGGCGCTTCAATCCTGAGGCTCTTGGCCCTGAGGTTAAGCGCAATATCGTCCTGCAGCCTTACTATGCTGGAGACCTTTACGCCTGTGGCAGGCTGCACCTCGTAGCGGGTGACAGCAGGTCCTTTGGTCACATTGATGACGTTGGCTCTTACGCCGAAGCTGGCAAGAGCCTCCTCAAGCACAGTCGCCTGGGAGGAGTTGTCCTCCTTTCCGTCCTTTTTGACCATGGCAGGCTTTTTGAGCAGCTCGATGGGCGGATAGGCATAGCCCTGAGCTTCCTTTTCATTCTTTTCAGGCTCCAGTGTGAGCGCAGCTGCGGCTGTAGCCTCTGCCGCTGCTGCCTTTGCAGCATGGGCGGAGCTTGAGGCTTTTTTGGCAGTCTCCCTGGCCTTCTTTTCGCTCTCTTCTTCGATGATGGGAGGTTCAGGCTCTTCCGCAGGCTTTTCTGAAGCCGCAGGGATCTCTCCGTTCAGTCCCATTCCGGTTCTTTTTTCAGTTTTGAAAAGGCTGTCATCGTTGACATAGCCCAGGATCTTCTTCTGGTTGTCAGCGTAATAATCGTCGTCTGTAGGCTTGATGCCCAGATCCTCTTTAGTGATCTCCGATGGTGCAGGTCTGCTTGCGGAGCCGAAAACATCCAGCACGGGCATGCCATTCTGGTCAGCGTTCTTCTTTGCCTCCTCAGCAGCCGCCAGCCTTTCAGCCTCAGCCTTTGCCGCAGCTTCAGCCTCCTCCTTCTTGCGCTGGGCTTCTGCGGTCTCCCTGGGCGTGGGCTGGGCATTGTCTGCCTCACTGAGGCCCAGAGACTTGGCTTTCTGACGAGCCTGATACTCGGCCTCCATGGTCTCCATGGCAGCAACTGCAAAGGCATTGGATTTGATCTCAGCTCTTTCTCTCTGCTTTTCTGTGAGAGCCTCAGCTCTTACCTTTTCCTCCGTGTGGACCTGAGTCTTTATCTTTTCAGCGTTTTCAAGGTCGAATTCCTGCTGGGCTTCCTCAGCCTGCTCTGCCATCTCAGCCCTGAGCTCCCTTCTTGCCTGCAGCTTCAGCCTGAGATTGCCAAGCTGCTCGGAAATCGGGGTATCGAAGATAAAGATGAGAGATATGAGTATACCGGCACCGGCTATAAGATATAAACCTGCGTTTCCAACAAGTTTATTAAGCCCATAAGCCATGGAAGTACCTAAAACTCCACCCTCAAACTGACCATTATTATAAAACTCAATTAAATCTTTTATAATAAAACCACGATCCTGCTCAACAAGTCGAGCTTCATAAATATCCAAAAACGGAACAGCTGCTAATGTTGATGCAAGGATAAACATCAAAGCAATAATGATTGCTGTCGTCAATGTCAAGAACGAAGTTTTACGTGCAAAGACCAATATTCCATACAAGATAAAAAATGAAGGTACAACATAAGCGACTATTTTACCAAATAGTCCAAATAAGATCTTGCTAAGTTGATAACCAACAATACCTGCTTTTCCCCAAAGGCTCAGCAGCATGAACACGCCTGCCACGATGATGATTATGGCAACGATGTCGTCGTGTCTTTTCTTCTTTTTCCTGAGCTCTTCCTTTTTCTGAGCCTCCAGAGCCTTCTGCCTCTCCTTCTCTGCCTGGGTCTTTGCCCTGCTTCTGGAGCCGGAGCTGCTGCTTTTCATCTGGCTGCCTGTTGATGTGGTTTTCTTTCTGGTCTCCGCCATTTCGTCCCCTTTTATCTGCCTGGTAGCAGAATCCAAAGAATGATAACGATATAAATATTATGTAAACAAGCTATAAAAGCTTAAGGATATAGTTTGTCTTGTTTATGAGCGACTCGATATCCTTGGAATTGTCCATTATAAAGTCCGCCTTCATGGCCTTCTTATCCTCCGGCATCTGGCGGTTCATGCGGTTTTTGATCTCCTGCTCGGTCATGCCGTCTCTAGCCTTGACTCTCTCCAGCCTCACATCCATGGGCGCGGTCACAAGTATGGTCTTGTCGAACTTGTTCTCCCAGCCTGCCTCAAAAAGCAGCGGAACATCGGCGAAGACCTTTGCATCGGGATTTTTGTCCATAATGCGCTTGTATTCGTCAAGGATATATTTCATTATGGCATCATGGGTGAGCTTGTTCAGCTTTCTGGTCTTGTTCTTGTCAGGAAAGACCATCTCTGCCAGAAGCTTTCTGTCCAGCTCTCCATGGACGTCGATTATCTCGTCGCCGAAAGTCCTGCGGAGCTTTTCCAGCAGCGGCGAGCCGTACTGCATAAGCTCTCTTGAGATCTGATCAGCATCCAGGACCACATAGCCCAGACTTCTTATGTGATTGGAAACCGTGCTCTTGCCTGAGCCTATTCCGCCTGTGATTCCGTAAAGCATTTTCTCTCCTTTACTTGAGTTCGTACCAGTTGCTGCCCTCTTCCATGGATACATCCAACTTTACAGCCATCTGCGCAGCGGATTCCATGTTCTTTTTGAGCAGCTCTCTTACCTTTTCAGCTTCATCTCTTGAAGCCTGTATTATGAGCTCGTCGTGCACCTGCAATATCAGCCTTGAGTCCCTGCACTCCCTGGCCAGAGCGTCGAAGACCTTTATCATGGCTATCTTTATAATGTCCGCAGCAGTACCCTGTATGGGCGTATTCATGGCGAGGCGCTCGCCAAGCTGACGGGTCATGAAATTCGAAGCCTTTATCTCGGGTATATCCCTTTTTCTTCCGTAAAGCGTTCTTATGGAGCCGGTCTCCCTGGCTTCAGCCTTGCAGCCGTCCATGAATATCTTTACATCCTTGAACTTCTCGAAGTAGTCGTTTATGTATCTTTCGGCTTCCTTGCGGCTTATGGTCAGCTCTGTGGCAAGCCCGAAGCCGCTCATGCCGTAGATGACGCCGAAATTGACGGCCTTGGCGTTGGAGCGCTGCTCCCTTGTGACTTCATCGAAAGGCACGTTGAACACCTTTGATGCGGTATCCCTGTGAATGTCCAGCCCCTCGTTGAAACTCTTTATAAGCCCGGGGTCTTTTGACATGCTGGCCAGCACCCTGAGCTCGATCTGCGAATAGTCCGCACCTATCAGTAGATAGTCTCCGCTGTCCGCAGTAAAGGCCTTTCTGAGGCTTCTTCCCAGTTCGCTCCTTACTGGTATGTTCTGAAGATTGGGCTCTGTGCAGCTGATGCGCCCTGTGGCGGTGATCATCTGCTGGAAGTGGGCATGGATCTTTCCGTCCTCTGCCACCAGGGGCAAAAGGCCCTCAACGTAGGTGGAATTGAGCTTAGAAAGCGTCCTATATTCCAGTATGCGTTCAACGATCGGATAGTCCGGCGCCAGCTTTTCCAGCACCTCCGCATTGGTGGAATAGCCGCTCTTGGTCTTCTTCCCCGCGGGAAGGCCCAGCTTTTCGAACAGTATAACGCCCAGCTGCTTGGGAGAATTGATGTTGAATTCCTCTCCTGCCAGACTGTATATATCAGCTTCAAGGGTCCTTATATGTTCTGTAAGCTCTTTTCCAAAGTCTTTAAGCTGCTGCCTGTCGAGCTTAAAGCCCTGCACTTCCATGGATGCCAGAACCTTCTGAAGAGGCAGCTCTATATCGTAAAGCACTGTACCCAGCTTTTCATCTTCTATCTGCTTTTCCTGTACAGTCTTAAGATCCTCCAGAAGAGCCAGCTTTTTGGGCACAGTCCTGTATTCGTCTGCAGGGGCGGCGCCTGAAAGGAAGCTCATCTGAGCTTCTCCGCCGCTCTCTTCTATGTTTTCGTGGAAATAGCTGAGAATTACAGAGCCGATCTCCGGAGCCCTTGAGCCCGGATGGAGCACGTATTCAGCCAGAGCACAGTCAAATTCTGTAGTAATATTCGATGTATCGATCCCATTAGCCTCAAAGGCATAATAGAGCCGTCCGAGGTTGAAGCCACTGATCTTCAGGGGCTTTTTGGAGCCGTTTATGCTATCTCTGAGGAATTCTGCCAGTCCGCTGAAGGACATAACGCAGCATTTCCCTCCGAAATAAAGCTCCAGAGCCGCTATGGAAGGCCTTGCGATGTGATTTCCATCGCCTGCAATGTCTGCGAAGCAGCTTCCGGCTTCAAAAAGCTCCTTCATGATATCCTTGGCGGAAGCTTTATCGTCTGTATAGATCAGCTCTGGCCAGCTCCCTCTTGGGGCATTGGGCTGAGCGGATGCGGCGGAATCAGTGGCTGCTGCCGGGCCTTCCTTGGGCTCCGCTTTTGCAGAAACACTTTCGGCTTCTCCCATAGAGCCTGTTTTAGAGCCGCTCTTTAAAAGCTTTGCAAGCCAGGTCCTGAATTCCAGCTTAGTGTACAGCTCAATTAACCTGTCCCTGTCCTCGGGCTTTATCCTCAGATCCTCCAGAGAGTAATCCACTGGCACATTAGTAACTATAGTGGCCAGGCGCTTGCTCATCATGGCGCTCATGGCGCCCTCCTCTATCTTCTTGCGGACAGAGGCACTTTTTATCTCGTCAACACCGGTGATGACCTTCTCAAGGCTGCCAAACTGCTGTATCAGCTGGGTGGCGGTCTTTTCGCCGATTCCGGGAACTCCGGGAATGTTATCGCTGGTGTCCCCTCTCAGGGCCTTGTAATCTATGAACTGCTGATGGTCGAAGCCGTATTCCTCCATCATGGCGGCATCGTCGTAGAGCTTGAATTCGCTCATGCCGCGCTTGTTTATAATGACGGAGGTCATGTCCGTTGCCAGCTGCAGGGCGTCGCGGTCTCCCGTGATGATGAGGCTCCTCATGCCGGCATCCTCAGCCATTTTCGCGGTGGTGCCGATTATATCGTCAGCCTCGAAGCCATCGATCTCGTACTGGTGTATGCCAAGAGCATCCAGCACGTCCTTAAGCACAGGCATCTCCATGGCAAGCTCCATGGGCATGCCCTTGCGGCCGGCCTTATACCCATCGTATTCCAGATGACGGAAGGTGGGTGCCTTGCGGTCGTAGGCCACAAGCATGTGGGTGGGGGCATAGTCGGCTCTTATTTTCTGAAGCATGGAGAGGAAGCCGTAGATGCCCTGGGTATAGAAGCCGTCTTTGGTTATCATGGGCCGCTGTATGGCAAAGTAGGCCCTGTTCACAAGGCTGTTGCCGTCTATGATGACCAATCTGTCTTTGCCCATGATATCCTCCTGAAATCAATGAAATTTGCTCGGGGTCCTGCCGCTCGGTTTCCCTCTGCGCTGCGGTGCAGGTGCTCCTCGCTTGAGGGGACTCTCCTCGCGTCACCCCTTGCAAATAATTCCTTTAAAACACTACAACACCGATGGTGGGATCCCCATCATCGCGTGAATTGTCCGGGCAACAAAGCCCCGTGTATAAATCAAAAAATCCCAAAGTGCCGTTAGACTTTAATTCACACCTAACTAAATGTTAGGTGGGTCGCCTGCCTGCAAATTCTGAAGTCCTCCATGCTTAGCGAGGCATGTCATAAGTTTACAATGGACGCGGCATCCCTTTTATGTGATGTAGGTTGAATTAAGAGTCTTGACGTACACCCCAGGATATTGAATTATTCTTCGTAAAGATCTACAGTGCAGTTAGTCTCGACCTTCTGAACGTCGTCGTCATCCTCAAGAGCTTCGATCATCTTGCGAAGCTGAGCGATCTGACTTGCATCAGCAGGAGTTGCTTCTACAGAAGGAACTCTTTCGATATCGGATTCTGTGGGCTCCAGGCCTGCTGCCTTAAGAGCATCCAGTACAGAATCGAAATCAGCGGGATCGCAGTATACGGTAAATACATCCTCTTCCTCTACCACGTCCTCTGCGCCTGCTTCAAGAGCGGCTTCCATAAGCGTATCCTCTGTGACTTCGGTCTCTTCCTTGTCGTAGATGAAAACGCCCTTCTTGTTGAACATGTAGGAAACGCAGCCGGGAGTACCCAGATTTCCGCCGAATTTATCGAATGCATGCTTTACGCTGGCTGTAGTCCTGTTCTTGTTGTCGGTAAGTGCTTCCACTACCACTGCAACGCCGCCTGCGCCGTATCCTTCGTAAACCTGCTCCTCGTAGCTTTCTCCGCCCAGCTCACCTGTGCCCTTCTTGATGGCTCTGGTGATGTTGTCGTTAGGCATTCCTATTGCTTTAGCCTTATCGATGGCCTGTCTGAGGGATGGATTGTAATCCGGATCTCCGCCAGCCTTTGCTGCTACTGTAACTAATCTTGCGTATTTTGTGAACATTGCAGCTCTCTTGGAGTCCTGTGCGGACTTCCTGCCTGCAATCGTACCATGTCTGCCCATTGGTATCAGCTCCCTTCGAATTAAAAGTTATTACGTCTGTAATATACCACAGCAGGCCTTAAAATTCAATAAAATGTAAAGAAAAGACCCGCATATTTTGCGAGTCTTAAAGGCTTTATTTATGCGCTTCCAGATATTCCAGTATCTGAACTGCGTTCGCTGCGGCGCCCTTTCTTATCTGATCTCCGCAGCACCAGACCACCAGTCCGTTGGGGTCTGTCAGATCTCTTCTGATGCGGCCTACATAGACCAGGTCCTGATCTGAGCTGTCCAGGGGCATGGGGAGCTTATCCTTAAGAAGCACTGTGCCCGGGAAGGAGGCTATGGCTTCCTCTGCCGCTTCGATGGATACAGGCTCTTCTGTGATTATTACTGCGCTTATGGAATGAGAGCGGTATACAGGAACTCTGACGCAGGTGCAGGTTGCAAGAAGCTCAGGCGCGTGCATTATCTTTCTGCCCTCGTTCTGCAGCTTCATCTCCTCTGTGCTGTAGAGATTGTCATTGATGCTTCCGATAAGGGGAATGCAGTTATAGGCTATCTGTGCGGAAAAGACCTTAGGCTCCACAGCCTCGCCCTTTTCTATGGCCAGGACCTGATCGTGCAGCTCTATGGGCCCGCCGGCTCCCGCGCCGCTCACGGCCTGATAGGTGGATGCTATCACCTTTTTGATGGGGCTGAGCTTCTGGTGTATGGCTGCCACCGCCATGTAGGTGATGATAGTTGAGCAGTTGGGATTTGCTATTACTCCCTTATGCTTAAGGGCATCCTCTCCGTTGATCTCGGGGACCACAAGGGGTACATCCGGATCCAGTCTGAAGGCGCTGGAGTTGTCGATGTAGACTGCGCCCGACTTTTCTATCATAGGCCTGTACTGCTTTGAGAGCCCATTGGAAACCGAGCCAAGAACGTAGTCGAGACCGTCGAAGCAGCCCTCCTTTACGGTCTGCACAACGCACTGCTTTCCCTGAAACTCCATCACCTGGCCTTCGGACCTGGGGCTTGCAAAAAGCCTCAGCTCCTCTATTCCGCTTACTCTTTCGTTAAGGCAGATCTGAAACTGTCTGCCCACCTCTCCTGTTGCGCCTAAGATTCCTATCTTCATTTCTGCGCGCTCCTTTGCTTATTAATTTCTTCTTCTTCCAGAATGAATCTGTTGTATATGCATCTGATGCCTGTCTCCAGATCCCTGCTGTCTATGCCTACCATCAGCGAGTGCTCGTCGCTGCCGGTGTTGAGGATCTTGACATTGACGTCGTTTCTGCCCAGCTCTGAAAGCAGGCTGCCTGCAACGCCCCTTGCGGACTTCAGGCCTCGGCCCACCAGGTCGATAAGAGCCAGCCCGTCCTCCACATAGATCTCATCAGGCCTGATCTCCTTCTTTATCCGTTCTATAACGTCATAGACCTGGCCCTCCAGGGCACTGGTCTGGACGATAACGGAGAAGGTATCCACGGTTATGGGGGCACATTCTATAGAGATATTGAAGTCCTCCAGCACCGTAAGTATCTTCTTCAGGAAGCCCACCTCCGTGGAGGAATGGCTCTTGATCACCGTAAGGACGGAAAAGTCCTTCTTTCCGGTGATTCCTGTTATGCAGTGCGGCGGCGTTACCTTGTCGTACTCACTGCAGTCCTCAAGTATGAGGGTTCCGGGGCTTTCCGGATCGTTGGTGTTTCTGATATTGATGGGGATACCCTTGATCTTTACGGGGAAGACGGCATCGTCATGAAGCACATTGGCTCCCATATAGCTCATCTCCCTGAGCTCGCTGTAGTTCATGAAGGGAATGGTCAGAGGATCCTTAACTATGCGGGGATCTGTAACGAGAAAGCCGCTTACGTCTGTCCAGTTTTCATAAACATCGGCCCCGATGATATTTGCGATCACGGCGCCTGAGATGTCGCTTCCGCCCCTTGTCATGACCTTTATCTTTCCGTTGGGAAGAAAGCCGTAAAAGCCAGGGATAACTATCTTTTTTTCGGTCTGAATGCGCTGGCTGAAAAGCTCGCCTATCTTTCCGAAGTCGAAGCTGCCGTCGTAATTGAAGGCCATGAAATCCGCCGCG
>JAEEGF011650428.1_pt1 | contig 14374 bp, 10 predicted proteins | sample 9134171 | NCBI WGS metagenome assembly JAEEGF01 (sample SAMN16246542, study PRJNA631951) | gut metagenome | biome: gut microbiome; feature: rumen; material: AP-attached | host: Bos | place: Iran: Karaj | collected 2018-10
TGAAAAAGAGGCACCCACGGAACGCCCGTAAATGACGGGTTTGATAGGAGCGGGATGTAAGCATCGAGGGTCTCCGAGATGTTCAGTCCGCCGCTTACTAAAGTTCCTTCGACGTCGCTGGGGTGTGGTCTAGCAGTCAAACAGGTTGCGTATGCCAGCGGGTTCCTCCTGCCCGCTGTCTTTGTTTATTTTTCCATTGTTTTCAGATGGGCGGAGCCACGTTCCGGAAGGGGTTGCGTATTTCACTGTATCTTGTAGGATTTGAACGATTTTTCGGATGCCCAAATAGGTTATATAGGGCGATTGACTAGCCGAAAACCATGAGCATAGTACAACTCGAATCCGCATTGTTGTTCGATTGCAACATGTACGTTGCGATCGGATCCGAGAAGACCGCGCTCATCGATACCGGTACGGGATTCCAGATCGGTCCGTACCTCGAGAACATAGAGAGGGTACTGGACGGACGCCCTCTCGATTATGTGTTCATAACGCACCGTCATTACGATCATGTCGGCGGTCTTCCCGCCGTTATAGACAGGTTCTCCCCGTCCGCGGTGTACGCGGGCAGGCTGGACGCGGAGCCCCTCAGGCAGGGCGATTCCGAGTCCACGTTGGGGACCAAGTTCGGCGGGCACATACCGCCGATGGACGTGAAGGACGTCTCCGAAGGCGACGTGTTCGACCTCGGAGGCATACGCCTGCGCGTCATAGAGACTCCCGGTCATACGATCGGGAGCATTTGCCTCCTCGACGAGGTAAGCGGCGACCTGTTCTCGGGCGACTGCTTCTTCGTGGACGGGGTGGGACGCTGCGATCATCCGACCGCATCGCCCGACGACATGAGGAAATCGCTCAGGAAACTGCGCGATATTGACTTTACAGGCCTGTACTCGGGACACGGCCCCGTCGTGAAATCGGACGGCAAGAGGTTCCTGGAGAAGGCGATTCAGATAATGGGGTAATTCAATGAGGGTCCTCAAGTGCAACAGCAAACTGGACAAGGAATCTATAGAAGCGATCGAACTGGCCGCCAAGGACGTCCTGGACGGACACCTGGTGGTCTATCCCACCGAGACCGTCTACGGTATCGGCGCCAACCCGTTCGATCAGGTCGCCATAAAGAAGTTATTCGTAGCCAAGAAGCGCCCGTTCGACATGGCGCTCTCCGTCGCGGTATGCGACAAGGACATGGTCGAGCAGATCGCCATAATGTCCAGGCCCGTCGAGAAGCTCATCGATGCGTTCCTTCCCGGACCGCTGACCATCATCACGGACAAGAACCCCAATGTCCCTGACATGGTCACGGCGATGTCCCACAAGGTCGGTATCCGCATCCCCGACAACCCGGTCGCACTCGAGCTCATAAAGCGCACGGGCCCCCTCGTGGCCACGTCCGCCAACCTTCACTCGCACCCCGACGCGACCACCGTACAGGAGGCCCAGAGGGACTTCGGCGATTCGGTGACCACCTACCTCGACGACGGCACCACCGGCACCGGCAGGCCGTCCACGATCGTATGGATCTCGGAGGGCAAGGTGGAGATCATCCGTCAGGGAGACATCTCACAGAAACAGATAGAGGATGCATTGTATGCTTGATTCGGAACAGCTCTCAAAGCTCCGCAAGGCAGGGAGGATTTCTGCCGAAGCGCGCGATCTGGGTCTTTCACTCGTGAAGAAGGGAGTGAAGTACTTCGACGTCGCCGAGGAGGTGGAGGGATACATCCGCAAGAACGGATGCAAGCTCGCATTCCCCTGCAACATCAGCGTCAACGAGATCGCTGCACATTACACACCGTCGGTCAACGACAAGCTCACCTTCGAGGTCGGGGACGTGGTCAAGGTCGACTGCGGAGCCGCTCTGGACGGATACGTGGGCGACACCGCCGGTACCGTAGAGGTCGGCACCAACAGGTTCAGGGACCTCATCGATGCCGCGCACAACGCCAGGGACTCCGTCATGGAGTTCATCGGAGAGGGCGTGCCGATCAACGAGATCGGGAAGGTCGTGACGATGACCATCGAGGGCATGGGCTACAAACCCATCAGGAACCTCTCCGGCCACCAGATCGAGCCCTACAACCTGCACGCCGGCCTTTCCATACCCAACTACGACGACGGCAACACCGACCCGCTGAAGGCGGGGATGGTGATCGCGTGCGAGCCCTTCGCCACCAACGGCGACGGGCTCATCGATACGTACGGACGTCCGGGCAACATCTGCCGCATCGCCAGGGAGAGGCCCCCGAAGGAGGAGGACCTCCGCCAGTTCTACGATTACATCATGGAGGAGTTCAGGACGTTCCCCTTCTGTGCCAGGAGCTGCGATTTCCCCAAGGCCGAGTTCCTGCTGAAGAAGCTGGTCCGCCAGGGTATCGCATCGAGTTACGCCATCCTCAACGAGATCAAGGGCGGATGCGTCACCCAGTGGGAGCACACCGTGTACATCGCGGGACCCAAGGGAGAGGTCACCACCATATACTGACCCTCCCCACCCAACTTTTATTAATCCATCGGGGATACCGACATACAGGCCGAAGTTGCCAAGCCTGGTCAAAGGCGACAGACTCAAGATCTGTTCTCGTAGGAGTTCGCCGGTTCGAATCCGGCCTTCGGCACTACTATAATAATATAAGAGAGGGCGCGCGTACCTAATCTTTATAAAGGATAACGCTTTCGCACTTGCCACGTAAACTCAGGACCCGTCCATGGTGACGAAAACTGAGAGTGCCGACCCGTAAGGTCCTGGCACTTGGATACCTCCCCTCATGGGGATCATTTACGGAGGAATAAAAATGGCAAAGAAGGACAATCAGCCTAAGCAGACTGAGGATGAGAACTTCAACTACATCGTCCGTATCGCCAACAGCGATATCGACGGTCAGAAGAGGACTGTCATCGGTCTCCAGAGCATCAAGGGAGTCGGAAAGAGGGTTGCCGAGATCATCGCCAAGAAGGCAGGTGTCGACCCCGCAGTCAAGATGGGATCCCTCTCCGATGAGAAGGTCGCAGAGCTCGAGTCGCTCGTCACATCCTACGTCGAGTACGCTCCCCAGTGGGCGATCAACCGTCAGAACGATTACGAGTCCGGTGCGGACATGCACCTGCTCGGAAACGACCTCGACCTCGTCCAGAAGGACGACATCAACAGGATGAAGATGATCCGCTGCTACCGCGGAATCAGGCACGAGGGACACCACAAGGTCAGAGGACAGAGGACCAGGTCCAACGGACGCCACGGACTCACAATGGGAGTCGTCAGGAAGAAGTAAGGTGGTTTGAATGGGAGATCCTAAATTTTCACGCAGGTCATACGACACCCCTTCGCACCCTTGGCAGGGCGAGAGGATCAAGGCAGAGGTCGTCCTCGTCAACCAGTTCGGCCTTAAGAACAAGACAGAGGTCTGGAAGGCCCAGTCCGTCCTGAGGAACTTCAGGAAGCAGGCAAGGGAGCTCCAGGCTCTTCTCAGGACCGGCGACGCCCAGGCGAAGCGCGAGTCCGATGCGCTCATCGCAAAGTGCGGACGCATGGGAGTCCTCCCCCTCGAGGGAGCGACCCTGAACGACATCCTCGTGCTGAAGGAGGAGGACATCCTCGGACGCAGGCTCCAGACCCTCGTATTCGAGAAGGGAATGGCATCCACCGTCAAGCAGGCGAGGCAGATGATCGTCCACGGACACATCTTCATGAACGGCCACAGGGTCACGGTCCCCGGATACATCGTCCTCAGGAAGGAGGAGTCCTCGATCGAGTACGCCCCCGCATCGCCCTTCACGGACGACATGCACCCCATGAGGATCTCTGCTGAGCAGGCAGCCGCCAACCAGGCTGCCAGGGCAGCGGCGGCCAAGGCCGAGGCAGCAGCCCCCGCAGAGGAAGTCGAGGACGACGAAGCACCCATCCCCGAGGAGGAGTGAAAATGGCAGCCACACAGAAATGGGGAATCGCGAACATCTACGCGAGCTACAACAACATCATGATCACCCTCACCGACATCACCGGAGCCGAGACAATCACCAAGGCCACCGGAGGAATGGTCGTCAAGCAGGCGAAGGACGAGTCCTCGCCCTATGCAGCACAGAGGGCAGCCGAGAAGGTCGCTGACGCCGCGAAGGAGAAGGACTTCGTCGGAATCCACGTCAGGGTCCGCGCTCCCGGAGGAAACAGGTCCACATCACCCGGACCCGGAGCCCAGGCAGCGATCCGTGCCCTCACCAGGGCCGGACTCAAGATCGGCCGCATCGAGGATGTGACCCCCGTACCCCACGACGGTACGAAGAAGAAGGGCGGACGCAGAGGACGCAGGGTCTGAGGAGGTCTGACCATGGACATTAAGATTCTCGAAATGGAGGAGAGGAAATGCAGGTTCATCCTGAGGGACGCATCGCCCGCGAAGGCCAACGCCCTGAGGAGGACCATGCTCACGGACATCCCCAAGATGGCGATCGACTCGGTGGACTTCCACCTGGGTCCCATCGACGTCGACGGTAGGGAGTTCGAGAGCATCACCCCTCTGTTCGATGAAATCATTGCCCACAGACTGGGTATGGTTCCCGTACCCACAAGGCCCGACGGATTCGAGTTCAACTACAAGGACGAGTGCACCTGCGGCGGCGAGGGCTGCCCCAACTGCACCGTCATGTACAGCCTCAACAAGCACGGTCCGTGCACCGTTCTCTCGGGAGACATGGTCCCCCTCGGTTCGGATGCCTTCAGGGTCTGCGACCCCAACATCCCCATCGTCGAGCTGGCGGACCGCCAGTCGGTGCTCATCTACGCGCACGCCGTGAAGGGCACCGCCAGGAAGCACGTCAAGTGGCAGGTCGCCAACGGAGTCGGCTACAAGTACATGCCCGTCATCTCCGTGAACGGCAAGGTCGCCGATCCCGAGGAGGTCGTCGCCGCATGCCCCAAGAAGGTCTTCGAGGTGTCCGGTGACACCGTGAAGGTCAAGGACGGCAAGCAGTACGACTGCATCCTGTGCGAGACCTGCTCCGAGATGGAGGAGAACATCAAGGTGGACTCCAAGGACACCGAGTTCGTCTTCACCTTCGAGACCGACGGGTCCCTCACCGCACAGCAGGTGCTGGACGAGGCCGTGAAGATCCTCTCCGAGAGCGCAAAGGACCTCGGCGAGAAGATCGTCGCACTCGCATCCCAGTGAAACCATTCAGCGGGGGTACCCCCGCCATCGTTTTTCTTTTACCCACGACCGTTCCGCGAAGTCGCAGAAATAATATATCTACACAATGTGCCAGGTGTAAGTGGCATCGTTCAAGCACAGGCAGCCGTCCGACACGAATCAGTCGGTGCCTGAGACGGAATCCGTACCGGAGACCCACAGTTATCAGGAGAAGCACTTCCAGCCCACGCTGAACGAACCTGTCGTGGAGACCGAGCAGTATACGGAGTACGGTGCCACGGTCAAGCCCGACCCGACCAGGGCCAGGAGCAATCCAGTAATCAGGTCCGACGTCACCGACGGCTCCGACCAGCCCGGTGAGGAGGACATGCTCGCCAAGGACAGGCTGAACCGCAGCCTCCAGGGCAATTCCGATTCAGGCACCCAGTACTCCACTCCCGACGTCGGTTCCGGAGTGTCATCAGGTTCGGAGGGATACGCGCACACCTACGGCTCCGTGGGGAGTACCAGCGCGGCGGCCTCGTCCGCCACTGCGACCGCGGCAGCGACCGCCACTGCAACATCCACGGTGGCCGCCGGAGCGGCATCCGCCGTCGTGGCGGGTGCGGGAGCGGTACTCATCGCCGTGACGCTCATCATCCCGATGGTGCTCGGCGTCCCCTCGGCCATCATATTCGAGGACATAGTCGCCACCGACTCGTCCATCTACTACAGCATCTACTTCGAGGACTACGAGGAGGGCATGGAACTCTACGTAAGTCTTCACAACAACTTCACCGACCGTACCCATACGGTGGAATCCGAGTCCTTCTCGTTCGTGGAACGGGATCTGAAACCGAATATGGAGTATACGCTGACGGTGTACGGTTCCATGTCCGCCGTACTGAAGGAGCAGGTCATAAAGACCAAGCCCAGCACGGACGTGCCGACGCTCACTGTCAACTACTGCGACTACATGCCCGAGAAGGGCGTGGTGAGCTTCTCGTCCACCATATCCGGCGACACGGCCGCATGGGGCGACTACAGGGCAGTCCTGTACGGCCAGCAGAAGGACACCGATGACAAGTACGAGATAGCCAGCGTCATGCTGGAGAGCGTGGACACCGAGCAGGACATAAGGTTCCAGCTGGAGAAGGACATGTCCTACGACGCCACGTTCGCGATAGAATGCAGCGGGGAGTACGGCACGGAGACCCTCTACTCCACGTCCATGACCGTGTACGGCACACCGTACTTCGGATTCAACGCATCCTACGATTCGGGAACAGATGTCCTGAACATCTCCAGCACGGTATACGATCCGGACGGCCAGCGCTCCGAATATTACGCAATAATGACGGTCACGAACGCATCCACAGGGGAATCCTACACCGACAGCAGGGACCTCATGTCCGGAGGATGCGAGTTCATCAACGTGTCCCACGGATACACCTTCTACGACTTCGAGGTCAGATTCCAGTGCAACGAGGGCGGCAAGTTCGTGGACATAATGGACAGGTACTTCGACTTCACCTCGTATATGTCACCTGCGATAGGCAATGTCAGCTACAGCTGGGTGCCTGATGACAGCAATACGGGATCGGCAACCGCCGGTCCAAGCAATTATGGGACACTCACGGTGACGTTCGATCTAGTGGACACCGGAAGTTCATGGACCGATCTGACGGCCGAACTCGGGAGCAAGACCGCTACCGGATTCATCCATACGGAAGCGTTCACCAATGCTGACCGTTCCATCACATTCGAGATACCCAAGTCTGAGCGCGGTTGCATCGCGCCGCTTAGCTTCTACAACGGTGACAACCCGATCACGTTCGAATATGAAGGGAGCATGGTCACATTCATAGACATCTCCCTGTTCGGCAGCGACCCGGTATTTACCTTCAGCGGTTACGAAGCGATGGATCCGTCAGGGACACTGGGCGGAGGAATCGCCATATCCTACAGTGTGAAGGACAACGATTCCATGTGGTCCGAGGAGACATACACCCTTACGCAGGGCAGCGTGACGACATCCGGATCGTTCGACCTCTCATCATCCTCCTGGAACGTCATATTCAATGGAGAACCGTTCGTTAACGGTACGGCTACCCTTACGCTCACCTGTACGCAGAAGGACAGGAACGGCGGTTCGCCGGAGACTGGCCACGTCCTGTACACCGGAACGGTGGACCTGTACGCGGGTCCGACGGCCACCCTGGGTTCGTACTCCTACGACGAATCCGCATCAACTGCTACCGTGAACCTCACCATAACCGATCAGTTCAACGCCTGGAGCAACCTCAAAGCCAATCTGGACAGGCAGACAACTACGCCTTCCGGAACGAACAGCATCACCTGCAACGGGGCTCCTTTGTCCAACACAGTGACGTCAATCGAGTTCCCCCTGGTCTCGTCCCAGGACGGGAACATGCTCAACACGCCGCTGGTCTTCAGCCTGTGGATCATGGGTGACGAGGAGGTCAAAGTGTTCGAATCCGCGGACACGATAACCTTGCCGTTCTCAGACATGGACGGTTATTCGGTGGATGCGAGGGATCCCAGCACCGGAAGGGGTCTGGACTTCACATTCGACGTATACGACCCGATGAGCCAGTGGTCTAATTACAGCGTAACGGTCACGCAGGGCACCACGCAGCTGTACACGGGAGCGGTGGCGCCCGGAGACAATGTGCTGACATTCGGAGACATTCAGTTCGTCAACGATTCGGCGAACCTCGTCCTCACGTGCTCGACCGCATCCGGAACCAAGACGCTCCTGAATGAGGAAGTCCAAGTATACTTCGGCCCGACGCTGAGCAACGAGAGTCCGCAGTACTCCGGTACCTCGACCGACGGAACGGTCACCATACCCGTAACCCTGACTCAGCTCAGCCAGTTCGATGCGCAGGGCAGGATCAGACTGTACTACGAGACATCAAGCGGAGTGGCGGAGGTATTGAGCAACGAGTCCGTACCGCACGAGACCACCACGTACACGTTCAACGTCACCGGCGGATTCCTCAACAGGGCCCTGTCGATGGACATGGTGGATGCCAACGGAGTACATTGCTCGTCGAACATCCTCTCTACCATGATACAGTACGCGTTCATCTCGTTCGATAACGAACCGGAGCCGACGGATCCGTATGAGGCCAGCGGAAGAGGGTTAAGGCTCACCGTCAACGGCGGAGGACTCGACGGCCTGCAGATCAAGGCAAGCGTCCAACAGGGAACAACGGTTCTCCGCAGCGACTATAGTGTGCCGACGGGCATGGAGATCGTCATACCCTTCGACAACGTCCAATTCAGTAACGGCACCGCAACGCTGTCCTTCAGTTATGGGAACCGTATCCCGATACCCTTCGCCGACGGAACCACCGAGATGACCGTACAGGTCTACTACGCACCGGCCATAACCAGCGTCGCAGGAGGCGATTACAGCGGTTCCGGAACGGTGACATCCGACATAACAGTGGATGACATGTTCGGCACATTCAACGGCAAGTACGTGCAGCTGTCGTACATGGATCCGGACAAGAACACCCATTCCATAAGGAGCACGGCGGCATACGACGGACAGAGCGCCACATTCACGGCATCGTTTACGCTGCCAACCAACGACGACATAGTGTACTTCCTCAACACGGACCTGGACGTGATGTTCGTGAACGACGGCGGAGAGCTGGTGGGCGAAGAGTACGACGGCACGATAAGATACGCGTACGTCAGCTTTACTGGTTACACCGCGGAGCCGAAAGACCTCACACAGTACAATATGCCGGGAATATCGCTCAACCTGACCTTCGCGCCCGGCTCCTATCCCGACCTCTACACCGACATGCACCTGACCATAAGGCAGGGCGACACAACGCTATTCGACGAGACATGGGCCCCCGGAGGGGACATCGAGTTCTACACCAGGGATTTCGCCAACGGAACGGCCATCATGATGCTGACCTGCAACGACGCCCTCCACAGCGACCCCGACTGCGTGCTGATCAACAACGAGACGATAGATGTCTACAGCGGACCGACAATCGACGGAGTCACCGGATCCTATAACGCCTCCACCTCCACCGGAACCCTGACCGTATCGGTCACCGATACGTACGGACAGCTCAACGGCAAGGACGGCAGGGTTGCGATGGCATCCTCTGCAGTGGCCGGAGGCAGGACCAGCAACGAGCACTTCACGTCTTCGTCCGGAACAGGCACCCTGACCTTCGCCATAGAGAGCAGCACCTCATTAGTCAACAGCGAACTGACATTCTCGTTCCTGGATGCCGAGGGCGGCACTTTCCTCGAATACGCCGGAACGGTGATGTTCAGGTACGTGGAGCTCACCGACTATCAGACGTCGGTCATGGACCCGTCCGTCAGTGGTCCGGGACAGAGCATCCAGCTGACCATCGCCGGCGACAGCAGCCTGTATACTACATACCGTGCGACGATCGTGCAGGAGGCCACCGGGTGCACGATGTATGACGGTGACATAACCCTGTCGCCCGACGCATCCGGAGTGTTCATATCCAGCATCATATTCACCAATACGGCATTCGGCAACGGCGAGGCCACTTTGACCATATCCTGTATGGACGGAATAAGCGGCCAGAGGGTCAACGTCATCGACGGCGAGACCATCCAGGTATACTGGGGTCCCAACATCGACATTGTCACGACATCCTATGACGGCAATCAGGGAATCGGTACCGCGACCATAAATTATCAGGCCGATTTCGGGGAGTGGGACGGATACTACGCACGGATAGACTTCTATGAAACCGGTAAACAGGGCCATCCAGTGGAGAGCAACGAATCTATCGATGCCAACGGAGGCATCATCACTTTCAACCTCCCAGTTTCGTCCTCGATGATCAACGAGAGTCTCAAACTGTTCCTGCTGGACGGACCGGGAGGAGACATAGTGGTAATCTATCCCGGCATAATGTTTGAATATACCGGATCGACAGTTGCTGACATCGCGCTGTCGTACGACGGAGCAATGGAGACCGGAACCGTGAATTTCACAATAGTCGATACTCAGGGTGCCTGGCCAGACTCTCTCGTCGTGGCATTGGTCCCGGACAGTGATAAGATCGGACCCGGCGTGGAGGCTCCCATATCCAAGAGCGACACCAGTGCGCAGTTCTCCATAGCCACGGATTCGCCGTATCTCAACACCCCGCTGTACTTCGTATTGAGGGGCGATACCGAACTCTACAGGAGCACCGTGACCTATACGTTCGATTACGCGGACATAATGGGATTAGATTGGATGATTTTGCAGACTGGCCCGTCTCCTGCCATCAAAGGAATAAGCGGAACCGTCAGAGTCTCCGGCCCGGAGTCTCAGCTCAGCAATTACCAGATCAGGATAGATCAGAATGATGTGACCATATTCTCCGGTACATACAGCACCCGTCCCGTCGATATAGAGATGTATTTCTCGCAATATGCTACGAACGGTAACGCAACGGTACAGATTACGGCAACCAGGCAGGGATCGCCGGCATCTGCAACATACCAGACCACAATCACCGTGTACACTGGGCTGAGCATAACCAGCATAGACGGCAGAGCCACGGACGGTCAGGGCGCCGGAGAACTGTCCTACGATATCACATATCAGGGCGATTCGGCATATCTGGAGGTAAACATCGGCAACCAGTCGGAGAACTGGAAGCGCGCTGGCCCCGTTACCAACGGAACCGGTACGCTGACCTTCGATCTGGAAACCTCAAGGAACTACAACACAGAACTCCCGGTAAGGATGGTATATGAGGACGGTACAGTAATCAGCGACACGATACCCAATGTGATATTCAAATATGCCAGCATGTCAACCAATACGGTTGATCCGCTGAACCCGGCCGAGGGCAGCAAGGGTCTGAAAGCTGTCGGAATTTCCATCAACGACCCGTACAGCCTTTGGACGAACTATCGTGCGGTGGTCACCGTAACAGGAAGCGGCAACATCCTTTATGATGGCGATCTTGAGATTGATCAGGAGGATAATACGGCGATCTTTACGTTCAACAACATACAATTCGAGAACGGTACGGGGACGCTTACGATATATTGCACCGCGGACGGCGTGGAGAACACGGAGATATACAGCAGAACCGTCGACCTGTACAATGGCCCGACGATGACTGTGAACGATAATATGGAAGTGGATGACAGCGGGGCGACATCCGTCGATCCCGTGATATTCGCTAGATGCGGCGAGTTGGATACCGAGGTGGACGAGACCCTGACGGCGGTACTGTATGTTGACGGCATCGATGACCAGATGTGTCCTGTCTCGACCTCCTGTTACATCGCGGACGGTTCGGATCCCACGTTCTATGTCCATGTGGAGTTCAGTGATTTTGCTCTGACAGAACATTGCGACAGCGAATCTGCAGAATTGGTGATATACAGAGAGGTATCGACGACTGGGGACCGTACCGAGGTCGTCCGTACGACCGTAACACTCGTGAGTGCATAAGAAGAAACAATCAAGCTAAAAAAAGAGAGAAAAGACAAAGGGGGCAAAACCTTGACAACGACAGAAAAAATGAAGAACTATTACACGGAGAACAAGGACTTCTTCTGGGTCCTCGTGATCTGTGGGATAATAACACTGCTGTTCTTCATCTTCCAGAACGATCTGGTCGGTGAGGACTCGGTGTTCAACAAGAATCCGACCGACATACCGCTGGTCAACACGGTATACCACTACATCCCGCTGTTCATAGAATGCGTGGCGATAGGATTCCTCGCATGGCTGATCATCAAGCTGGTCCAGTTCATCATCGAGAAGATCTTCTCGCACAGCAAGGGCGGTATCACCGCCGCTAAGCTGTTCGGGAGCTTCGCCAAGTACATCATCGGCCTCGTGGCCATCATCATGATGCTCGGTACGCTCGGAGTGAACACGACGGCGCTCGTCGCAAGCGCAGGTATACTGGCACTTATCATAGGATTGGGTGCGCAGAGCCTGATCGCCGATGTCGTCGCGGGATTGTTCATCGTGTTCGAGGGCGAGTACAAAGTCGGGGACATCATCGTCATCGACGGATGGAGGGGTACGGTCCTGGAGATAGGCATCCGTACCACCAGGATCGTCGATACCGGCGGAAACGTGAAGATCATCAACAATCACTCCATCAGTGCGGTCATCAACCAGACCAAGCAGCTGTCCGTGGCGAAGGCCTACATCTCCATCGAGTACGGGGAGTCGCTGCAGCGCGTCGAGCTCGTGATACGCGACAACCTCGAGAACATCAAGAAGGCGATCCCGCAGATCGTCGAGGGTCCGTTCTACAAGGGCGTGGATGCGCTCGGCGAGAGTAGCGTGGACCTCCTCTTCATGGCCAACTGTAAGGAGGAGGACATCTACATCGTCCAGAGGGCGATGAACAGGGAGCTCAAGCTCCTCTTCGACGCCAACAACATCAGCATACCCTTCCCGCAGATCGTGGTCAACGAGCCCACTCAGTTCGAGGACGCCAACCTCACCCACAGGGATGAGAGGGAGGCAAAGAAGTTCGTCGAGCAGCAGCAGGAGATCTCCAAGGAGCTGGAAGAGGTCGCTGACTGAGACCTTAGCCCCCAAAGTCTTTCGGGATCCCGCACGGGAACGTGCGGGTCCCGTTTCTCTTTTATAATTCAAAACTTGTGCCCGACGACGCAGATCCACGGTTTCGAATCGTGCCTGTACATCTCTATGTCAGAGAACCCGGCGTTCTCCATCAATCCCTTCAGGTCCTCCGGGGTGTACAGGTTCATGCCCTCGATTATCGCCGCATACTTGACGGAGGCATCGTCGGTCCCGGTGGATTCGTTCGTCACGGCGAACCTGCCCCCGCTGCGCAGTTTACCGAAGATGCCTTTGAAGCATGCATCGATCTCAGGCCAGAAGTATACTGTCTCGAACGCCGTGACCGTGTCGAAGGAACCGTCATCGAACGGGAGCTCCCTGGCATCCGCCTGGACTATTTCGCATCTGCCTTCGGAGATGGCCTTGGCGTTGACCTTCCTCGACTTGCCGACGCTGACCTCGGAGTAGTCCACTCCCTTCACGGAGCTTACGCCGTCCTTGCGGAGCATCCTGTCGATGTTACCTCCGCCGCCACATCCGATGTCCAGGACATCCCCTTCGATATCGAAGTGCGACATCCCCCATTCCGCGAGCCTCATGTGGGCACCGCCGTTCATCCCGCCCGCCATCATCTTTCCTATGAGTCCTTCCGGTTTCTTCGCGTTGCCGAAGACCTTGCTCTTTACGCTCATGCCGGCATGATAAGTATAGGGATTAATAAATTTAGTCATTCCTAAAAATTAGGAATCATATGACGTAACAGTTTAGAAAATCACATGTGCCAGCACATCAGAAGAAGTCCGTCAGCTTGCACTTCTTGACCCTGTCGTTGTTGAACAGCGAGTCCATCCCCAGCTCCAGGATCTCGATCCTCTCGCGGGTGTAGTCGGACAGTCCGTACTTCTCGCTTATCTCTTTGGAAACGTCGAGGTACTTCCTGACGCTGGCCTGGTGAACGGTCATGGTGAGCTTGTTGCCGCACTCGCACACGCCTGTCAATGGGATCCTGCGGTACTTGGCGCCGCACTTGGTGCATCTGAGGCTCTGTGTCGAGAACGACCTGAAGTTCCCTATCATGTCGGGCATGAAGTGCTTGTCTATGACCCTGGTGGCGACGTCCTTCTCGTTCACCGCGCGGATCTTCTTACCGAGCGAGAGCTGCCCGTCCATCTTGTCCCTCATGGTCTCCAATGTGGTGTAGGCGGAGTGCTTGGGGCCGTCGTTGATGTCGTGGGTATCGTGCGTGAACCCGAGGGTCTCGTACTGCTTGTAGGTGCCTATGCGTCCCGCGACCAGGTCCATGATCTTCTCCACGTCCTTGGTGTCCCTCATCTCCATGGCCGCGCGGTAGAATTCTATGGGATACCTCCTCAGGCAGTCCACGTTCTGGGCCTCCTTGTCGATCTCCGACGGGTCCAGCCTCGTGGTCAGAACCAGCGGCGCATCCATCAGTCCGCCTCTCCTGTCAGGGAGGTAGACCTTGGAGAAGTTGATGAGACCGTCCAGCAGGAGCATGACGCAGTCCTCGTCCCCGTCGCAGTTCCTCCTCTTGGCCGCATGGAAGTACGGGTGAGCGTAGCATCCCGATGCGGTGGTGTACCCGATCAGGCGGCAGAGGATGCCTCCGGAGGTGTGAGGGGCCAGCGCGATGAACATCTGG
>JAEEGF012151765.1_pt1 | contig 14374 bp, 16 predicted proteins | sample 9134171 | NCBI WGS metagenome assembly JAEEGF01 (sample SAMN16246542, study PRJNA631951) | gut metagenome | biome: gut microbiome; feature: rumen; material: AP-attached | host: Bos | place: Iran: Karaj | collected 2018-10
GGGTGTCGAACGCCCCAAGGCACGCTTCTGCTAACGAATATTAATGCCCGGAAATGGGTGTCGTTTTGTTTGGAACGGCACTCTTTTTTTGTTACCTTTGCAGCCCGACAACCCTGAAGCGCTACTGATGAAACGATTCAAATTCATAAATTTTAAGAATAGGGGGCAAAACACTAACCCCGAAGTATGCCTTTCGGCAGGGACAACGGGGTGTTACGGTGCAAAGATTAATATTCTGTGGCTAATGGCCAAACATTTCAATTAAATATTTTTTTGTGGGCTTTTGTCTGAATCTCACAGAAAATTCGTAAATTTGCAGTCAAATTGCATATAGTAATGTACTGAACAAGAGTTTTATCCCTAGTGTCTATCCGACTCACGAAGGCTTCAAATTTGTTATTCAGATGCAATTTCATAAGAGCCTTAAATGAATGAATTACCTAAATATCAATTAAAAATATGATATCAGCGACACTTCCACAAACTCAATTTGTAACGCTGGCCATCGGAGCTACGGCGCAGCGCATGGGCATCACCGCTACCGAACTGTTCAATCGTCTGAAACGACACGGGCTGGTGAGCCGTCTTCTGCTCGACTGTTACGACACGCTCCACGCTGAGAGCATAGATGGAGTCGCTTGGAACATTCAAGAAGCCTTGAAGAACTGGGAAGCAAAGGAAGGAGGACTACGATGACAACCCTCTATCATGGATCATATACGAGCGTACCTTCACCACTTGCTGGTGTTGGTCGTCGTGAACTTGACTTCGGCCCGGGCTTCTACGTCACAAGCCTTCGCGATCAGGCGGAAAGATGGGCACGTCGTGTTTGCGTAATCCGTGCTGTGGATACGCCAATGCTCTCTTCATACGAGTTTGAAGAGGCACTGCTACCTACCGACGTGCGACGTCTCCGCTTTGAGCACTATGATCAGGAGTGGCTTGACTTCATTGTTAGCAGCCGTCGAGGTGAGGAACCTTGGAAAGACTATGATATTATTGAAGGTGGCGTGGCCAATGATCAGGTCATTGATACAGTTGAGGACTACTACGCCGGACGTATCACCACCGAGCAAGCTATTGGCCAACTACGTTTTGCCAAACCTACACACCAGATGTGTATTAGTAGTCAGATGATTATAGACCGATGTCTGCGTTTTGTCGTTAGTGAACCAGTTGAAGAGAAAGGAGGCCAGAGATGAGAGACCAAGTACTATGGCGAAAGACTGGACGTATAGCAGTCCTTTTAGCCGAGCGTCTGAATATTGATACTGAAAGAGCCCTCGACCTCCTCTACAACTCTCGCACTTACGCATTGCTTGCTAATCCGGAGAGTGGCTTGCAACTACAGAGCGATGCCTATATCCTTGCCGATTTGCTTCACGAGTTGGAAGCATAACAACCCTGAAACAAATAAATGAAACGACTCCCGACTCTGTACAGATTGATACCGACATCATCGAGGATGATGCCGCAAGGGTTGCGCCGCCACCACCTCTCGCCCATTGAGGCCTTAGAGGACTGGGATATGCTGAAGCCGGAGGACTATGAACTGTTTGAAGAATAAAACGAAAGATCAATATGGCAGACGAGATAAGAAAATACCATAACGCGGTTGATATCATCAAAACTGCGATACTACAGAGCCAGGCACGAGCAGTTAAGGTTGTCAATCAGGAGCAGTTGGCTCTCTACTATGGTATTGGCAGATATGTGTCGGCTAATCAAATCATCAGTCGCAACTGATGAAATTACAAAAATTAACACGCCTGATAATTCGGCAGCTGTAGCAGTCGAATTTACAGACGATGCAGAAATTCGCCAATTACAATTGGCAAATCTGCCAAACTTCCCGTTGCGTGAGTTCCTGAGCATCAGCTTCACCCACCATATTGCCATCCAGAACTACTGAAAGCCCTGCCGCCAAAGGAAGAGCTACAAAGGGTGTTTGTGGAGAGTAGCAGGAAAGAGAACGAGAAGTAAAAACGAATAGTCGAAAATAGGGTATGTCAGTAATAAGTGACCTGATAGATAGAGTTAATGACCCTGATTTGCTGGAGGACAATGAAGGGAGAAAACTACTGAAGTAAACCTACATTTCAAATAATGGAGATGTTCAAACGAGCATCTCCATTTTCATGTTGGGACTGGATGAAGGACTTTCTGCTGCAACGATTGTTTCTGTTGAATAGGCGTCAGTCCCCCCCTGCGGCTTGAGTTATTTCATTATTATCTTCACACTCTTCTCACCAATCTTTACGATTGCCACGTTGCCTGGTTGCAGGGTGGTGTTGATGGATGCAGAGCCATTCTCACTGACGGCAGAGCCTGCCTTGGACTATTGTTTCGTGCCGAGATGGCACGGCTAAATCGCATGGGCCGACACATCACCATCAGTTCACGCACCCAACAGCTTAGAGTAGCAGCGCCAAACAAACGAAAACAGCATCTGGTGTTAGCCTTACAGTCGGTCAACGGCCAGTGCTACCTCTCGGTGATACATCCATCCTACAGGAAATACGTTGAAAGCCTGTTGTTACGAGCACCTATGATTGCAACACATCACTGGATTATAAGCGAAGACGATTATTTCAATGATTTTCCACAATCGCGGTCGCTTCGTGCACGTCGCGTGACCAAAGAAAGATACACACAGACAAAAGAAGAGATCAATCGTAAAGTCTGAAAATACGTTCCATGGGTTGCCATTTCTCATCACTGCGTGCATTGGCCGAACACCCCTGGAATTTTGCCACAAATGCTTCCCATTCAGCCTGACGGGGCAATGTAGCCAAACGGTCCATTGCCTCCTGCCAGCTGAAGTCGGCTGGTGTATCGACGATCATTGTGAGATGGTTGCCTATGAGATATAGTTCCATCTCAAGAATCCCCACCTCGCGTATACCGTCACGCACCTCTTTCCAATGATGGGCTTCAGAGTGCCATTTACGATATTCGGCTATCAATGCTGGATCATCGCTTATGTCCAGATACTGCACATAGCGCTTGATTTTCCCTTCTGACAGACGTTGCACATATCCTTCCATGAATATTCTTTTATCAGAATTTTACTAAAATCCTAAACACTTTTCCCGGATTCTGACTCCACCAGCGCATCGTATCGAGTGCCTCATCTGGTTTGATAATTTTCGTAATCAGCGTATCAACAGGACAGGTGCCCCGTTCCAGATAATGGATAACAGCACGGAAATCAGAGGGTTGCGCATTACGCGAACCACGGATATCGAGTTCCTTCTGTACGAAGTATTTCGTCTGGAACGACACCTCTGCCTTTGCATAGCCAATACATACCACACGTCCGGTGAAAGCCACCTCATCGACCGCCATCTGATAGGTAGGCGTACTGCCTACTGCCTCGATAACCACATCCAGCCCAAAGCCGCTGGTCATTTCCAGCAATCGCTGATGAACATCCTCCGTACGAGTGTTGACAGTATAGGAGGCTCCCATCTGCTTGGCCAATGCCAACTTCTCGTCATCGATATCGGCAGCCACAACCGTAGCGCCACGCATGGCTGCGCGCACCACAGCGCCCATACCCACCATGCCGCAGCCAATGACAAGCACCACATCGACATCTGTCACCTGTGCACGACTCACGGCATGGAAGCCTACCGACATCGGCTCTACCAGTGCACACACCTTCGGTGTAAGCAGTCCTGCGGGGATTACTTTCTCCCATGGCAAAGTGATATATTCCTTCATGGCACCATGACGCTGTACACCAAGGGTTTCGTTATGCTGACAGGCATTGACACGCTGGTTTCGACACGAGGCACATTTACCGCAGTTTGTATAGGGATTACAGGTCACCACCATACCGGGTCTCAGTCCTTCGGGCACGTCAGCACCTACGGCCTCGATGACCGCTCCCACCTCATGACCGGGTATGACAGGGTTCAATGCCATGGAATTCCGTCCCATGAAAGTATTCAGGTCGGATCCACAGAATCCCACATACTCCAGTTTCAACAGCACCTCTTCACGACCAGGTGTCACTGGTCTCTCCACTTCAATGATATTCAGTTCCTGATTGTGTGAAATTTCAATTGCTTTCATCATTCTGACATATTTTTAATATAAGGTAATACGGGTAGATTCTTAAAACCATAAAAACAGCAGGCGTTCTCACCCAAGAAGAGGGCTTTCTCCTGTTCGGTAAGTTCATTACACTTGCTGACAAAGTCATAGGACATGCGATAGGGTATTGCGGTAATGGTACGCGGATAGTCAGAGCCCCACATCAGTCGGTCGATACCCACCCACGAGGCTGCCTCACAAATGCGACGTATGGCTGTGGGATAGGGATAGAACTCAGGATGATAGAGCCAGGTGATGCCGCCGGACTCAATCATGACATGCTCACCCTCACGAGCCAGCATCACCTGACTGCGGAACGAGGGTGTGGTAGGCATGCCGAAATGACCGATAGCCACACGCAACTGCGGACACTCCTGGATGACCTCACGCATCTGGCCTACCTGCGTCTCATCATCACCCAAGCACATGGAAAGTATTAAGCCCTTCTGCTCCATGAACTTGAACACCGGCATTAGTTCTGTCAGCGGCTGCTGCATGCGATGACCAGGGAAGGCTATACCTTTCAGTCCGGCATCCGCAACAGCCTGTGCCTCTTCCACGTTCCACGCCATACCCATACAGAAGAAACGGTCAGGATATTGACGCTGAACCTGTGTCAGGTATTCATTTTGACATCCGTCTATCACCTCCTGTACAACGACGGCAGCACCCACTTGGGCATAGTTCATATTTGAGAGAAAAACCTCTGCGGTATTCTGGCTGTCAATCATGAACGGAGGCAGCATCTGCACTTCTTCGTCCATGAAGATACTGCGTCCGTTCTTCAATGACTTTATTCGCTTGCCATCGACAGCTGTATCCTGACGGAGCCACAAATGTGAATGTGCATCTATTATGACCATTGCCGTGATTACTTGTTAATTCTGAGTACTGGTGCAATCTGGTTGACACGCTTCGGACCGATATTCATAGAATTCCACTCCTGATACTTTGAATCCCTGCTCTTCGCTGACGGGAATTCTGTACTGCTGTGCTCCAATAGTCAATACTGCGAGCAGCAAGCTTGAAATCAATAATAATCTTTTCATTTTCAGTTTACGGAGTCCGATTTATAAGTTTTATGAGTTTGCCCATGTAACACGTAGCTGGTCACCGATGATATCTTTCACTTCTTTCACCAAGTCCCAATTAGGTTCCTCGTTAGCCCACAGAATATTGCGACGCACATTATCAGGATTAGCAGATGAGAATAATGTAGAGGCAATACGTGGATTGCTTACGGAATACTGTACGGCCAATTTCTCAATAAGATATCCTTTAGCCTTGCAGTATTCTGCTGCCTTCTGACAAGCCTCCACCAAAGCTTTGGGTGCAGGATGCCATGCAGGTACACCACGCTGAGAGAGCAGACCCATGCTGAGTGGCGACGCATTGACAATGCCAATACCACGTTGCTCGAAGAAGTCCAGATAATCGGCCAACGCATCATCGTTGAGCGTGTAATGACAGAAGTTCAGAATACTTTCCACAGTACCTTCCTTACAATGTTCCACTACCCATTTCAGGTTTTCAAGCTGCAGGTCGGTAATGCCCACATGACCAACCACACCTTTTTCACGCAGTTCCACCAGTGCCGGAAGTGTCTCATCTACGACTTTCTGCAGGCCACCAGGCAATCCTGCCTGAAACTCAATATCGTGCACATTGATTAAGTCAATGTACTCAACTCCCAGCCGTTCCATGCTCTTATAGACACTGTCGGTGACACGCCGAGCCGAGTAGTCCCATGTATTCACGCCGTCCTTGCCATATCGGCCAACCTTCGTGCTGAGGAAGTACTTTTCACGCGGAATGTTTCTCAGCGCCTTACCCAATACAGTCTCAGCCTTATAATGACCGTAGTAGGGACTCACGTCAATAAAGTTGATACCACCTTCGATAGCTGCCTCGACAGCCTCAAAGCTTTCTTTCTCGTTTGTTTCGCGGAAAACGCTGCCCAGCGAAGAAGCGCCGAAGCTCAAGTGGGAAATCTTCATTCCCGTCCGTCCAAGTTCTGTGTAACGCATTGTATTCTGATTATCAATTATTATTTTTCAACTCTCAATAGTCTCCTATACCTCATTCCATAGTAAGCACACACCGCAAAGCACACCAGCGGCACGATATAGGCTATCTGATAGACCTGCGCGTTCTGCTGCATGACAAAGGCCGTGAGCTGAGGTACACAGGCATTGCCCACAATCGCCATCACGAGGAAGGCAGAGCCCGACTTTGTCTGGTCGCCCAACCCCTGTAAAGCCAACGAGAACTGCGTAGGATAGATGATTGACATGAAGAACGATACCGCCAGCATGGCATAGAGTCCCACATGTCCGCCAAATCCCATGATTACCACACAGAGTCCCACATTGACCAGCGCATAGACCGTCAGCATGCGCTCGGGTGCGAAACGTGCCATGAGCATTGTGCCAACCCAACGTCCCAACAGGAAGGCCAGCATGTAGAAGCCGAAGAATGTGGTAGCTTCCTGTTCGCTGATGCCTGCATAGGTACAACAATAGACCAAGAACAGGCTGTTGATAGCCGTCTGTCCACCGTTATAAAAGAATTGTGCTATCACACCCCAGCGCAGGTGAGGACGCTTTAAGGTAGAGAAATCTATCAGTTTTTCACTTTTCCCCGTTCCCTTCTCAGCCTCTTCTCCCACCTTCGGCAACTTAACCCACACCAGCAGCAGGGCTACAGCGATAAGTACAAGCGCCAGCAGCAGATAGGGCGCTTTCATGGCATCGGTCTCCATCTGGATGTAAGCCTCCCAACCGCCGGGATAGTCGGCAGGCAGGGTCTCACGCGAAAAGGTCTGACCGCTCAGCACCAACTTACTGAGGAACATGGCTGAGATAAAAGCACCCAGTCCGTTGAACGACTGTGCCAGATTAAGCCGTAGCGGAGCCGAGGCAGCGTCGCCCAATACGGTGACATAAGGATTGGCAGCCGTCTCAAGGAAGCACATGCCCGTAGCGATGACGAAGAAGATGCATAGATAAACGCTGTAACTCTTTACCATAGCAGCAGGGAAAAACAGCAGACCGCCCAAGGCAGCAATGAGCAGACCTGTGATGATGCCCACCCTGTAGCTATACCTACGCATGAACATCGCAATGGGAATAGGACATATAAAATAGGCCAGCCAATAGGCACTTTCCGTAAACGAAGCCTCGAAAGTGCTCAGTTCACAAGTTTTCATCAGTTGGCGAATCATCGTCGGCAACAGGTTACTGCTGATAGCCCACAGGAAAAACAGGCAGAAAATAAGGCCGAGAGCCACTTTGTTACTTTTCATCTTCTATGTTTTAAGTTCTATATTATTGTCATCTGGCATTTGTTCACTTCGAACTCATTCTCTCACGGTAGTCCTGCGGTGTGATACCCGATGTCTTACGGAACATACGAATGAAATAGCTATGGTCGCTAAAGCCCAGGGTGTAGGCGACCTCCTTCACCGTCATATCGCTGGTATAGAGCAACAACTGTGCCCGTTCCACCTTTTTGGCATTGATGTACTGCAAGGGAGAGGTGCCCATCTCCCGTTTGAAAATACGGATGAGGTATGGCTTGGTAATGCATGCTTCATTAGCCAATTCGTCGATATCAATGTTCTCAGCAATGTGGCTGTGTATGTAGTCGAGCACCCGTTTCAGGCGGTCATCGGTAGTCCACACATGGGGAACAGCCTCGCGCATGAAACGCGAAAAGAGCATGAGAATGGCACCGCGCAGTTCCATCTTCTGCCACAGTTGCATGTCACGATAGCGGTACACATAGTCGGTAAACTGAGTGGTATTGTCATAGGACTCCGGATCGCTGTCGGGCAACTTGGCTTGCGGATGCTGCTGACACATACGTTCAAACAAGCGTTCATCATCAGCCGTGGCCTTCACCTCCATGGGGAAGTCGTAGCGTTCCATGATGTTCATCTCACTCTTGAATCCTTCGTACACGTGTAAATAATAATGTACGAAAACGCCCTTACATTCGTATGAGTGCATCGTGTAAGCAGGAAGAATGTAGAGATGGCCCGGAGTCAGCCTTACGCTACGATTGGTCAAATGCACCATTGCCTCTCCCTCTTTCACATAATAGATGCGCGTAAAAGGAGAACTGACACCCTGCCAGTTCCAGTCACCATTCTGATGAGCCAAACCTACGTTCAGCATCTGCAAGTTGAGCGATTCAATGGGTATTTGCATTTTTTAGTTCGCCTTTCGTCGTGAATTGCATTTATCAGTTGCAAAGGTAGGAATATTCCCCCTATTAACATGTAACAGAACATGTTTTTTATAGGACAAAATTACACAAAGCTATTTTTGTCCTATACTAATTTCTTATTTTCACACCCTCTTCCCTGTAAAAACGCTACCTTTGCAGACGAAACAACTATTACTATTTTCACAACTTTCATAAAAACGATGAGAAAAACAATGATTTCATTGCTGCTGACAGTCATCACGCTGTCAATCAGCGCACAAAATGCCGACGTTACTGTAAAGACTGGTACTTTCGGCAACGACTGGGAGTCGCTCAGCCAATGGGAGTGCCCCGAATGGTTCAAGGATGCGAAGTTCGGCATCTGGGCCCACTGGGGACCGCAGTGTCAGGCCGAGGATGGTGACTGGTATGCCCGATTCATGTACTACGAGGGCAGCGGTCAGTACAACTACCATGTATCCCATTTCGGCAATCCTTCAACATTCGGACTGAAAGACCTGTGCAATGCCTGGAAGGCCGACCAGTGGGATCCGCAGGAGCTGGTGAGCCTCTACAAGAGCGTGGGTGCCCGTTACTTCATGGCGCTGGGCAACCACCACGACAACTTCGACCTCTGGAACTCCCCCTACCAGGAGTGGAACTCAGTGAACGTAGGCCCGAAGAAAGACTTGGCAAAGGGCTGGAGCGATGCCTGTAAGGCCGAGGGATTGCCGCTTGGCATCTCTATCCACGCCTCTCACGCATGGACGTGGCTGGAACCCTCGCAGAAATTCGACGGTAACCTTACCAAGGCCGACGGTACCGGCAAGTGGTGGGAAGGTCTCGACCCACAGGAACTCTATGCTCAGAACCACGACCACTCCACAGGTTGGGAGAGCAGCGGCACCATCCATTCGCAATGGGACTGGGGCAACGGTGCTTCGCAGCCTTCAGCTGCCTACAAGCAGAAGTTCCAGAACCGTGTGTTGCAGTTGATTAATGACTACGACCCCGACATGATCTACTTCGACGACACCGCTATGCCTTTCTATGGCTGCGACGACCAGATTGGCAAGAACATCCTGCAGCACTACTACAACCACAGCGCCGCCGAACACGACGGCAAGCAGCAGGTGGTGGTCACGGGCAAGCAGCTCACTGCCCAACAGAAGGGCTACATGATGTGGGACGTGGAGCGCGGCATCCCCGACCGTCCGCAGGATACCTACTGGCAGACCTGTACCTGCATCGGTCAGTGGCACTACGATCAGAACGTCTACAACGGCAATGGATATAAGAGCGGTGCAACGGTCATCCGCATGCTCATCGACGTGGTGTCGAAGAACGGCAACCTGCTGCTCTCTATCCCCGTGCGTGGCAATGGTACTATCGACAACAAGGAGCGCCAGGTGCTGGCCGACATCAAGGCATGGATGGACATCAACAGCGAGAGCATCTATGGCACCCGTATGTGGAAGACCTTCGGCGAAGGTCCTTTGGCCGAGGCCGTGAACCCCATGAACGCCCAGGGCTTCAACGAGGGACAGGCCTACTCGGCACAGGACGTGCGCTATGTAGAGAAGAACGGCACCGTCTACGCCACCATCATGGCATGGCCTGCTGCCGGCGACTTCACCTTCAAGGCATTCTCCATCACAAAAACATCCTATAGCGGCGAGGTCGACAAAGTGGTACTGCTCGGCGGCGGCGAAGTGGAGTTCACGCAGGACATCAACGGTCTGACCGTGAAAGTGCCCAGCACAAAGCCGAATACCATTGCACCCGTGTTCCGCATCACCTTCAAAAACGACAGCCGCACTTCGTATGAAGTGCTGCAGTCGATGGTGAGCGAAATGGAGGCCGCAGCCGACGTGTTTGCCACACAGGCACATCCCTACAACACCGGCAAGGTGAGCATTGCAAAGCTCGAAGCACTGCGCAACGCCATCGCCACGGCTAAAAACGTGTCCGCCGGTTCTTCCGACGAGACCTGCAATGCCGCTCGCGAGGCATTGGCCGAAGCCTACCGTTCCTTCGAGAACGATGGCACGAACAAAGGCGGCGCTTTCAATAGTGCTGTCGAAGAGAACCTCACCACACAATACTTCATCGAAGGTTCCAACTTCAGCCGTTCGGCTGGTGGCACCAGCCGTTTCGGTGCTCCTAAGAACTGGACGGTAGAAAACTTCAACATTCCCAACGGAGGCGACGGCACGAAGCACGGACTCGACAAATACAGCGGCAACGAAGCCCTGATGCTCGGTGTGTGGAACGATGCTGGCAACAACAACAGCGGCGACCTCAGCAATGCACGCATCTACCGCAAGGTGACAATGCCCGCAGGTAAGTACTACTTCGGTGCAGCCTACAACACCACTTATAACATGAGCCAGCAGGCCTACATGTTCGTCAGCACCAAGCTCAGCGCAACGGCCGACATCCCCAGCGAGGCACTGGCCTACTACCCCATCAGTAGCTGCACGGGCGACATGAAGATCCAAGGGCTCTACTTCCAACTCGATGCTGAGACCGAGGTCTACATCGGATTCCAGGCCAACCTGCTCAACGGTTCCAGCACACAGGAGTTCCGCGCCGAGCGCGTAGTGCTCTACACACCGAAGGAGGTGGGCGAGCGCCATGCCGAGAACCACGGCTGGCAGAAGATTACCACCCTACCCGATGACGTGAGCCAGTATTTCTTCGCCATCTTCGACCACGACACCGACAACGGCCTTGTGCTTGCTGCCGGCAATCATCAGGGCAGTGCCAACAAGACCATGTGGTATGAGGCCGATGTCTATCCCGAAACCAACAAGGATGCCCTCTGGATGATGGATGCCTTCAACACAAGCAACTATTCAGGTGCCAAGGGCGATGCCACCCAGTGGCTCGTCATCACCGGCGTGGGCGATGCCGACAACTGTCTGCACACCGTCGACAACTCCACCTGGTACTATCGCACCGAGAACAACGGCGAAGGCTGGACTGACCGCTGCTATGTGACAGCCGCCTACCTGCCTGAGTCGGGATGGACGTTCGTCAACAACAAGGGTGGTCTCAACATAGGCCGCTGGGACGGCAGCGACGAGGTGGCCGGCAATGCCACGGGCAGTAACATTGGCTACTACGACCTCTATGCCATTCTGCGCGGACAGTATGCCGCCGTGGTCGAGAACATCGCGAAAGCCTCGGAAGAGAATCCCGTTGACTTCTCCTACCTCATCACCAATGCCGACGGCACGCGCTACAACAACTTCCACGCCAAGCAGCCCGTAGGCTGGACTCTCTCGCAGGACGATGCCTTCGAAGTGGAATATGCCAATTATCTGCCTGCCAAGGTGGGCAACAGCTACTTCAACAAGTGGCAGGGCTCCGGCAACCTCACCAACCGCAGCATCTCGCAGCAGCTCACCGGTCTGCCCAGCGGCAAATACCGCATCGCCGTGCGCACCAGCTCAAGCACCATCCATACTGGGGCATGGCTCTTTGCCAACAACGACAAGGCCGACATGACCCAGCTCACCGACAATACCGTCAGCCTCACCACCGAAATCACTGATGGCACACTGTCTTTCGGTGTAAAGCTCGAAAGCTATACCGGCAACGACTGTAAGTTCGACCATTTCACCCTCGAATACCTGGGCAACGGAACAACCACAGGCATCGACGACGCTTCGCGTCTAATGGATAATGGAAAACGGAGAATGGACAATGTCGTTTACAACCTGAATGGCCAGAAGCTACGTGCTAATCAAGCGCAACTGAAGAAAGGCTTCTATATTATAAACGGTCAGAAGATCATCGTAAAATAAGATCGCAACCGGCCATCTCTGACCAGTGTTGTTACGGTGCATAAACTATACCACAACGGCACACAGGTTGCACACTAACGGCACATAGGTTGTACACTAACGGCTGCAAAACTGCACTTCAATCTCGCATATCTTGCGGTGCAGTTTCGCAGCCGTTGTGGTGCAGAGCGAATGCAGATGCTCCAATTCTCGTCACACTATTAGGAATAGTGACAGAAGTTAATCCACTACAACCATAGAACGCATAATCTCCAATGCTCGTCACACTGTTGGGAATTATTAAGTCAGTTATTTTCGTATTTTCATCGCTATAAAGATGATGGGCATAACTTAACGGATTGGATTCGTAACCACTAAAGGATATTCCACACCATGCAGCAATGTCAGAAACAATCACTTTTTCTAGATTTGAGCAATAAGAAAACGCACCATTTCCCATGCTCGTCACACTATTTCCAATAGTGACAGAACGGGTTGCGGCTGTCCCAAGTGCAGCAAGAAGAAGACTGACAGGAAGATGAGTCAGGAGACTTTTATTGCAAGAGCAAGGAATGTGCATGGCGACAAGTATGACTACAGCAAGACGGCTTATCAGGACATGCGTTCCAAAATACTTGTTGTCTGTCCTCGCCACGGTGAGTTCTGGCAACGTGTCGTTTTTAATTTTATCATAAAAATGGCACCATGTATGCTGGTAGCATAATGGTTTCCTGATCCTTTGCGAAGTCCTTGGTATACACCATATATCGCCACAATATCCTAGACGAGTATATACGACAGAATTCATCGAGCGAAGCATGCGACTTACTGCTCGACGACTTCACCTCTACAGGACAAATCTTAGCTCCGCGAGACAGTAGGAAGTCTGTCTCATAGTAGTGCTTCTCATCGCGTGGCCAAGTGTGGTAGAAAAGTTCATTCCCTGCAGCTACAAGCATCTGGGCAACAAGATTTTCATAAACATAGCCCAGATTGGCAGGTAATTTGTCTGCCAAAAGCTTCTCGTAAATGATATTCTCCGTAAAGCTCTTGTCCCAGAAAGCCTGCGTTATGAACAGCCCCGTGTCGCACACAAACATCTTGAATTGGTCTTTGTTCTTCGTTAGCCCCATACCCGCCTGTGGGTCGTTCACGTGGTAGCACATGTTTACTGTCTTGCTGTCTTCAAGGTCTTTCAGCAGTTCCGTCATTTTCTCTTCGTCCACCTTTCCTACGGCCGCATAAGGAACATATCGTATAGCGTTTCGGCTTAACTGACCTGGTATGGAGCGGAACATAACTGATGCACGCCCTGAAGGGTCTATCTTCAGGAAGTCATCCTCATACAGTTTGAGGATGCGTCGCTTCACTTGGTCCACCTTACTGAAGTTATTGGTGTCAAGATAGGCATTGATGGCCTGCGGCATACCACCGACAAGCATATATAGCCGTAGGTTGCGTGCCATTTCCCTATGGGCCGGTCCAAGGGCGTGCTGCTGCTCCCAAAACTTGCGTAACAGCGGGACCGTTGCTTCGTCGCCCAATGCCCATCTGAACTCCTCAAAGTCCATTGGATTCATCTGTATCCTGTCCTCTTCGCTTGGTATAGTTATGCCATCGGTATTTTTCTTGATGCTGATTAGCGAACCCGTTTCAATGTAGTCGTAACGTCCGTCTTCTACCAGATATTTGATGGCTTGACGTGCCATAGGACACTTCTGCACCTCATCAAAGATGATGACAGATTTCCGTGGTTTCAGTGTCACATGATATGCCGTCTGGAGATACAGAAACAGATAGTCCAGATCCATCAGGTCATTGAACAAATCCTTGATGGCCTTCGATGCCTTGTTGAAGTCTATAAGCAAATATGATTCATATTCGTTCTTGGCGAAGGTTTCCACGATGGTCGATTTCCCGACACGTCTTGCGCCTTCAACAAGCAATGCACTCTTACCGTCCGATTCCTGCTTCCAGTTCAGCAATTGAGCGTAAATCTTTCTTTTGAATAGTCTTTCTTCCATAAAGCCCTTTGTTTATGGCTGTCAAAACTGCGATTAAGCGAGGGCAATGATGTTAGCATCGATTGCCGAGCGTGAGCAGTTTCGCAGCATTTATGCTGCAAAGATAGTAAATAATTCCAATCCCCACAAACAAATTTCAAGAAAATACACCAATCCCCACTGTTTTTTATCATAAAAATCAGCCTATCCCCACAAATTTCGTCTTCTCTATGGTTTTCTTGTTCATTGTATTATTCCGTTATTAATGAT
>JAEEGF010168917.1_pt1 | contig 14373 bp, 10 predicted proteins | sample 9134171 | NCBI WGS metagenome assembly JAEEGF01 (sample SAMN16246542, study PRJNA631951) | gut metagenome | biome: gut microbiome; feature: rumen; material: AP-attached | host: Bos | place: Iran: Karaj | collected 2018-10
CACAGCGCCCATTTTCAAGTCTGCCATCGTCTTTTTCCTCCGGGGTCTATCAATGATAGATCGATCTGAGGCAAGTCTATCAAAGATAGACCTTCCTGTCAAGGGGTTCCAGGAAAAATTTTTTTACAACGTTTTTAGATAAAGTTAATACTCGTTGACAAAAGCGAAGGAGGCAGCTTCCTTCCGAAGTGCCTCCCCCTCTGGTTCTGTTTTTTGGTTTTTTATTTCTCCGACAGGTACTTGTCGATCGCGGCAGCCGCGACCTTGCCGGCGCCCATAGCTGAAATGACCGTGGCCGCGCCCGTGACGGCGTCGCCGCCGGCGAAGACCGCTTCGCGGGAGGTCAGGCCGTCCTCGTTCACCACGATGCCGCCGTGACGGTTGACTTCCAGGCCCTCGGTGGTATTCTTGATCAGCGGGTTCGGCGAAGTGCCGATGGCGATGACGACCGTGTCGGCTTCCAGCTCATATTCGGAGCCGGGGATCTCGATCGGTCTGCGGCGGCCCTTTTCATCCTGCTCCCCGCGTTCCTTCTTTCTCATCTCACAGCAATTCGCCATAAAAATACCCCCCGCCGGTATATCCGGTCAGAGGGTATCATATACCCCTTGGGGGTATTTGTCAAGAGGGTTTTGCAAGAATTTTCGATCCCTTTGGCAGGCTCAGGGACCGGAGAATATATTATGGTTGTACTGTCGGTGAGGGGCTCATCAGAACGGTTTTTGTTCCATCACCACCATAGTACATTACGAGCCCGAGCCCAAGGTGGATGATCGAAATCCCGGCGGTCTTTCCTTCATCCAAATAATAAATGGAAGTGGGAAAGCCGCTCCCTCCGACCCAGTCCGGCCCTCCTGTAATCTCATTCAAGCGCGCAATCAACTCACTGAGCTGAGCTTGATAATCGTTTTCGATTTCTTCCTGAACCTCTCGGCAAAGCTCCTTCGCCTGTTCCAACGTAATACGGGGCATATCGTCCGGTGCCAGCCCTGCTGTGATCCGAATTTCCCGACAATATTCGCTGACTCTTTGCGGGTCACGAATCTCCGGATACAGCAGCTCCAGCTTTCTTCGTTCAGTCGGTGAAGCCTGTGCATAGACCCGTTCATAGAAAGAAACCGAATGTTCTGCCAGCTGCTCCTCCATCGGCATCTGATACCAGTTTTCTACCGTATCGATAAAAGCCTTCGGCAGCCAGTACGCCTCTCCGTTGATCCAGCCGTAATACTCCCGCTGCCCGCCGTTCAGGCGGCTGGTCGTATTGACGTTGTAATGATCCCGCCGCAGGGCGGCGATCTCCAGATATTCATGCAGACGGACCGTATAATCCGGCTTCTGATCCGTTTCTTCTGCGGCCGAAACATGATGAGCCGGCAGATCCCACCCGGCGACAGAATCGATGATCTGACGAGTCCAGTTCGTAAACAGCAGCGATTCCTCCCCGTCCTCCTGCCGCAGCATCGGGGAACGCATCGGGAAGATGTTTTTCCAGTTATCCCGGACGACGGCATAGATCCCGTCTGTCGGCGCGACGCGTTTCCCGCCTCCCGCAAGGGGCCTGAAAATCAGGTTCGAGCGGATCTTCCAGCCGTCTTCGCCGGGCACCAGACGCACGATGCCGCCCAGGTTTTCTTCCGTGAAGAAGTTCTGCGTCCACAGCAGCATCACGGAACCGTCCGAAAGGATCGCACCGTCCGCGATATGGACGTACGTCATCAGCCCGTCGCCGTGCGCGGCGTAATAAGCGCCGTATTTCTCGACATAACCGCCGGGCATCTCTTCGCTCCGCATATCCTTAAGGCCGTAGCCCGTATATTTCTGCAGCAGCGCTTCCATCTCCGCGACCGGAGTCTTGATCAGCTGCAGCCGGGCGCCCCAGCCCGCAAAAAGCGTCTCGTAGACGGTGTTCTCCTCCTCGCCGTTCCGCTCTACTCTCGGGCGGGTCAGGCTTTCCAGAAAACCGGTGCAGGGACCGTCAAAGAACAGTTCCTCAAGGGAAATATCCCGAACGTCCTCATATTCGCATAAAAGGAAGTGCGGCACGAAATCGTCCCGGAAATACAGTTCGAACGCCCGCAGCGATTCCGCATCCAGATACGGTGCGGTCCCGCGCAGCGTGTCAAACGCCTGCAGCGCTTCGGCGTTCGCCCCGTCCCGGCCCGGCAGAGAAGTGGCGGCGCTTTCCGACTTCTGGAACGCCATCTGCGCCTCATCACTGCCCGAGATCAGCCGCCAGTTTCCGTCCGTCAGCCGCAGCCGGTTGCAGTGCCAGTTCTGTCCGAAGCTGATCTCGCCCAGCAGGTCGTAGCCGCCGGTGGGATTCGGAGCATAATAGAGCTGATCGTAGCGCAGGCCCCGCACGTAAGCATCCGTCTGCGGATCAAATTCGATCCAGCTTACCGAGCCGGCGCTCCCTAATACAGCCCCCTGAGGATTGCTTTCCGGCGTATAGACCGCGATTCCTTCAAAATACGGGCCCGGGAACATCAGGGTCCCCTGATAGGCGACCCTTACGACGTTCGGCACACCGCTGCCGCTCACGTCAAGTACGTCTTCGTCCATCGGCCGCACGAGCCAGCCATCCGCGATGTACTGCTCCAGCGTCTGATTCGGAATAAAGTCGTCCATGCTCTTCCCGATGCCGCGGATCCGCGCAACAGCGTAGGGAAAAGTCGTGTTCTCCTGGCCGTAGGCATCAATAAACTGTACGCCCCAGGTCTGTTCGTAATTGCTCAGGAAGACCAGGATGTGCTCCCCGTCCATACTGGCCAGATACATCTTATAGCCGTTGTTTCTGCTGAAAACGGCTTCCTCCGGCCAGTAAAGATCCTCCGGAAAATCTTCCATATACAGCAGACGGCTGTAGCCGGCAGCTTTTCCGTTATAATAAAACTCATAGCAGAGCTCGTACTGTGTATTCACGCCCTTTTCCACACTGAAGCGGTCCCAGGCGCCGTCCCCGTCCAAATCAATATTGAACTCCGGGAAGTCATCCGTAATCTCGGCGCCGTCCATGAGCTCGATCACCTCGCCGCCTAAGATCCGCTCCCTCAGTGCGGTCTGATCCTTTATCTGACGCTCCGGATTCAGCTCGTTCTGCCCGACAGTCAGCTCGTAGAAATAAAGGCCGTCCTGACGAGGCGCCATAATATAGGACGGCTGACCGTCTCCGAAAACGAAGCAGTCCGGAATATACAGCCAGTCGGACATGTCGATCCGGCTGCAGTAAATAACATACTCCGCACCTGACGGTGCCAGCGGCGCCGTTACAACCTGATACAGCATGGCCGCGTTGCCGTCATCCTCCACTACGCAGAAATTTAAGGATCCGGAGTAGTCCGATCCCCAGACCCGGACATCCTTCTGCGGAATGGTAAAAGTCCAGTTCTCACGCGCAGAGCGGAAGGTGACGGTATCGCCCTCCCGGCTGAGCCCATAGCCGGCCGGCTCCCCAGCCTTCCATGTCTTATCAGCCGCATTCAGGTGCCAGCTCCCGAAAGAATCCGACGTCAGGAACAGGCCCCAGGAGATCGAGGAATAAAACGGATTGCCCGGATCCCCCTTGAACGTCTGCACGTTATCTGCCGTCATTCCCTCCGGCAGCGAGACACGGACAGGGGACGAGGCTCCCGGAATCTGTCCCGGCACATCCTCTTCCAGCAGATACACCGCCCGCGTATCCAGCACGGCATATCCGTTCAGACGGATGTAATTTCCCGTCTCGTTTTGATAACTCATACTGGAAAAATACGTCATCGCACGGGGATCTTCACAGAAATCCAGGGAGATCTCTCCGAGGATCTGCCCGTCTTCCCAGCGGAAGAAAAGCAGTTTTTTGCTGCTGCGATCAAGGAAATAGGACGGAACCTCCCGGGAAAAAGCATATCCGTCGCTTCCGGCCATTCCTGTGGGCATTTCCGGCTGCCCGAAGCTTCCGTTTACTTTTACAATTTTGTCCGCCCGCAGCACCCCTTCTTGGTCCGCCTTCAGATAACCGACGTTGTATTCCTTCGGCCAGATCTGGGCGTCGGGATCCGCCGGCGCCGCCGTGCTTTCCGGGGTGACCGGCTGCGTTTCCGGCGGGACGGTCGGCTGAGGCTCGGTCTGGGCCGGCGTGCTTTCTGCCGGTTTCCCCGCTTCCGTGCTTTGGGCCGGCGTGCTCTCCGCCGCTTCGGCGGAGGCGTCCGGCTGCGAATCCTTCGGATTCGTCAGGGCGCAGCCCGCCGCGACGAGGCAGACCGCCACCGCGCCGGCCAGGATCCAGAAGGCTGGTTTCCTGTAATTCAGAACGGACCGGATGCGGGTCTTGACGCCCACCTCGCCGAAGGCGAGCGGACAGGCCGTGACCAGCCTCTGCGGCGCGCTGCAGGCAATGAGCGCCTGCGAATACGCCTTTTTGAAGCCATCGCCCTCGCGGCCGATGACCTTTTCGTCGCAGGCCAGCTCGATATCCCGGCACAGCAGGATGTAGGCCGCCCACATCACCGGATTGAACCAGTAGAGCGAAAGCAGCACGAAGCCCAGCGGCTTCCAGATGTGGTCCAGCCGCTTTAAATGCGCCTGCTCGTGCGCCAGGACGTAGCTCTTTTCTTCCTCCCCGAGCGCGGACGGCAGGTAGATGCGCGGCCGGATCACGCCCAGGATAAACGGCGAGCTCAGCTCGTCGCAGACAAACGTCCCATCCCCCGCAGGCAGCGAGGCCTGCACCTGCCGCCGGACGCGGGCATAGCTGAAGGCCATGTAGAGCAGCATCCAGCACACGCCCGCCAGCCAGATCCAGGCGAGGACGGGCAGCACCGTATTGCCGAAGGTCTTCGGGGCTTCCAGGGTCGCGGCCGAGACCTCCACGTATTTCACTTCTTTTATCGAATCCTTCTGCGCGGACGCGGCAGCCGCACTGCCGCTCCCGTTTACGGCGACCGGCTCCTTCTGCACCGGCAGCTGCGGCTGCCGCGCGAGGATGGTGACGTATTCCGGCTCGTATTCGCGGATCTTTACCGTTTCCTCCACCGGGCGGGCGGAGATCTCCTTCACCACGGTGCCCTCGCTGACCGGCTGCGGCACGACGGATACCCGGCTCTGCGGCAGCGCGGGGATCAGAAGCCGCACCGCGACCAGCGCCCACAGCGCGCAGATGACCGCACGGGGCGCTTTCTTCAAAACCAGCCGGAGCGCCATGACCAGAAGGGCGATCAGCGCCGCCGACAGGCTCAGCACCACAACCTGTGTAAACAAATCATTCAGCATGTCATCCTCCCTGCTTCCCCGGTCAGGCCGGCGTTCCCTTCCAGCTGTCCAGCAGCGCCTGCACTTCCTTCAGCTCCTTTTCCGAGAGCTTGTGCCCCGCGGAAAAGGCCGCCATGAAAGCCGGCAGCGAACCCTGGAAGGTCTCTTCCACGTACTGGCGGCTCTGCGCCGCGTAAAACTGCTCTTTATTGTACAGCGAGCGGACGACGCCGTCCTCGTTGGCAAAGATGCCGCGGTCGCACAGCTTTTTCAGCACGGTATAGGTCGTGGATTTTTTCCAGTTCAGTTCCTTCGCGCAGAGCTTCACCAGCTCGCCGGAGCCCATCGGCTCATTGTCCCATATCAGTTCCGCAAAGCGGGTCTCCACAGCGCCCATTTTCAAGTCTGCCATCGTCTTTTTCCTCCGGGGTCTATCAATGATAGATCGATCTGAGGCAAGTCTATCAAAGATAGACCTTCCTGTCAAGGGGTTCCAGGAAAAATTTTTGCGCCGTTTTTAGATAAAGTAAACACTCGTTTACAAATATTAAACGCAACGGCAGGTTGCTTTTCCTTCGGCGCCAGAAATGGTATAGTAAGCACAGAAAAGCGATCAGGAGGGATCAGTCATGGAAATAAAGGACGTTCTGAAAAATCTGCGGGAGAGCCATCATCTGACGCAGGAACAGATGGCAGAGCGTGTCATGGTTTCGCGCCAGGCCGTCAGCCGCTGGGAAAACGGCGAGACGCAGCCGGGGACGGATACGCTGAAGATCCTCTCAAAAGAATTTGACGTTTCTATCAACACGCTGCTCGGCTCCCCGCGGCAGCTCGTCTGCCAGTGCTGCGGCATGCCGCTCGGCGAGGACGCGGTCATCAGCAAGGAGGCCGACGGCAGTTTCAACGAAGATTACTGCAAATGGTGCTATGCCGACGGGGCCTACACCTACGACGACATGGACGAGCTGATCGACGTCTGCGTCGGCCATATGGTGGGAGAAAACTTTACCGAAGAGCAGGCCCGCGCCTACATGAAGCAGATGCTGCCCGGGCTGGATTACTGGAAGAGATACGAAGAATTGAGCGACGGCGGTCAGTTTGCGGCTTTCAAAAAGCAGCTGATCGCAGAGATCAACGACCTGCACATCGAGGGCCTTCCGAAGGTCGAAAAGCTGAACGCCCTGGTCGGGAAATACGTGAACCTCGAGTACCGGCTCCCCAACGGCGCCAGCGTGAAATTTCTGAACGACGGGACGACCTATCTGGGGAATCAGCTGGAGTCGGAGTTCGGCGGCGAGCGCTGCTTCGGCGTCCTGGCGAACATGGATTTCATCCTGATCTGCACCTACGGGAAAGACGGCGCCGATCCGGAGCTCGTGCTTTACAAGAAGCGGTAGACTGAGAAGAGGCAATAAAAAAACAAGGCCGGAGGGAACCGTCCCCTCCGGCCCTGTTTCGTTTTGGTTTTTATTTCTCCGACAGGTACTTGTCGATCGCGGCGGCCGCGACTTTGCCGGCGCCCATGGCCGAGATGACCGTGGCAGCGCCCGTGACGGCGTCGCCGCCGGCGAAGACCGCCTCGCGGGAGGTCAGGCCCTCTTCGTTGATCACGATGCCGCCGTGGCGGTTCACTTCCAGGCCCTCGGTGGTATCCTTGATCAGCGGGTTCGGCGAGGTGCCGATGGCGATGACGACCGTGTCGGCCTCGATCTCGTACTCGGAGCCGGGGATCTCGATGGGACGGCGGCGGCCCTTTTCATCCGGCTCGCCGAGCTCCATCTTGATCACGCGCATGCCGCGCACGAAGCCGTTCCGCTCGTCGCGGGGGTTGTCCGGATTCTTAAAGCCCAGGATCTCCACGGGGTTCTGCAGCAGGCGGAAGACGATGCCCTCTTCCACGGCGTGCTCGACCTCTTCGCGGCGGGCCGGCAGCTCCTCCATGGAACGGCGGTAAACGATGGAGACTTCCTCGGCGCCCAGACGCAGAGCGGTACGCGCGGCGTCCATCGCGACGTTGCCGCCGCCGACCACGATCACTTTGCCGCCCTTCATGATAGGCGTGCGGGGATCGGCCTCGTAGGCCTTCATCAGGTTGCTGCGGGTCAGGAACTCGTTGGCGGAGTAAACGCCCTTCAAGGACTCGCCGGGGATGTTCAGGAAGTTCGGCAGACCGGCGCCGGAGCCGATAAAGACGGCTTCGAAGCCCTGCTCGAAGAGTTCGTCGATGGTGAGCGTGCGGCCGATGACCACGTTGGTCTCCACGTCCACGCCCAGTTCCTTTAAGGTCTCCACTTCCTTGGCCACGATGGCCTTCGGCAGACGGAACTCGGGGATGCCGTACACCAGCACGCCGCCGGCCTTGTGCAGCGCCTCAAAAACGCTGACCTTATAGCCCTTCTTCGCCAGGTCGCCGGCGCAGGTGAGGCCGGAAGGGCCGGACCCCACGATGGCGACGCGGTGGCCGTTGGAGGCGGGCGCCTTGGCGGCTTCCTTCGCGTTCTCGTTGTGCCAGTCCGCCACGTAGCGTTCCAGACGGCCGATGCCGACCGGCTCGAAGCGCACGCCCATAGTGCACTTGGATTCGCACTGGGTCTCCTGCGGGCAGACGCGGCCGCAGACGGCGGGCAGGGAGGACGTTTTGTTGATGACCTGGTACGCGCCTTCCAGATCGCCTTCCTTGATCTTCGTGATGAAGCCGGGGATATCGATATTGACCGGGCAGCCGGCCACGCAGGGTTTATTCTTGCAGTTTAAGCAGCGGGCCGCTTCCTCGTCCGCCAGCTGGCGGGTGTAGCCCAGCGCCACTTCCTTAAAATTATGAGCCCGGACCTCGGGGGCCTGGGTCGGCATTTCATGCTTCTTCGGATTCAGTGCCATTTTCAGCCTCCTTTACGCCTGCTTAAAGAGGTTGCAGGCCTCTTCGTATGCGTGCCGTTCATAGTCCAGATACATGCGGCCGCGGGACATCGCTTCGTCGAAGTCCACCTCGTACGCGTTGAATTCGGGTCCGTCCACGCAGGCGAACTTCGTCACGCGCCTGCCGTCCTGGTTTAAGGTCAGGCGGCAGCCGCCGCACATACCGGTGCCGTCGATCATGATCGGGTTCATGGAAACGCGGCAGGGCACGCCGAACGGCTTGCAGGTCAGGGCCGTGAACTTCATCATGATGCCCGGGCCGATGGCCAGGACCAGATCGAAGGTCTCGCCCGCTTCCAGCATTTCCTTCAGCGGCACCGTGACGTTTCCGTGGCGACCGTAGGAGCCGTCGTCCGTCATGACGATCAGCTTGTCCGAGACCGCGCGGAACTCGTCCTCGAGGATCAGCAGATCGATGCTCCGGAAGCCGATGATGCTGACGACCTCGGCGCCCAGACGGTGGAATTCCTCCGCCACGGGCAGCGCGATGGCGCAGCCCACGCCGCCGCCGACGATGCAGACCTTCTTGATGCCTTCGGTCTCCGTGGCGCGTCCCAGCGGACCCACGAAGTCGGCGATCTCCTCGCCCGCTTCCTTCTTGCCCAGCCGGAAGGTGGTCTCTCCCACGATCTGAAAGATGATCTTGACCGCTCCGGTCTCTTTGTTAACGCCCGCTACAGTGAGAGGGATCCGTTCTCCGTCCTCATCGACCCGCAGGATGATGAACTGGCCCGGTTTGGCTTTGTTCGCCACCCGAGGGGCTTCGATCTCCATCTGCGTAACGGTGGGATTCAGTTCCTTTTTGCTTAGGATCTTGTACATACCTGCCGCTCCTTATTGAATAAATAACGATTTTTTATCTGATTTTCTCTGGGAAGCCGACTTTCTTCTGCACCTTGCGCAGGGTCTTGAAAGCGTAGTACCCGGCTTTTTCCGCGCCGGCCTTGATCACGCCGTCCACGTAGGCCTTGTCCTTGCTCAGTCGCGCGAACTCCGCCTGGATGGGGGAGAGAACGCCGACCACTGCTTCCCCCACGGCCTCCTTGAACGTGCCGTAGCCCATCCCCTCGAACTCTTTCTCCGTCTCGGCCGGCGTCTTGCCGGTGCAGGCGCAGTAGATATCGATCAGGTTCCGGATGCCCGGCTGTTCGTCGCGGTACGCGATGCAGCCCTCGGAGTCCGTCACGGCCCGCTTGAACTTGCGGCGGATATCGTCCGGCGGATCCAGAAGATAGATGCTCGCGTTCGGGTTCTCGTCCGACTTGCTCATCTTCTTTAAAGGATCCTGCAGGCTCATGATGCGTGCCCCGACCTTGCCAACGTAGGGCTCGGGAATCGTGAACACGTCGCCGTAGATGGCGTTGAAGCGCTGCGCGATGTCCCGCGTGATCTCCAGATGCTGCAGCTGGTCGTGTCCGACCGGCACCACGTCCGACTGGAAAAGCAGGATGTCCGCCGCCATCAGCACCGGATAGGTGAACAGGCCCGCGTTGATGTTGTCCGCGTGCTTGGCGGACTTATCCTTGAACTGCGTCATGCGCGAGAGCTCGCCCATGTAGGTGAAGCAGTTCAGGATCCACGCCAGCTCCGCGTGCGCGGACACGTGGGACTGATAGTAGATGCAGTTCTTCTCCGGATCCAGCCCCGCCGCAAGATACAGCGTGAGGAGGTTCCGGGCGCGCCGGCGCAGCTCCGCCGGGTCCTGCCGCACCGTGATGGAGTGCTCGTCCACCACGCAGTAAAAGCACTCGTATTCTTCGTGGAGGCCGAGCCAGTTCTTAAGCGCCCCCAGATAGTTGCCCAGGGTCAGCGTCCCCGTGGCCTGCATTCCGCTGAATAATGATTTTCTTCCGTCAAGCATAAACGGCCTCCTTTCAGATCCCCTGTAAGCGGGGAAAATAATTTCGATTTATTATAATGGATTGTCAAGAAAAAAACAAGTCCCCGTTTCCCTATGCCTGCGCCTTCTCCATCCGCCGCAGGGTCTTTTCGCCGGCGATAAAGGACAGCAGCGCCGTTAAGCCCCAGGAGATCGGGTAAGAGATATAGATCGTTTCCAGGCTCGGGTGCGCGCTGAAAACGATGCTGATCCAGATGACGCGGAACAGGCAGACGCAGATCAGCGAGTTGGCCGTGGAGAGCACCGACCGGCCGAGGCCTTTTAAGAAGCCGGACACCGTTTCCATCGCCGCCAGCAGAAAATAGGTGGTGAACATGATACGCATGCGGATGAAGGCCGTCTCCATCGCGTGTGGCTCCGTCAGATAAATGGAGACGAACGGTGCCTTAAAGAGCAGCATCACGAGCGCCACCGTCATGGACAGGGCGGAGCCGATGATCAGGCAGCTGATCCGCACCTTCCGCATCCGCGAATATTTGCCGGCGCCCAGGTGCTGGCTCGTGAAGGTGACCGCCGCCTGGTTGCAGGAGAACGAGCAGGTATAGAGGAAGGATTCCAGGCTGGCGCCGGCGGCGTTGCCGTCTATGATGGCGGAGCCGCCCGGATAGTACTGGTTGTTCAGGCTGACGATGGAGGACTGGATCAGCATGTTCGAAACGCTGAAAAGACAGCCCTGGATCGCGGAGGGAATGCCCATGGCCAGCTGGTTGCGGAGCGCGTCTTTCGTGATCTTCAGCGCCTTGAAGTCCAGGTGCGTCCAGCCCTCATCCCTGTGCAGCAGCCAGATCATGACGGCGGCGGAGCAGAACTGGGAGATCACCGTCGCCAGGGCGACGCCCTCTACGGACAGGCCGCAGACCAGGACAAAGAAAAAGTTAAGGCCCACGTTTAAAAGGCCCGAACCGGTCATCACGAACATGGGCGTCTTGCTGTCGCCCTTGCTGCGGAAGATATTGATGCAGCAGTTTGCGAGGCTTGTGAAGACCGCGCCGCAGAAAATGATGCGCGAATAAATGGTCGCCAGACGCAGGACTTCGCCTTCATCGCCGATCATGCGCAGGATGGCGGGGGTCAGGATCAGAGCGATCCCGCCGATCCCCGCGCCGACGAGGGCGTTGATGCAGAACGCGGTATGCACGGCTTCCCGGGTTGCCCGTTCATTCCCCGCGCCGATATGGCGCGACACCATGATGTTGGCACCGACGGAGAAGCCGACAAAGATAGTCATGAAGAAGTTGTTCATGGCCGAAGTCGTGCCGATGGCGCCCAGCGCACCGGGCACGCCGGAATAGCCGACTACCACCATATCCGCCGCGTTGTAAAGGTTCTGCAGCAGATTCATGGCCATGATGGGAAGGATAAACTGGAAGATCAGCTTAACCAGCGGGCCTTCCGTCAGATTTTTCATTTTGCTTCCTGATGCCGGCATGGCTTCGTCCTTTCCCCGGCAAACGCCGGTCGCTCCGTTCCGTCCCGGTGCTTTCTGGAAAACGCCTTTTTGTATTATAGTCCCCCGCGCCGGAAAGCACAAGAAAGAAGAACGAAAAAGAACCGTCTGTTCAGACGGTTCTTTTTACGGGTTCGGTTCTTATGATTCACTTAATGGCGTTTCCACCACTCTCGCCGTCTTTTTCCGGCGGTAATGCGGCCGCGAGCGTTTGCTGCTCTTCTTTTCGGCGGCGGGGGCGTCCGCGCTTTCCGCCGCAGCGGCTGCCGCTTCCGCTCTCTGCGCCCGCCGTTTGGCCTTTTCCTTTTCCACCCGGCGGATCCGGCGCTCGCGCACGGCTTCCTTGCGGGCTTCGATGTCCTTCACGTCCTCTTCGGTGGCGGGTTTGATCGTTTTAACGATGTAGATCTCCTCGCCGGGCCCTTTGCGGATCCTCAGCTTCCCCTTGACGCAGCCGTGGCGGGGACATTCGCAGAGGGCGTAGTAGAGGCCTCCGCCGCTTCCGGCAAACCAGTCGATCTTCCGGGTGACCTTCGACCGGCAGCGGTTGCAGCCGAGGGCCGTTACCGAAGGTTCTTTCAAGGCGGTCTCCTTGTCCGGATACAGCTGTGAGACGAACTTGGTGTAGGTCTTGAAGTCGAGGGTGAATTCCTCCTCGTGGTTTTCCGGCAGATGGTAGTAATCCACGGACAGATAGTGCAGGTACGGCTTGATGTTCATCTTCTGCATGATCAGCGCCGTGTAGTACGCGTCCTCGAACGCGGCATGGAAGCGGCCCTCCTCGGGGATATCCATCTCCTCCACCGCCTCCTGCAGGGCCGGACGCTTCTTGCCGTCCAGATACGCCAGGCTGTAGAGCTTCTGCAGATCCAGATAGAGCAGCGGCTTCGGGAACTGGTACGGGATGTGATAGTAATCCAGGTTCCGCTGCAGCTCGAACAGGTCCGAGGGGCCCCAGGTCACGAAGACCGGATTCCTGCCGCACCATTCCAGGAAGCTCCGGGCCACCGGGCTGAAGGTGCGGGACTGGTTCAGCTTCGCCATGTCCATGTGCACGACCGCCTGCGTGTGGCGGTTCATGCTGCGGTAGACCAGCGGTTTGATGGTCTCGTGGAACCGGTCCGTTTCCTTGCGGCGGGCGTTCAGCTTCACCGCGCCGATCTCCAGGATCTCGAAGGGCAGCTTGGGGTTCTCCCGGTACCGCCCGCCGGGCGACTGGTTCCACTCCAGGTCAAATACGATATAGTTCATGTGTGTTTTCTTTCTTCACTTGTTTTTTCCGGCGGCCTGCGCCACGTGGGACAGCAGGACCGCGGTCGTAACGGCGCCGACGCCGCCCGGGACCGGGGTGATCGCAGCCGCCTTCGGCTCCGCCGCCGCAAAGTCGACGTCGCCGCAGAGGGTCCCTTCCTCCGTCCGGTGAATGCCCACGTCGATCAGGATCTGGTTTTCACCGAAATGCTCTCCGCCCAGGGCCTTCGCCTTTCCCAGCGCCGCCACGACGATGTCCGCGCCGCGCGTTGCGGCCGGCAGGTCCTTCGTTTTGCTGTGGCAGAGGGTCACGGTGGCGTTCTCGTTCAGCAGCAGCATGGCAAGCGGCCGGCCCACCACCAGCGAGCGGCCCACGACCGCGCAGCGTGCGCCGGCAAGCTCCGCGCCGTAGAACTTCAGGATCTCCACGACCGCCTGCGCGGTGCAGGGGGCAAAGCCGAGCTTTTTCCCCGCAAAAACGCCCGCCAGGGAAAGATCCGTGGCGCAGTCCGCGTCCTTTTCCGGTGCAATCATGCCGCAGAGCGCCGCTTCGTCGATCTGCTTCGGCAGGGGCCTGAGCAGCAGGATGCCGTGGACGGAAGCGTCGGCGTTCAGGCTTTGAAGCACGGCTTCCGCCTCATTTTGCGAAGCATCCTCCGGGAGCGTTACGTGCCTGACTTCGATGCCGCAGCTGCCCGCGTTTTTCTGAATGCCCCGGAGGTAGGCGGCGTTGTCCGCCCGCTCTCCGACTTCCAGAACGGCCAGCGTGGGAAAGATCCCGCGCGCCGCCAGAGCATCGGCCTGTTCTTTTGTCCGCGCCTTGATGGCTGCCGCCACCGGAGCGCCTTTTAAGATGTGTTCCATACAGTCTTCCTTTTTCCTGTCAGAACAGTCCCGTGATGACGCCGTTCTCGTCCACGTCGATGTTTTCGGCCGCCGGCTTCTTCGGCAGGCCCGGCATGGTCATGATATCGCCGGTCAGCGCGACCACGAAGCCCGCGCCGGCGCTGATGCGAACCTGGCGGACCGTCACGCGGAAGTTCTTCGGCGCGCCGAGCTTTAACGGATCGTCCGAGAAGGAGTATTGCGTCTTGGCCATGCAGACCGGCATCCGGCCGTAGCCTAAGGATTCCAGCTTCTCCAGTTCTTTCACGGCCGGGGCCAGGAAGTCCACGCCGTCCGCATGGTAGATCTTCTTCGAGATGGCCTCGATCTTTTCGCGCAGGCTTAAGCCGTCTTCGTAGCTGAAACGGAAATCGGAAGGCTCTTCGCAGAGACGCACGACCTCTTCGGCCAGCGCCTTGCCGCCTTCGCCGCCCTTCGCCCAGACTTCGCTTAAGACCACGTTGACGCCGAGGGCTTTGCACTCGTCCTCCACCAGCTTCAGCTCGGCTTCGGTATCGTCCGGGAAGCGGTTGATCGCCACCACCGCAGGCAGGCCGTAGACCTTCGTGATGTTCTCCACGTGCTGCAGCAGGTTCGGCAGACCGGCCTTTAACGCGGCCAGGTCTTCGTTTTTAAGCTCCGTCTTCGCCTTGCCGCCGTGCATCTTTAAGGCCCGGACCGTCGCGACGATGACCACCGCCGAAGGCTTAAGGCCCCCCATGCGGCACTTGATGTCCAGGAACTTCTC
>JAEEGF011005392.1_pt1 | contig 14373 bp, 12 predicted proteins | sample 9134171 | NCBI WGS metagenome assembly JAEEGF01 (sample SAMN16246542, study PRJNA631951) | gut metagenome | biome: gut microbiome; feature: rumen; material: AP-attached | host: Bos | place: Iran: Karaj | collected 2018-10
TCAGCGGCAAAGATCGCCCGGCTCTCGTCCTCCCGCCCTTCCATCTCTCCGAGCAGGATGTTTTCGCCGCATCCGGGCTTCACGCCGGCAAACGCGTCGTTCGAGAAAGACGCGAGACGGTCCGCGCCCGAGGCTTCGATGAAGTCGTCGGGCTTCTCGCCCACGAAGACCGTCCTTACGTTTTTCTGCTTCATGTAGAGCGGCTCGAGGCGGCGGATCTCCGCGTTGACCTGCTTCAGCTTTTCGTACTGTTCCGTGCGCCGTCCCTCCTTGTCGAGCACCTCGTTGTGCCACCAGCCCGCGGTCCAGCACGCCCAGTTCAGCGACACCGCGCCGAACGCGAGGGAGGAGAACGCCTGATGCCGAAGCATGTCGGTCGACAGCCATTTATCGGGACGGCTCGAATTGACCTGCAGCACCATCCAGAAGTCCCGTCCGGAATCCCGGCAGGCGTTCGCCGCGATGCGCAGATTGTCGTAGAGCTTGGCGGTGCCCGCCGCGAATTCGTAATTGTCGAGGCAGAGGTAGTCGGTCTTGACGTCCTCTGCATACCGGTCGATGTATTCCTGATAGGTCCGCGTGCCCAGCTGGGACACGACCTGTCCGGAGGTGTTCTCCGCGACGGAGGCGTAGTTCGGATAGAGATTCAGATAGATCAGCCGGTCCGGGAACAGCTCCTCCGCCAGCGCGATCAGTTTCCCGTAATGCGGAAAGTCCAGCGCGCTCGGTTCGTCCCCGGCGTCGATGCCCCAGAGCGCGGGATGGTCCTTCAGAAACGGATCGGCGTTCAGCTTCTCGGCGGCCTCCCGGACTTTTTCGAGCGGGACCTTCTCCGCCATGGTGCCCGCGTTGTCGCCGTCCCCTCCCCACCATCCGGGAAGGATGCCCGTCGCCACGACGCCGATGCCGTATTTTTTGCAGTTGTCCAGCAGTCCCGGATCGGCGGGAGCAGCCGTGAGAAAGTCGATGCCGCAGTTTTTCATGTCCCGGACGTGCGCCTCGCTGCGGGCGTAGTCGGCGATGCAGTAGGTCCCGATCAGAAGCCGGGAGCGGTCGAATTTGGTCTTGCGTGCCATAAAAACCTCCAGAGATGAAGTAGTAAAACGGTTTCAGCGGAGCACGCCCCGTCCGTCGTAGCTTTCCGTTCCGGCGCAGGTCCCGGCCGCCGCCCATTCGCAGGAGCGGACCAGCATCTGCCGGAAGGGACGGGGCGCGAAGGAGAGCATCGTGTTCTCCCCCATGCCGTGGCAGGTATAAAACGGCCAGACATGACCGAGCGAGTGATTCACCGTGCGTCCGGCCCTGTACTGCCCGACCGTGACGACCGGCTCGTCGTTGCCGGTTCCGGGCTGACCGTGGCGGGAAATCACGTTTTTATCGGAAAACGCGGTCGCAATCGCGTGCGCGGGTACATCCCAGACATTCTTCATGCCGCAGAAGATCTCGTCCCGTGTGTCAAAGTCCGGCAGACCGCGGGAGATCGGATGCTCCGGATCGCGGACCGTGACGCGCGCATCGCCGTAATCCCCGTGGGAGGTGGGCTCGCGCCACATGTACATCGCCATCTTCTCGATCTCGGGGAAGGGCTTCATGCCGACTTCCTTCCAGTAGCAGGGATGGTCGCCGTGCAGGAAGACGAACCCGCAGCCCCCGGCGACGGCGTCCGTGAGGATCTTCTGCTCCTTTGCCGAATTGAAGCGGTAGTTGCCGCAGTTGAAGATCACGGCGTCGGCGGAATCGATCCGTCCGCCGCGGAACCAGTCTTCAAAACTCATATCGGAGAGAGGACGGTCGGAGAACGGAGTGTGCCGCGTATCGCAGACGAGAGTCAGATCGAAGACGCCCGCCTCGTCGAGCAGTGTGCGCAGCGCCGCAGCCACGCGGTGCACGTCGTGACCGCCGCGGTGCACGTCCCCCACAAGATAGTGCAGCCGGATCCTTGCCATAATGCCTCCTTCCCTTCCTCACACCGGAACGTCGAACCACTCGTCCGGGTGCAGACGCGCGGTCCGGGCCGTCTCGATGACCGATACGATCTCCAGCGTTTCGCGGATATCCACGGGCGGGATGCCCGTGAAGAAAAAGTCTAAAACGGTGGATGAGAAATTCCGATAGAAATTCCGGTCGTCGCTCACGAGCCGCTTCCCGTCCGTTCCGCGTCCCGTTTCCGTCACCATGAAATTGAATTCCGCCCACGGCTGCGGCGTCTGCATGAAGCTCGCCATCCGCCCGTCCCCGTAGTCGAGGATCAGCTGGGTCACAGCCTCCCCGGAACCGGGCGCGAACGCTTTCAGCCGGACGATCCCCGGCCCCATGAGCGCCTCGATGACCTCCAGCTGGTGCACGGCGTAGTTGTCGAGCGTGTGCGGTCCGACGGTCGAGACGAAGAGCGGCTTCCCCGGGTGGGAGGCTTTGTAGTCGATCACGTCCTGGCAGTACCGCTGCGCGGAGGACGAGAAAACGGGCGTGCCGTGCTCCCGGGCAAGGGCGACCATGCGGTCCGCCGCGGCGCGGTCGTAGGCGAAGGTCTTGTCCACAAAGCAGGGCTTGCCGGAGCCGAGCGGGATCCGGGACACCTCCTCGTGCGTGCGGGAATCGTCCGCGGCGATGACCATGATCGCATCGACCGAGGCGCAGAGCTCCTCCATCGACGCGCACTCAACGGTCCCGTGCGCGCGGCACCATTCCGCGTTCGTCATGCCGGAAGGAGCGGCGCGCATCCCGTAGGCGTGCGTGACGGCGGCGTCCAGCTTCCGCTCCCGGATGACATCCCGCAGGAAATCCGGGAAGTAGTTGCAGTGCCAGTTGTCGAGATACCAGTCGGCGAACCCGATTTTCAGCATGTCATGCCTCCTTCTCCCCGTCGGACGTTCTGCCGGATCTCATGCCTGCCTCGTCCGCTTCGCGCAGCCGAAACTCCATGGAGGTCAGGCGGGAATAATACGCGTCCGCGGCGGTGAGCGCGACGGCCATGACGAAACGTGCCTGACGGACGGTGTCCGGATCGTGTCCGAACAGGGTGTCGAAGTTGCCGCCGGGACGGAAAAGCTCGGTTTCCGTTTCCTTCATGAGGGCGGCCAGATCAAAGCGGTTCATAGAGGTCCCTCCGGTCAGGGAAACACTGATTCAATGAAGCTGTTGTCTGACGGATAAATTTCCGTCAGGTGCGACTGCATGCTTCGCAGACTTACTGGCGGGAAATCAAGAAATATGCGGGAAGCAGATGGCGGGAAAGTCGCCGCCGGAAAGCCGCCGAATGAATCAGTGGTTCCCTGGATTCCTGCCGTCATTGTAGCACAGAAACCCGTCCCTGTCAATTCGCATGGATGAAAAAACCAAAAATTCGGAAATCGTTCCTCTGATTTTATGCGATGTTCACAACAAGATCACATTTATGCTGTATAATCACATTGCAACGAACCCAGGGGGATACCGATATGAATGCTCTGATGATGCTGACGCCGAAGAGCGAAGTGACATACATTCAGGATACGACCACCGTCCGGACCGCGCTGTCCAAAATGTTCGAAACCGGATACACCGCCATTCCCGTCATCACGAAGGAAGGCCTGTACGCCGGAGCTATCAGCGAGGGGGATTTTCTCCGTTTTCTGCTGAGCCGCGAGGAGGAAGGCATGCTGCTGGAATACGGCTCCGCCAAGGTGCGGCAGATCATGCGTCCCGACTTCATTCCCGCCGTTACGGCGAACGTGGACACGGACACGCTGATCCGGCGGGCGGCGGAACAGAACTTTATTCCCGTCACAGACGACCGCGGCACGTTCATCGGGATCGTCACCCGGAAATCCTTGATCGGGTGGCTCCGCGGACGGACGGAAAAGGAAGAGCCTGTGTCCCGGCCGGACGCCGCGGCGCGGGCAAAAGCATAAAAAAGAATACAAATCACCGTCCGATAAGGTTTCACCGGAAAGGAAGGACCAATGAAAATCACAACCTGCAAAGTCAACCGGCTGTCGGAGCCTCTCGGGTTCGCCCTGTACGATCCGGCCTTTTCCTGGATCGTGGAGGAATCCGCCTCGCGGCAGCAATCCGCCCGGATCGTCGTGAAGAGCGGCGAAAAAACGCTCCGCGACACCGGATGGACCGATCTGGATCCGCACGCCGCTTACCTCGGACGGGCGCTCACTCCGCGCACGCGGTATGAATGGACGGTGGCGGTCCGCGCGGACGACGGCACCGAAGCGGAAAGCGGGCCGCATTTCTTTGAAACCGGAAAAATGAACGAGCCGTGGGCGGCGGAGTGGATCGGCTGCGATAACGCACAAGCGCGGCATCCGGTCTTTTCCAAGAAGATCAGACTCCGCGGAGAGGTAAAATCCGCGCGCCTTTATATCTGCGGACTCGGCCTCTACGAAGCGCACATCGGCGGCATGCGGGTCGGAAACGAATATCTGACGCCGTACAGCACGGATTACAACGCATGGGTCCAGGCCCAGACTTATGACGTGACACAGGCCCTGAGGCGCTCCGGCGGGGAGGCCGAACTGCGCGTGCATCTCGGCAACGGCTGGTACAAGGGGCGGTACGGATTCCGGGGCGACGCCGAGCCGTTTTACGGAAAGGAATGGAAGCTGATCGCCGAACTGCATGCGGTCTACGCGGACGGAGAGGAAGACGTGTTCGGGACGGACGAAAGCTGGACCGTGACCCGCTCTGCCGTCACCTTTTCGAATATTTACGACGGAGAGCACCGCGACGACACCCTGCCGGAGCTTCCCGCGGAAAGGGCCGTCCGCACGGATCCGCCTCAGGGCTGCCTCCGGGACCGCCTGAGCCCTCCCGTGGTGATCCGCGAGGTCCTGCCGGTGAAACAGATCCTGCATACGCCCGCCGGAGAGACCGTCCTCGACATGGGCCAGAACTTCACGGGCTCCTTCCGCTATACGGTCCGGGCCAAAAAAGGCGCCGAGGTGCGCCTGCAGGTCGGCGAGATCCTTCAGAACGGCTGCTTCTACCGGGACAATCTGCGTTCCGCCAGGGCGGAATACCGCTACGTGAGCGACGGCACGGTGAAAACGATCCAGCCGTATTTCACGTTCTACGGATACCGGTACGTGAAGATCGAAGGCGCGGACGAGGTGCTGCCCGGAGACTTCATCGGCCTTGCCCTCTATTCCGACCTAGACGTGACCGCGCGGATCAAAACGGGCCACGCGCTCTTCAACCGGTTTGCGGAAAACGTCCTGTGGGGCCAGAAGGGGAATTTCCTCGACGTGCCGACGGACTGCCCGCAGCGCGACGAGCGGATGGGCTGGACCGGGGACGCGCAGGTCTTCGCGCCGACGGCCTGCTATCAGATGGACAGCGCGCCCTTCTACGCAAAATTCATGGAGGACGTCCTCGCGGAGCAGAAGGACAACGGCGGCCTCGTACCGATGACGGTTCCGTCCTTCAGCAGCCGTCCCGGGACCTCCGCCGCTTGGGGGGACGCCGCGTGCGTGATCCCGATGACGAACTGGCTCTTTTACCGCGACCGGGAGCTCCTCGAGCGTCAGTATGAATCCATGAAGCTCTGGATCGGGTATATCCGGGCTGTGGACGGGGAGGATCACGGCTGGAGACGGCATTTCCACTTCGGAGACTGGCTCGCCCTGGACGGACCGGGCGGCGTCGACGGCGTGGAGGGCGGCACGGAGAAGGGGTTCATCGCGGACGCGTATTACCTCGATTCCGTGCGCAGAACACGGGAAGCCGCGGCGATCCTCGGCGAAGATACGGCGGAGTACCGGGAGCTTGAAGCGTCCATCCTGGCCGGGATCCGGGAGGAATACTTCTCTCCCGCCGGCCGATGCTGCATCGACACGCAGACGGCACATCTGCTGACGCTGCGCCACGGACTGTCTCCGAAGCTGGAGCGGGCCGCGGAGGGACTGCTCCGGAAGCTGGCCGCGAACAAGGGCAGGCTCCAGACGGGATTCGTCGGCACGCCGCTTTTGCTGGAAGAGCTCTCGAAGATCGGAAGGAGCGACCTCGCCTACGACCTCCTGCTGAACGAGGAGTATCCCGGATGGCTGCACGAGGTCCTGCTCGGCGCGACGACCGTCTGGGAACGTTGGAACAGCGTCAACGACGACGGATCGATCTCTTCCACCGGCATGAACAGCCTGAACCACTATGCATACGGTTCCGTCATGGAGTGGGTGTGGTCGCGCTGCGCGGGATTTACGCCTCTCGAACGCGGGTTCCGCAGGATCCGCTTCGCCCCCGAGGTGGACGCCCGTCTCGGCTGGATGCGCGCGGAATTCCGTTCCGCTTCCGGCGTATGGGAAAGCAGCTGGACCGTCGAGGGCGAGTCCCTGAGCGTGTGCCTGACCGTTCCTTTCGGATGCGAGGCCGTGTGGACCGCTCCCTCCGGATATATGGAGGAAGAAGAATACCAGTCCGTTCTCGGGCCCGGCGTATATGAATTCATTTTGAAGAAGATCGGAAAGAAGGATTGAGTTCCGGAGAATCCTCCGCCTGCTTCCGTGCCGTGTCCCGGAAGGTTTTCGCTTTGTATATTTTCAACAAAATCCGGGATAAAAATTCTACAATTCCCCTCGGCAGCCCCAAACGGGACCGATGCAAAAACGCGCCTTCAAAAATCGTGCTTTTCCGATAAAGCGCCCGGGGGAAACGCGGCCGGTTTTGTTGAATGCCACAAATATTTAACGCCAAAACCGCCCGTTATAATAACTCGGGGAAAACGAATACTCTTGACAAAATAAAGGCGCGGGGATATAATATCATGTATCGGACGGGTGTTTCCGTTCATTGTAAGGAAAACCGTCCCACGGCGCGGCTTTTTTCCCGGTCCGCAAAAACACATTTTCAAGGAGTGAACCATGAAGAAGAGAATCCTTTCGGCGATTCTGGCAGTTCTGATGCTGTCGTCCGCCGTGCTGATGTCCGCCTGCTCCAACAGCGGACAGGAAAGCAAGGAAACGACCCCCACCGCCACGAACGATCCGGGCGTGAATGCCGGCGAAGAAGTCAACATCGACGAGCTTTCCGATCTGGAACAGCGCGCGCTCATCCCCGACGATCTTCCCGATCAGAAGTTCGGGGGCGAGGAATTCCGCGTGGCCACGAACGACGGCGACCAGTACGAACAGGAGATCATCGCCGAAGAACTGAACGGCGACAGCTGCAACGACGCCGTCTACAACCGCAACGTCCGCATTGAGGACCGCTTCGACGTGAAGATCCTGTGCGAGCGCGTCTCCTCTCCGGCCGGCCTTCCGAAGACGCTGTCCTCCGCGGGCACGATGGACTACCACATCGTCGGTCTGTACGATTATCAGTCCTACACGCCCATCAACGCGCAGGCGCTTCTGAACTGGTACGACACGCCCTACGTCAACACCGAAAAACCGTGGCACAACAAGCTGGCCAACGACGACGCGACGGTCAACGGCATCCTCTACACCATCTGCTCCGACCTTGCCACCACATCCATGACCTACACGCACGCGTTCTTCACCAACCTCAATCTGGCTGCCGATTACGGATATTCCGCAAGCGACCTGTACGGCATCGTGAACGAGGGCAAGTGGACCTTCGACTTTTTCTGCTCCATCATTGAGGGCATGTACGTCGACGTGAACGGCAACGGCAAGAGCGATATCGCCAACGACCAGTACGGTTTCGGCTACTATGTCTGCAACCCGGCCGACGTATGGTTCAACGCCTTCGGCGGGCACTACACCGGCCGTGACGATGACGGCAATATCGAAATCACCTTCATGTCCGACCAGACCGTTTCCGAGCTGGAAGCCCTGCTGAAGCTCCACTATGAGAACAAAGGCTTTGCGAAGCTGACCACGCAGTACGACGAGCAGAAGTGGTTCCTCGACCAGAAGCTGGTATTTGCTCCCATGCGCTTCTACGCCGCGTTTGCCACCCTGCGCGATATGGACGCCTCCTACACCATGCTGCCCTACCCGAAGTGGAACGAAGAACAGCAGGCGTACTACACCAATGCGGACGACAAGTTCACTGTCTTCGCGCTGCCGACGCCTTCCTATAATGCGATCGAATACATCGGCATCATCTTTGAAGCGCTCTGCGCAGAGTCCTACAAGACCGTATATCCGGTGTACTACGACGTGGCTCTGAAGGGCAAGTACTCCACGGACGCCGAGACCGCCGACATGGTCGAGCTCATCATGGCGGGCCGTCTCTTCGACTTCTCCTTCCAGTTCGGCGAGAGCGTGTTCCAGAGAATCTGCTACATGTTCCGCGACTGCATCAACGACAACAACCCCAACATCGCCTCCAAGTACAAGGCCGTCCAGAAGGCCATGAACAAGGGCATGGAGAAGACCTTCAACAAGGTCTACCATCTCGACGACTGATCTTATCCGAAACGAGAAAACCGCGCTGGTTCCCGTTATACGGCGGACCCGCGCGATTTTTTTGACTTTTTTCGTTTCTCCTCTTGACAAAGGGGGCTCGGCGGAGTATAATATCGTCAGTCGATATATTGCGTGCCGTTATAACGGCAGATGATAGAACGGGAGGCGAGCATATGACGGAACCGGCGCTGACGGAGGGCGTGTATTACATTCTTCTGTCCCTGACGGAGCCGCTCCACGGATACGGGATCATGCAGAAGACGGAGGAACTCTCCGGCGGGCGCGTGCGGCTTGCGGCGGGAACGCTGTACGGCGCGCTCTCTAACATGGTGGAGCGCGGCTGGATCGAATCGGTCCCGGATGAGGACGGAGCGCCGCCGCCGCGCGGACGGGAAGCGAGAAGGCATGCATACCGGATCACAAAGCGGGGGCGGGACGTTCTCCGCGGCGAGATCGTGCGGCTCGGAGAACTGTACGAAAACGGCTTGAGAATTCTTGCAAAGGAGGAATTCTGACATGAGAACGACAATCAGGAAATTGTTCTGGGCGTGGGATTTCGAAAAAGAAGAACAGTGGCTCAACGAAATGGCGGCAAAGGGATTGTCCCTTGTGTCCACGGGTTACTGCCGCTACGATTTCGAAGAAACGGAACCGGGCGAATACCGCGTTGCGATGGAACTCCTGCCGCATAAGCCCTCCCATCCTGAGAGCCGGCAGTATCTGCGCTTTCTGGAAGAGGCCGGGATCGAAACGGTGGGCTCATGGATGCGCTGGATCTACGTGAGGAAAAAGGCGGACGGCGGGGAGTTCACCCTGTTCTCCGACCGAAAGTCCCGGATCGAGCATCTCGTCCGCATCATCGTCCTCATCGGCTTCATTGCCGGAACGAATCTCTATATCGCCTTATACAACTTCATGCTCTGGACGCAGTTTCACTACGGCTTCTCCCTCGCGGCGTGCTGTTTGTCTGCTGCTGTCGGTCTGTTCTCCACCTACGGCGCGCTCCGGCTGGGCGTCAAGGCGATCCGTCTGGCGAAGGAAACGCAGGTATACGAGGAGTAAAGAAACAAAGGCTGCGCCTTTCCAAAAAACGCCGCCCGCACAGGGCAAAATAACTGAAAGGCTTCGCCTTTCCAAAAAATCCGCCGTCCCGCACAGGGACATCGCTGGATTTTCGGAAAGGCGAAGCCTTTTTCTATATCTCGATCAGTCCGAGAGATTTCAGAATAAAAATCCCGATGAAGATCGTAAACACGCAGACCGCCGTGGACAGCAGCAGGATCTGCGCCGCCAGCTCGTGGTCGTTGTCCATCTTCTTCGCCATGATGTAGCTGGAAACAGCCGTCGGCGCACCGAAGCAGATCAGCACCACACCGAGCGCCGGACCGCGCAGTCCGCAGAGAGCTGCCGCCGTCACCGCTGCGGCCGGGATGATCAGCGTCCGGTTCATCGCGCCGAGAACGGCGTATCCCGCGCGTCCCTTCAGGCTTTCGGACCTGAAATTCGCGCCGAGGGACATGAGCGCCAGCGGCGTCGTCAGTCCGGACAGATAATGCAGGGTCTTGGAGGCCGCCGTCACGAGCGGGATCTTCCAGATCATGAAGGGCAGGCCGAGTACCACGCCGATGATCAGAGGATTGGTCACGATGGATTTGAGAATGTTTTTCAGGGTATCCAGGCCGAATTTGTGCTCCCGGCTTCCCGAAAAGACCGAGAGAACGATGACGGAGTAGGAGTTGAACATGAGGATCACGAACGGCATGGTCAGCGCGATCACCGATCCGCCTACCTCTCCGAACATGTTCTGCGCGAGCGGTACGCCGAGAATGGCGAAATTGGAACGGCAGGAGCCCTGAATGAACGCGCCCCGCATCTTCGGATCCCGGACGATAAAGAGACTGATGAACGACATCAGCGTAAAGCTCGTCGTGACGGCGATCACGAGAAACAGGATCAGCTTCCCGTCCTGATTGTCCTCCAGAGAGCTCTCGGCGACCTCGAGAAAAAGCATGACGGGCAGGCCGACCTTGAAGACGAGCCAGTCGGCGACTTCCGTGAACGCGTCCGTGATCTTTCCCGCCTTCTTCAGGATCCATCCGAGCGCCACGAGCAGGACGATCGGCAGGATCGCGTTGACGCTGTAGATCAGGTTGTTGACCATATCAGTTCTCCAGACTGTCGAAGAAGCGCTCGATCCCCTCCGCGATGGCATCGGCGACCGACGCCTGCCATTCGGGATCGATCAGCCGCGCGGCGTCCTGTTCGTTCGTACAGAACCCGAGCTCGATCAAAGCGGCCGCGGCGTGCGTTTCCCTCGTCACCGCGAGGGACGCGTTGTCCGCGTTTTCGGGATTGCGCAGATCGGTTTTCGACGTAGTGTCCACAAGTTCGTCGATGGCCTGCGCGATGGCTTCGGCCGCAGGTTCGTTCCAGTCGTTGATCTTGTTCGCACTGATGTGATTATAGTATACCTGAACGCCGCACGCGTCCGGATTTCCCGCCGTATTGGTGTGTATCGAGACGATGTAATCCGGATCCAGCGCGTTCATCATCGCGGCGCGCTCGTCCGGGTTGAACCTGTAATTGCCGTCCCAGTTGTAGTATGCGGGGATGGTCTCCCCGTCGTGTGTCATGACCGTCTGGAAGCCGCGCTTCTGCAGATCCTCGTTCAGCATGTTCGCCACGACGATGGTGATATCCTTCTCGAGGACTCCGGGGGGATAAAAACTGGTTTCCGCGTCCCCGCTGCCGCCGTCTTCGAACCCGTGTCCGGGATCGATGCAGATCAGAATGTCCCTCTGTTTGACAACCTCGGGCATGATCCGTCCGATCCCCGTCGCGGGCATGGCGGGCGGGAGAGAGACCATTTCAGCTCCGTACGACGCTTCTTCGCGGGCAGGCTCTGTTTCCGGTTCCTCCGCGGCAGGAGGCTGTGCTTCCGTCTTCCCGCATCCCGCGCCGCCGAGGCAGGTCAGGAGCAGAAGCACGGCGAGCAGCGCCGGGAGGAGTTTCTTGCTAAGTCGATCCATAAATACTCGTATTTCCGTTCTCCGAAGGGAAGCGGGTGCCGTTTCCGTCCGTTTGATCTCAGTGTCAGTCTTCTTTGCTGTCGAAGAACCGTTTGATCCCTTCCGCGATCCCTTCCGCCATGGAACGCTGCCAGTCCTCGTTCAGCATGTTTTCCGCGTCGACCTCGTTGGTGGCGTATCCCATCTCGATGAGGCATCCGGCGGCGTGCGTGTCCCGCGTGACGGCGTAGGAAGCGAACCAGTAGTCCACTTCGCTGCCCGCTTTCGTCGGGGCGGAGATCATGACGTAGTCGTCGATGGCTCTGGCAATGGCTTCCGCCGCGGGCTTCGACCAGTCGTTCCACTTCATCTGGCTGGTGAGGTTGTAGAACACGATCGCCCCGCACGCGCTCTGGTTCTCCGCGGAATTGACGTGCAGAGAAACCATGTAATCGGGGGAGATGTAGTTGATGCAGGCCGCACGCTCGTCCGGATTGAAGCGGTCGTTCCAGTCGTAGTTGAAATCGGCGGGCAGGGTCTCGCCGTCGTGCGTCATCGCCGTGCGGAAGCCCCGCTTCTGAAGCTCTTCATCCAGCATCCGCGCCACCACGATCGTGATATCGCGCTCGCATACGCCGATGTCCTTCCAGTAACTCTGCTCCGCGTCTCCGTTGCCGGGATCGCCGAATCCGTGACCGGGGTCGATCAGGATCAGTTCCTCGCGCTGCGTGACGATGCCGGACATGACCCGTCCGATCCCCATGGCGGGGCGGCAGGAGGCAGTTCGGCCATCTGGGTCTTCGTCCCCTCGCTGTCCTCTTCCTCGCTGCCTCTGCTCAGTCTGCCGCATCCCGCTAACAGAAAGCAGCAGACGAGAAGGAGCGCCGGGAAGAGCAAGGGGAGCCGGACCGGTTTTTTACAGTGAGTCTTCATGACTTTATCTCCGGTATTCCGCGGGAAGATAGATCGCCGGAACGATCGAGCGCACATAGGAGATGACACCCTCCGCGCTTAACCCGCCGATGAAGTGGACCTGTGCCAGATCGTCCCGGTAGGAGGAGAGCGGAAACACCTGCACTTCCCTTCTGCCCTCTTCCATATGCGTGAACGTGGGCGTCAGGACGACGTCCTTCACGCCCGCCCTTCCCGTTCTCTTGTCCACGGCGAAGGACAGGATGCCGCCCGTCAGATTTTCAAAATCGGATGAGGTGGAGAGCAGATTGCCGAGCGAGTAGGCGACCAGCGTCTGCGTCCCGTCCAGCTTGTCGAGCCAGTCCACCGCGCCGACGGTCGAACCCGTCCCGACGATCACGTCCGCGCCGGCTTCCGCCATGTAGTACGCGGCGGCGCACTGTTCGCCCGAGGACATCCCGGAACCCCAGTCCGCCATGACGATCACGATGTCGCACTCTTCCGCCGCCCGGCCGATCCGGCTGTTCACGGTTTCCGAGCCGATCGGATACGCGTCCCCGCCTACGGCGAGCACGGCGGCCGTGATCCCTTTTTCGGCGATGTCGAAGCGGTTCTGTCCGCCCTCCGCGGTGGAGATGCCGCTGATGCCGTACTGACCGAGCACTTCCGTGTCATCCTTCCACCCGAGCGTATTCAGGATGTCGTATCCGGCGTTTGACAGAGTTTCGAGCGCCTCCGCGGGCGTCCGGTGCGTCGGATCGGTGTCGCCCTTCGGATGAACGGCCGACGAATCGAACCCGACGGTCACGTCGGCGTTTTCCAGATTCCGGTAAACGCCGGACACCGTCCGGAGAAAGCTGTAGGACTGTCCTTTTCCGGCCTTGCGCGCCGCGTCGCTGATGATGAAGGTATCGATCAGGATGTCCCCCGCGAACGCGAAGGTCACGACCGGCTCCTCCTTCTGATCCTCCGGCACCGTGTAGAGCTGAAGGCCCGTCGCCCCTTCCTGCTCCGCCGGACGCTTCGGCTGACTGAGCAGCCCGTCCGAGACGGGAGCGGTTTCGGGATCGGCTTCGCGCATTTCCAGAAAGCCGCAGGAAGGAGCAGTCAGAAGGGTGAGGAGGCAGAGAAACGCGGCGGCGATCCGTTTTGCCATGCGCTGTTTCATCATCGGTCAGCGTGCGGAAAGAACGTCCGCTTCGTACTTCTTCATCATCGGGACCCATGCGTCTCCGGCGGGCACGCCCTGCAGATCGCAGTACGCGTTCCAGACCAGGCCGAAGGGGAGGGTCTTGATCTCTTCCAGATAGGCGAGACGGGAGGTAAAGTCGCCCTCCGCTTCGAACTTCTGCAGCATGGCGACGGGCTCGAGAGCGGCCCAGAGGATCGCTTTCTGCATGTTGCGCGCGCCGATGGCCCAGCAGGCGATGCGGTTGATCGATCCGTCGAAGAAGTCGAGGCCGATCTTCACTCTCTTCTCAAAACCGCCGCGGCGGATCTCGCAGGCGATGGCCTTCAGCTCGTCGTCCAGAACGACCACGTGGTCGGAGTCCCAGCGGACCGGGCGGGACACGTGCAGCAGCACGCCGTCCAGATAAAGGAGAGCGGCGGACAGCTTGTCGGAGACGACTTCGGTGGGATGGAAGTGGCCGGTGTCCAGCGTGAGCATGACGCCGTGCTTCATGGCGCAGCCCATGTAAAATTCATGGGATCCGATCGTGCAGCTCTCGAGGCCGATGCCGAAGAGCTTGGACTCGACGGAGTCTAAGTTGTATTCCTTCGAAATGTCTTCCGCGAAGATCTCTTCGTAGGAGCGGGCGAGGTTTTCTCTCTTCTGTCTGCGGTTCACGGGCGTGTCCTTGAAGCCGTCCGGGATCCAGAAATTGTTGCAGGAGGGCTGGCCGAGCGCCTTGCCGAAGCTCTCGGAGATCTTCCGGGACTGGATGCCGTGCCGGACCCAGAACTTCCGGATCCCCTCGTCGTCGGAGGACAGGGTGAAGCCGTCCGCGGACAGGGGATGGGAGAAGAAGGTGGGGTTGAAGTCGAGGCCGAGGCCGTTTTCCTTCGCCCAGTCGACCCACGAAGCAAAGTGTTCC
>JAEEGF011112091.1_pt1 | contig 14373 bp, 11 predicted proteins | sample 9134171 | NCBI WGS metagenome assembly JAEEGF01 (sample SAMN16246542, study PRJNA631951) | gut metagenome | biome: gut microbiome; feature: rumen; material: AP-attached | host: Bos | place: Iran: Karaj | collected 2018-10
TATACGTATCGAGAGAAGCATAGGAGCATTCGTCGGAAATGCACGAGAAGAATACAAAGCAATCCTCAGGGACATAGCCGAGAAATGCTGTACAAAAAATCCATTCGTATCAGCACAGGCAAACAGGCTGGCAGGACTCATCCATAAACGGTATACCGAATTGCCGGACTATCCTTTCAAGAAACTCCCAGAGTGCGGCGTGTTCAGATATCCTGACAACCGAAAATGGTATGCCCTGATCATGAATGTGAAACGGTCCGTGATGGGCGGATCGAGCGATGAAAAGATCGACATAGTAGATCTAAGAGTATACCCAAGTGAGATCGACACAGTGCTTCAAAGACCGGGCATACGTCCCGCTTATCATATGAAAAAGACGACATGGATAACAATACCTCTCGATGAATCCATATCAGATGAAGAAATCATGGATTACATTGATATGAGCAGGAACATGGCGATCAATTCAGAAATCAAAGGTTTTGCTCATCTCATAAGTAATCATTGGGTCGTGCCTGCAAATCCCAAATACTACGATATCGAGAAAGCTTTCAAGAAAAATGATGAGATAGACTGGAAGCAAAGCAGCAATGTCAAAGTCGGAGATATCGTATATCTTTACGTTGCTGCACCGGTCTCCTCAATCAAATATGAATGTGTCGTGACTAAAACAAATATTCCTTTTGATTTCAAGAATGAAGATCTGACTATCACACAGTTGATGAAGATTAAGAAAAAGAAGACTTTCCGCAAAGGATTAATCGATATCAAGAAGATCAGGGAGCTTGGAGTCAAAAATGTCCAAGGGCCCAGAAAAGCCACTCAGGAACTCATCGATTACATAAACATAAAAAGCTGATGTTTCAGTACTGAACACCAGCTTTTCACATGCATTATCAGAGAAAAATACTCTTAGTTTCCTATAGGGACTCCACCCTGTTCAGACTGGGCTTTAATGATGTCCTTTTTAGTCATCTTGGAAATAATGATGATGCCGGCAATAAAAAGAGCCAGCGAAACAAGTCCAAGAAGAAGGAAGACGAGGATACCCCATCCGGACATTTTCGAAACACCAATCACAACGGTTGCCACTACCCAGAGGATAGTCATTATCACACTTGCAAGGACAGCAATGCCGATGCTCTTGAATAACGAAGTAGTCTTATTAGGAGTCTTTCCGATTACCAACTGAACGATGGCCACGATAAGACCGATAGGAGCAAAGATATAACCCAATGCGATATTCATACCGGAAGAAGGTACGTCTTCTGCGATACGGACATTGGAACTGCTGCGGTCGACCTTAGTGGAATATGAATTCGATGAATAAGAAGAAGATGATGTAGAAGATGAGGAAGGCGGTTCGTACTTATAAGGTGCCGATGACGGTTTATACCTCGTATCAGGATAAGATTCCTGACGTTTGTAAGTATAGACGCTGGGATCTACCGGTGCTCCGCACCTGGGACATACGGATTCAGATTCAGAGACCTGACTGGCGCACTTAGGACAGAACATAAAACATTCCTCCTTAAGGATTAGATGCCCCTATTCTCTCATAAATCTATGCGGTATTGCGATAGCTATTTCTGTCCGACGACCTGATACATCGAATCGTCAGAGATAACGGCGGTGACAGTGAGAAATATATCGAACAGTGAAGCCAAATCATCAGCTTCCATAAGATGAGATGAAACACTCTCAGCAACACTATGATGATGATCATCCAAGGCTTTTTTGCTGAGATCATGAGCGACAGTCAGATAACCGCCTGGTTTCAAGATAGAACTAAGTTTCCTGATGAGTTTAAATGGATCTGCAAAGTGAGGAAATGCATTAAAGACGACAATACGATCATAGAAACGAGCAAAATCATAACTAGAAGCATCACCACAAATCACTTTTACGCCTTTTTTAGCAAATTTATCTTTGGCTATCTTAACCATTTCAGGCGAGATATCGATAGCGGTTATCGAGGAAGCTTTACGATTAAGATAATCAGGAATGAGGACGCCGGTACCGGTCGCAACATCCAAGACCGATACACCTTCTTTGATATAGGCATTATCGAGGATCTTGCCGATCTCCGCTTCATGCCGGATGAGTCCTGAATCCCACCCGTCCGCTTTGCTGTCAAAGAATTCTATTACGTCCTCAGTCCTGATCATAATCACTTATTCCCTAATCGTTTATTTGAAGAAAGTAGCGGTATCGATCTTCTGATAACCACCGAAACTGGAAGGAGCAGCATTTACTGCATCGGCAAGTTCCTTGCCCAAGAATGCTTTTGTAACTTCGTTGAGTTTCTTATTGATATCGATATCGTTGAACTTATCAGGATAAACTGATTTGGCAATGAACCAAGTGTTTACCAATGCAAGTTCATAGTTAGTGTAATAGGCATTGTAAGCCATCTCAAGATATACTTCACCGTTCTTCCATGCATTGCACGAATCGAACATTGTTGGATCCTCTTTGAATAAAGGCTTGATATTCTTGACTGCAGCAGCATCCATAATGATGATGTCCATTTCGGGACCGAGAGCAACAAACTTTTCTTTTTCGATTGCCTGAATGCCACCGGTAGCAAGATCAGTGACGACATTCTTTACATTTGCTACTGTGAATGAGATGTAGTTCTGTGCAGTCATGAGATGATTGGTGGTGCCCCAGTTGCCGAGACCACAGATATAAACAGAAGGTTTATCATCATCGCTGATATTCTTCGTTCTCTTCTCTATCTCTGCACGTTCTGATGCTACGTAATCATTGAGTTTCTTAGCCTTAGCTTCCTGCTTAAAGATCTGACCAAGCATAGTCATGGTCTTAGCAAAACTATCATCGAACACACCGTTTGGACCTGCTTTCAAGGTGATGACAGGAACGCCTAACTGTGCCTGGAGAGCATCTTCCTTCTGAACATCTTCATACTCAGATATGACGATATCAGGATTACAGGAAAGTATCTTTTCAGCTTCAGCTGCCTGAGCATTGGGACCGCCGACACCGCAAGAAGGAAGGGTCTTCAATTTATCTCCAAAAGCCTGGACATAAGGACGTGAGACGGAATCGAACATCTTAGGTCGAGAGTCCAAAGAAAGATTGTCGATGTCTTCGACACCGCAGAGCAATGAGACATCGCCGATATATGAATACATCCTCAGAGCACCGGCTCCGATACATACGACTCTCTGATATGAACCGGGAACGATACTGACTTCACGGCCGATCATATCGGTAATGGTGATTTCAGATTCTGTTTTCTTACCAGAACCATTACATGCACACAAAGTAACAAGCAGTAACAAAGACAAAACAACAGCTATAAAAGATTTGATCTTCAATTATTTATCTCCCTTAGAATTGATTATGACTTTTTTGCCATCGATATCTACGATGCGTATCTGAGCGTCAAAAATATCGGATATATTCTCAACAGTGAATATTTCATCCCTGCCGGAATATACGATTCTCCCTCCCTTCATGAAGTAGAATTTGTCACCCAATTCCATAGCCAAATTGAGATCATGTACAGATGTTAAAATCGAGATATTTTTTTCACGAGCAACGCGTTTCGCTTCTTCAACGATGAGTTGTTCGTTTGCGATATCAAGGTTACCTGTAGGTTCATCGAATATCATCATCCTTGGTTCCTGAGCAAGAGCTCTGGCTATAGCGATCTTCTGTCTCTCACCACCGGAAAGCTCCTGAACATTACGGGCAGCAAAAGATTCAAGACCCATCTCGCAAAGGATCTCATCAACGACATCCTGATCATGTTTACCAGATTTGAATCCAAAGTATGAAACTCGTCCCATCAAAACAGTGTCATAGACAGTAAGCGAACCAAAGCGAATATCCTGAGGAACATAAGCTATCTTCTGGGCTCTTTCCCTCCTAGAAATCGTAGACAAATCTACTCCATCGAAAGTAATAGACCCGGAAGTTGGAGACTCGATACCGATTATGTTTTTAAAAAGTGTGGTCTTGCCGGAACCATTACGGCCGAGCACTACACCAATCTCACCATCATTAAGTTCAAGACTGATACCATCAAGTACCATCGGGTAGCGATTAGAATATCGGAAGGAAACATCAGAGATACTGAGCATCAGACGTGTTCCCTCCTTGATAAGATGATTGCAACGAAGAACGGTGCACCGAGTAACGATGTGATAGCACCAACAGGAAGCGCAGAGCCATTACCGATGCTCCGGGAAAGAGTATCAGCAAGAAGTAACAGGATGCAGCCGGTAAGTGCAGTTGCTGGAATGGAGAACCGATGATCCTGACCCAGAAGCTTTTTAGTAATATGCGGGCAGATAATACCGACGAAACCAATGATACCTAAAAATGATACGCATACTGCAGTAATCACGGAAGCAAGAAGCATTGATGTGAATCTGAGCTTTTCGACATCGATACCCATACTCTTTGCTGCAGCATCACCAGAAAGAAGAGCATTGAAACGCCAGCTCATGATCATAAAAAAGACAAGGCTTAAAACGACCACAATCGACATGATTAGATCCGTCTTATATGTTGCCCTTCCCAGATCGCCAAAATTCCAGATAACAGCTGCAGAAAGGCCCACATCCGTCGCATAGAACTGCAATATCGTAGTGGCTGCAGTCCAAACTGCTCCAAGCGCAATACCGGCTAATACCACTACTCCAGGATGGAAAGATCTCACCTTACATAGACCGAGGATTATGAGGATCGAAATAACAGAAAAGATAAAAGCCATCAAAGAGGTAGCATACGGATTGGCACCAGTCGCGTAATTGGAAACATTGTTTCCGGTAGATAGAAAGCCGCCTGCAAAAGCGATGATGGAAAGATTGGCACCAAAGACTGCGGCATTGGAAACACCGAGAGTCGAAGGAGAAGCCATAGAATTATTAAGATTTGTCTGCATGATAAGACCGGCAACAGCAAGACCGGCACCGGCAACAGCAGCAGCAATGACACGCGGAATACGGATATTCCAAATAATACGGATATTATTCTCTGCCCCTTGTCTAATCAGTGCTTTTAATCCGTCTATAAAAGACATATGGGAAGATCCAATAAAAATACATACAATAGCAAGCAGAAGAACAATCCCTATTAAACAAAAGATAATAAGAGTGTTCTTGTTTTTAAGTTGATTGACGCCTGAGATTCCAGTCATAGGAAGAGACGATATCACGAGAAAGAGTCTTAAACAAGCCCCCGTGGGGGTTAAAAGTTACGAAAAATAATAATAAACAAATATCGTTTGATATATTACGATTTCTACTTTATACTATGCTAAAGTGCAAAAGTAATATTTAGGTGAATTATGCAGTTAAACTTAGAAACAGATTACGCAATCAGATGTCTGTTGGTACTGGGAACGGATTACGATCCTGACCGATATATCAGTGCGGCAAGTCTCAGCAAAGATGTAGCTATCACCCCAGGCCACGTACAGAAAATCCTGCGCAACCTCAAAGCAGCCGGATTCATCAAGAGGAAGATGGGCGTCACCGGCGGATATGCCCTCAAAGATGCTCCTGACAGCATCTATATCTTAGATGTCATCGAAAAAATGGACGGAACTATTGCCATCAATCGTTGTCTTGAACCTGACAACTACTGCAACCGTAATGCCGTTGGAACCTGCAACATGCATGACTTCTATGCATATATGCAGGAGACACTGGTCAATTTCTTCGGCCACTTTACCCTGCTCGATATCATTGACAGGACGTTCAAAGATCCAACCTACCGAAGAAACAAAAAATAAACTCTGATTTCCTTAAACAGAGAATAAAAGGCCTGCATAATGCAGGTCTTTTTATTAAAGGACAATAAAAAACCCGCAATCTCTTGCGGGTCTATATTCATAAAGAAGAACTGTGAACTAAGAAACTACACTGCCTGATATTTGCGAATTGTTCGCATGCAACGAGTGCATAAGATTGCATGGCTGGGTTTGCCGTCACGGACGACTTTGACAGCATGAAGGTTAGGCAACCATCGATGTGCGGTGTGTCGCTTTGAGTGGCTGACGTTATGACCGTACTGACCAGATTTCAAACAAAGTTCACATTTCATAATTCCATTCTCCTTTGACCTAATTGCTCGTATAATGTTAGACTTAAATCCAAACGAATAGGAATGATAGCATAAATATTTTATTTATGGCAAATTCATTTCTAGAATAAAACAGAATTATACTCTGTTATTACGGAGATTGCTATATGAATTCTTCTTTGATCAGCGGAACTCAGTTCCGAGAAATGTTCGCGACTGCAACTGCCTGGCTTGACAATGCCCATGAAGATATAAACTCTCTGAATGTTTTCCCTGTTCCCGATGGTGATACCGGCACCAATATGCTCATGACTATGAAAACTGCTATGGAAGAAATCTCATCCATGGAAGAGCCTACCATCGGACAGCTCACCAAACAGATCGCACACGGCACACTTATGGGTGCCCGCGGCAATTCCGGAGTCATCCTTTCTCAGTTCTGGGCCGGCATCAATATTGCGTTGAAAGACAAAGAAAATATCAATGGCAAAGATTTTGCAGTTGCCCTTACGGAAGCTTACAAGAAAGCCTATGCCGGCGTAGCCAATCCTGTCGAAGGAACGATCCTGACTGTTATTCGAGAATCAGCTGAAGCAGCTAACGGAATCGCTGCAACCAAAGAGGATATGGTAAGCGTTCTCGAAACTGTTGTGAATCAGGCTGCCAAATCTGTAGCCAATACCCCTAACCTGCTTGCTACACTCCGAGAAGCAGGTGTCGTGGATTCAGGCGGTCAAGGCATCTATATCATCTTAGATGGTATGCTCCGCTATCTCAAAGGCGAAGCCGATGCCATGCAGTACAGGAAGGGTCTAATCATCACACCTAACACCGAAAAGCCACTGGCCAACCCTGCCGATCCTGAAGTCTTCGCTAAACTCACTCACGAAGATGGAGAGAAGTTCGGTTATTGCACCAATGTAATGGTCCGAGGTGAAGGACTTGATCCTGATAAACTGCGAAAACAGCTTGCCAAGAAGGGAAAATCTATCGTTCTCGTTGGCGATGAAAACATCATAAGACTGCATATCCATACACAGAACCCCGGCGAGATCATCTCCATGATGACAGAACTCGGCATCATCTCTGATGTGTCGATCTGCAATATGGATGATCAGCACTCTGAATTCATCAAGAACAAGAAAGAACAGGATCCTATTGCCGCCACCACATCCATCGTGGCAGTCTCCGTCGGCGAAGGGCTGTCCCAGCTCTTCCAGAGTCTCGGCGTATCCACAGTCGTCGAAGGCGGTCAGACCATGAACCCCAGCACCAAAGACCTTCTAAACGCCACTGAAGCACTTTTAGCTGACAACGTTATAATTCTCCCCAACAACAAGAACATCATCCTCACTGCCGAAAAAGTACCTGAGGTATCCAATAAAAAAGTCTATGTCATCCCCACTAAGAGCATCCCTCAAGGTATCGCTGCACTACTATCATATGATTATTCAGTCGATGTAGAGAGCAATGTCGAGACCATGAAGGAAGCAATGAACAACGTTAAGACCATCGAGGTCACCCGAGCAGTCCGCTCCACAACCGTAGACGGAATCGACATCCAGAAGAAACAGGCTATCGGTATCTTGGACGGCAAGATCGTCACTGCACAGGAAGATCTTGATGATGCATTGATTGCTGCAATTGAAAAAGCCGATGTAAAAGATGCCGAGATCATCACTGTCTACTACGGACAGGAGATCGATGCTGAACACGCACAGCAGCTCAATGACCGACTGGAGCGACAGTATCCTATGATCGGTATCGAAGTCGTTGGCGGCAATCAGCCCAATTATCACTACATCGCTTCGATAGAATAAACCGGGAGGTGTCATATAGATACCTCAAAACTTGAGACGATCCTAAATCTGGAAGCCAGAAATGGTTTCTCGGATCGTGCAGTCATGGGAGGCCTCGACAAATTCCTAAAACCATGGCGAAGCCACAACATACCAGCGATCACCGACAAGAAGCTTTTGGCTGTCTTAAATTCGTTTTGGGCGGCTGATTTTTCATACGCGTCACTAACTAATGAACAACGTAAAGAATGGGCTGAAAAAGCCGTAAAGTTCTTTAGAACGATATCTGCAAATGCAGTTCCGGCCTCTGATTCAAAAAAGCCTGTTCCTCTAAAGTCTCCAGAAAAACCAAAAGCAGAACCAAGACCTCAGCCAACATACAATAAATACATAAACTTAGATGCAGAGATCACGCTGATAAAAGGCATCAGCGATGCAATGAAGGCGAAGTTCAACAAGATGGGCATATTCACTATCCGCGATATGCTCTACTTCTTCCCCTTCAGACATCTGGACTATTCCACGATTACTAATATCTCCTCGATACATGAAGGGTTCGATCAGACTATCATCGGAAGCGTCTGGGAGAGCCGCGTAGTCACTCCCGGCGGTAAGAAGTCAACAGAAGTGATTCTGGGAGACAATACCGGCAATATCAGAGCACTGTGGTTCAATAATCCGTGGCTTGCCAAACAGTTCAACGTCGGTGACAGGATAGTACTATCTGGAAGAGTAAAGATATTCAACGGACAACCGGTATTCGAATCGCCCGACTGGGAGATCATCGACCAGAATGAACTGATGCATGCCGGACGCATCGTGCCGGTCTATTCTCTGACCAAAGGTCTCTCTCAGAGGAGTGTACGAAAACTCATCAAATATACTCTCGATACTTATTCTTGCAACATCCAGGAATATCTGCCTGAGAACTTGAGAAAACGCTATGGTCTCATGGACCTGTACAATGCCGTTCTTTCATCTCACTACCCTTCTTCCGAAGAAGATAAAACAGCAGCCAGACGCAGACTGGCTTTTGATGAGCTCCTGATACTCCAGATCGGAGTACTGAACAGAAAGAGAAATTGGCAGTCCGAACAGCCAGGGCTTCCAATGACACCGTCCAAGGAAGTAATGGACTTATTCCTGCAGAGCCTCCCGTATACTCTCACTGAAGCACAGTCTCGCGTGATAAACGAGATTCTTTCCGATATGAAGCGTGAAATCCCTATGTCTCGTCTCCTCCAGGGTGAAGTCGGATCAGGCAAGACCGTGGTTGCTGTTGCATCGATGCTGAATGCAGTATCCAATGATACACAGTGCGCACTCATGGCACCTACCGAGATCCTTGCTCAGCAGCACATGGTCACGATAAAGAACATCCTTTCTAATCAAAGCACTAATGTTTTTGAAGACGGCTCAATTACGAAATTCATATTCAAAGACGGCATGGAGATCGTAGCGGCACTCCTTACAGGTGCTACGACAACAGCCGAAAAGAAAAAGATCAAAGAAGGACTCAGACTGGGAGAGATCGATATCGCCGTCGGAACCCATGCCCTCATCCAGCAGGATGTGGAATTCAAAAAACTAGGTCTGTCAATCATCGATGAACAGCACAGATTCGGTGTCGAACAGCGTTCTGCCTTAAGACAGAAGGGCTTCAATCCGCATATGCTGGTCATGACCGCGACCCCTATTCCCAGGACCCTGGCCCTCACCATCTTCGGAGATCTGGATATATCTGTGATCGATCAGCTCCCGCCCGGACGTCAGATCATCAAGACAAAATGGGTCGGCGCCAATAAACGTGCCGGAGCTTATAACTTCGTAAGGAAAGAAGTCAACGAAGGGCATCAGGCATATGTGATATGTCCTCTCGTAGAAGAATCAGAATCCATTGAAGCAAAGGCTGCAACTGAAGAATTCACATACCTATCTAATGTCGTTTTCAAAGAATTCAGATTGGGACTGCTTCATGGAAAAATGAGCAATAAAGAAAAAGATTCCGTAATGCATGCCTTTAAAGATCATGAACTGGACATCCTGGTGTCCACTTCAGTAGTCGAAGTAGGCATCGATGTTCCCAATTCAACAGTCATGCTGGTAGAAAGCGCTGACAGATTCGGTTTATCACAGCTTCATCAGTTCCGCGGACGAGTCGGACGAGGCAAGGCACAGAGCTACTGTATCCTTGTTGCAGATAATACGTCCGATGTGGCAAAGCAAAGACTCGATATCCTCGAACGCAATCACAATGGTTTTACATTAGCAGACGAAGATCTGAAACTCAGAGGTCCTGGGGAATTCTTCGGAACTCGTCAGTCGGGTCTTCCCGATCTTAAGATGGCCAAGCTATCCGACGCATCTATACTCGAACTTGCAAGGGATGCCGCAAACCTGATCATCAAGGAAGATCCTGAACTTAAGACTGAGAAATATGAACTCCTCTCTATTGAAGCAAAGAGAGCATGGGACAAGCGTACAGAAGAAAGCTGATTGCTGTACAGATGATAAATGACCCACAAATCGTGTACAATTAGTCGTTGATAAATGAAACGTAAAGGTACTCGAAACATATGTGGCTAGCTATCACCATAATCAGTGCGGTTATCCTTCTGGCAGCAGTTCTGGTATTCATTCTTGAAAAGAAACCTGAAGACAGCAATGTCCTTCACTTCCGTATCAAGAACATCGTCCTTCCCATTGCGATCGCACTTATTTCGACAGTGGTCCTTATCTTTTGTTTCACCAAGTTTGATTACAAGATCCCGTTCAGATTTGATGCTGACGGCAATGTCACGAAATCCATGGCTGCTTATTCATACATCCTGCTCATGGTGGGCGTACAGTATGCTATCGTCCTCCTGAACGTAGCCGCCAATATCATGCTGATAAAACTATCTGCATGGATCACAAAGAACAGTCCCATGGTATTCAATGCCAACATGATGCATTTCATCGTCACGAACCTTTTTGTTATACCCCAGATCATCATGGCATTCATCTTCATCAATTCCGCATACTATGTAACGATGGGACACATCCTCATGCTCCCCATCCACTTCAGTCTGATTACTATCATGGTCAGTTTCTTTGTACTGATCATCTTATTCATACGCGGTTATTTCCAGACTAAAAATGTTTCTTTCAAGGAGTAGAACTGATGGCTGACGCAACTAACGATAAATCATTAATGGAAAAAGTCGTATCACTCTGTAAACGACGAGGTTTCATCTTCCAGAGCAGCGAGATCTATGGCGGTCTCGGCAGCTGCTGGGACTATGGACCTCTCGGCGTGGAACTCAAGAGAAATCTCAAGAATGAATGGTGGCGCGCCATCGTACAGGAAAGAGATGATGTTGTCGGTCTCGATGCCAGCATCCTCATGAGCACCCGAGTATGGGAGGCCAGCGGCCACGTTTCCGGCTTCTCCGATCCTTTGGTCGAATGTAAGAACTGCAATGGACGTTATCGAGCAGATGATCTTGAAGATCCCACCAAATGTCCTGCCTGCGGATCTCCGCTTTCTGAACCCCGTCAGTTCAACCTGATGTTCAAAACATTCATCGGTCCTGTCGAAGACAGTGCTTCAGTAACATATCTCCGACCTGAGACCGCTCAGGGCATCTTCGTAAACTTCGATAATGTCCTCAATACAACACATAAGAAACTTCCGTTCGGTATCGCCCAGCAAGGTAAATCATTCCGAAACGAAATCACTACCGGCAACTTCATCTTCCGCTGCCGTGAATTCGAACAGATGGAACTGGAGTTCTTCGTCAAGCCCGGAACCGATATGGAATGGTTCCAGCACTGGCTCGACGAAAGATGGAACTGGTATCTCGGTCTGGGAATGAATCCTGAACATCTTCGATTCCGAGCACATCCGAAAGAAGACCTGGCTCATTACGCAAAATGCTGTTCAGATATCGAATATCTGTTCCCCATGGGCTGGAGCGAGATGGAAGGTATCGCCAACCGCGGCAACTTCGATCTTTCCCAGCATTCCAAATTCAGCGGCAAAGCTCTCAATGTCTTCGATGAAGAAAGCAAAGAGACTATCATTCCTTATGTGATTGAACCTTCAGCCGGTGTCGACCGCGGTGTCCTCGCCTTCCTCTGTGAAGCATATACCGAAGAACCCGACAAGGATGATCTCCGAATAGTTCTCAAGCTCCATCCTAAACTGGCTCCTTTCAAGGTCGCCGTTCTTCCTCTCAGCAAGAAGGAACCTCTTGGAAGTCTCGCCAAAGAGATCTACTCCAAGCTGCGAAAAGTATTTTCTGCCACCTATGATGATGCTCAGAGCATCGGCCGACGTTACCGACGTCAGGATGAGGTCGGCACACCTTTCTGTGTCACAGTCGATTTCGACACCATCGAAGACAAGATGGTCACGCTTCGAGACCGCGACACTATGGAACAGGTCCGAATCCCTATTACAGAACTGGAAGCTACACTTCACGCTAAATTAGGGCTCTAAGGAAGAACTGAATAAATGAGAATCGTCCACTTTGCCGATCTGCATCTGGGCGTTGAGACTTATGGGAAATCTCTAACAGAGAGCGGCCTACCTAGTCGTATGGAAGATTTCCTTAAGAGTCTTGACGACTTAGTGGACTTTGCAATCGATAATGATGTCGATGCGGTTATCTTCAGCGGGGATCTATATAAGAAGCAAAATCCGTCCATGACTCAGCAGCGTGAATTCGCTAAGAGAGTAAAAAGACTGACCGAAAAAGGTATCCCCTTGAATCTCCTCATGGGCAATCATGACCTTTCCAACAACACAAAATCAGCATCCTCCGGCGATATCTTCAAAACATTGGCTATTCCCCATGTTTACGTAATGACCAAAGCCGAGCTTATCGTCATGGATACAAAGAGTGGTCCGCTGCAAGTAGTAGGAATGCCATGGATCCAGCGAGCCAATGTCATGACACGCAAGGACAACAAGAATCTCAGTATCGAGGAACTCAACGGAGAGATATCGAGAATCGTAAGCAAACGTACCGCCGAACTGGCAAGTAAAGTCGACACTACATTACCGTGTATTTTCACAGGACACCTTTGGGCAGCAGGTTCAACTACCGGAACAGAAGAAAACAAGCTGACATTAGGCTCAGACCCAGTGATACAGATTTCCACTATTGCATTACCAGAGTTTGATTATGTGGCTCTTGGACATATCCACCGGATGCAGGTACTTCGTGAATCTGATCCTCCTGTAATATATCCAGGCAGCCTGGAAAGTATCGATTTCGGAGATGCCGGTCAGGATAAAGGCTTTTACATAGTAGATATAAACAAAGCGGAACATAAAGTCGAATACAGATTCATACAATCCAACGGACGAAAATTCATCAAAAAAGAGATTTCCGTAGATATAGATGATCTAAATCCGACTCAAACAGTACTGGCACATCTTCAGAAAAGAGAAAATGAACTAAAAGACAATATCGTCAGGCTCACCATCAATATCGACAATGAGATCGAGAAATTGTTAGATGACCAGGCAATAAAGAGCTACTGTGATTCACTCGCCTATCACTTCGAATTGATCAAAGAACGAAGCAGGATGACCCGTAACAAGGTACGTGTAAATTTTCAGTCTAACGCCACTCCCGAAAAGATACTGGAGACTTATCTCAACGAGAACTCTCAGAATTACACAGATGAACGCAGAAAAAAGCTCTTTGAATACGGAAGCCAAATCATTCAGGAAGCATTGCAGAAGGAAGACGAATGATACCACCTGAATTAGCTGAAACTGCTCCATTCGAAGACCGTGCAGATGCCGGAAGATATCTTGCACAGCAGCTTCTGCGATATTCCGGAGCACCCATCCTTGCTATCCCTAACGGCGGCGTTCCTTTAGCTATAGCCATCGCTATCTCATTACACTCGGACATAGATGTCGTCATTTCGAGAAAGCTCCCTATCCCACTGCGTCCAGAAGGCGGATTTGGGGCAGTTGCCGATGACGGACAGCCCATTTTCAATGAACCGATACTAAAGGCCTTAAATATGACAGATTACGACATCAACTATGTCGTGAATAAAGTCAGATCAGATATCCTTCAGCGCACCAAACTGTATAAAGGCAACAAACCACCCACGCTGCTTGCGGGCAAAACTGTGATTCTAGTCGATGACGGGCTTGCCACCGGATACACCATGCTGGCTGCTATCCGATCCCTGTCCAAACGTAATCCTAAAGAGATCATCGTGGCCGCCCCAAGTGCATCCCGCGAAGCTATCGCATTAATGCGTCAGGAAAGAGTCAAACTGGTACTGGGCGCACAGCCAAGACCCGGAAAGTATTACGTAGCAGCAGCCTACAAACATTGGACGACCCTGTCAGATTCAGATGTTCAGCGAAGACTGACAGACTGGTATAACCGATTATCATCTGCGAGGACAGTCAACGGTCCTCAGGAAGCTGTACCGACCAGTAATATCATTCCTGGACAAACAGTGATCACTCCTCCAGTCAGATCATTCACTAACACAC
>JAEEGF011551962.1_pt1 | contig 14370 bp, 7 predicted proteins | sample 9134171 | NCBI WGS metagenome assembly JAEEGF01 (sample SAMN16246542, study PRJNA631951) | gut metagenome | biome: gut microbiome; feature: rumen; material: AP-attached | host: Bos | place: Iran: Karaj | collected 2018-10
CGATCGGGAACCGCCGCGGCTTCAAAAAGTTTTGCAAGCTCTGTACCAGTTGAATAAGTGTTGGAATCCGCCATCTTCATCTACCTGTTTTTTGTTTGTTGCTACTACTATTAAAAATTTGAATTTTTACCATCTTATTTGTTCGTCTTCCTGTAGTTGGAAACCACATTCGACGCGATCCGTCGCGCCTCCAGCTCACTCCAAAGCGGCGGAAGCATCAGGAAACCGCTCTCATCATACGGCGGAATCATCATCGTCCCACAGAAATAACCGTCCAGCAGAATCACCATCGTCTGGTTGCCATACTCTCCCGTCGCCTGCCGCCAAAGTCCCATCCCCTTGCGGTCCAGCTTCATCCGAAGCCCCCACTTTCCATTGTCGCCACGCACAAGCTCTGCCGCACCAAAACAGGACGAATCCACAATCGGGAAACGGCTCACGATATGTTCGTTCCGCCCCATGACGTCATAGACTGGCTGGATCAACGCCGTATCTGGCGCAAACGCATTCCGCCGAACCTCCCGATGAAGGCTAAGGCAGAAGACGGGTGTTCTCCAAGAGTCAAACAGCGCACATCCTGTCCCGCACAGCAACAGCAACCACAGACCAATCAATCCGATATATTGACTCATCCGCTTCATCTTACTCTACTCCGTTTCATCCAGTTTCCTGTACAACGTCCCTTTGCTGATGCCGAGCATCTTTGCGGTCTTATCCTTGTCGCCACCACATTCTTCCAACACACGGTTGATATATTCGCGCTCGTGGATTCGCAAATACGCTTTCAGTGTCAACTCCGCGTTGCGTTGTGGATGGCCGGCCAATATCTCAGCCATTTCGGCCTCGTCTTCCTGTTCATCCGCCTGACGCAGTTCCTCCGCCGACGGACGGAACTCGTCCGGCAAATCATAGACCCCCAGCGGCATCCCCCCGCGGTTCGACAGCGCCATGATGCGCCGCAAAGAATTCTCCAATTCGCGCACGTTGCCCAGCCAGTCCCGCCGAGAAAGCACATCCATCGCCTCTTCCGAAAAACCGCCGAAACCGCCGCCGCCCTCTTCGCTCCATTTATCTTGGAAGTAGCTGATCAGCAACGGAATATCGCTCCGTCTCTCCCGCAAAGCGGGCAGATAAAGCGGAAACGCGCAAAGCCGATAATACAAATCCTCTCGGAACACCCCCTCCTTCATCCTCTTCTCCAAATCTTCATTCGTCGCGGCCAACACACGCACATCCACTTTCGTCGCTGTCACACCGCCCACCGGCCTCACCAGCCCGTCCTGCAAAACCCTCAGAAGCGAACGCTGCATCTCTAATGGGATCGACCCGATTTCATCCATGAACAACGTTCCGCCATCCGCCACTTGGAACAACCCCTCTTTGTTTCGTACCGCCCCCGTGAAAGCCCCCTTCACATGGCCAAATAATTCAGATTCAAGCAAATTGGCGGGTATCGCCGTGCAATTGATCGCCACGAACGGGCGGTTGCCGCGTCGGCTCAGACGGTGCAGAGATTTCGCCACCAGTTCTTTGCCGGTCCCGCTCTCCCCGCGTATCAAGACGGACATGTCCGTCGTCGCCACCTTCTCCATCTGCTTGTACAACGCCTGCATGGAGGGATGCTCCCCGATCATCAAGCCGTAATGCAATTCCGGCGTGTCCAGTTTCTTGCATTCGCATGACGCCTCCTCCGTTTTTTCCACAACTTCCGGCTGCTTGCCAGCCCCTCCCGTCGCTTTCAAACGGTCATGGCGTTCCGCCAACACCTTCTCCAGCAACCTCAAAGCCTCTTCCGAACGAATCGGGCGGACAAGAAAACCGGAAGCTCCCGCCTCCACGATCGCCTTGCCTTCCTCAAGTTCCGCGTAATCGACCACCACCAGAATATCCGCCCCACATGCGCCAGACGGCCGTTCCGTCAGCAAACCACGACCGAACTCCAGCCCGCAGACAACGACATCCCACGCTTCCGCATGCAGGACATCGCCCCGGGCCTCCTCTTCGCCACATGATTTGACGCGGTATTCCAGGCTCCTGAACAAACTCCGCAGAACATCGCTCAGATTCGCGTCGTCAACGGCTATCAGTATCTTGGTCTTCATTCAGAATCAGTTTCTAAAACCTATAAAGTCAAAATAATGTATTCCATCATTCCAATATCGCAAGTCAACAGCCCCTTCCTTTGCCAAACTTCTGTTCTTTTTATAAAAAGAGAGAAAAAAATGAATGAAATAATGTGAAAGTTTTGAAAAAGGGCGTATAGTTACATCAAGCGGTTAAAAAAAAGGAAACAATCATAATGGAAGAATACATTTGGGAACAAGCAGAAAACAATGAAGACAGGGTGCAAGCTCTGATCAATGAAGCAGGAGTTACAAGACCCATCGCCCTCGTATTGGACATGAGAGGAATCGGTCCCGAAAAAATACGGGACTTCCTCAACCCGTCCATATCGGACATAGGAGATCCTTACCTCTTGCCTGGCACAAAAGAGGCCTCCGCCAGACTCTGGCAGGCCATCCACAACGGTCAGAGGATTCTCATCCATGGCGACTACGACACGGACGGCATCACCGCTTCTGCCCTCCTCGCATGGGTGCTCCGTCGCAACGGCGGTAACGTGGAATGCTATCTGCCACATCGCATCGACGACGGCTACGGCCTCACCGTCGAATCCATCAACAAGACTCACGCCAATAAGGCGGACCTCCTCATCACCGTCGATTGCGGCATCACCTCCTATGAGGCTGTCCAGGCATCGAAGGAGATGCAGTTCGATCTCATCATCACGGACCACCATACGCCGGGCGTCGAACCGCTGGAAGCGTATGCCGTCGTGGATCCGAAACTGCCTGGCTCACCTGTTGAAATTCAAGAACTTGCGGGCGTCGGTGTCGCCTTCAAAGTCTGTCACGCCTTCTTGAAGTACGGCCGTGAACACGGCTTCGGCGGAGAGGACACGGATTTGCGTCAAGGTCTTGATCTTGTTGCACTTGGAACTGTCGCTGACATCGTCCCGCTCCTCTATGAGAACCGTATTCTCGTCAAACATGGCTTGAAAGTCCTCGCGGGTAAGCAACGTCCTGGAATCCATGCGCTTTGCGAAATTTCAGGCGTCTCCGAAGAACTCGCCACATCAGACATCACCTACCGTCTGGCCCCTCGAATCAACGCCACCGGACGCCTCGGTGCCCCGACGGATTCTCTCCGTCTGCTAGAGGCGGACAACATGGTGGACGCCGCCAATCTCGCACGCAAGTTGGACGAGCAAAACCGCGAACGCCAGACCATTGAGGAAAGCGTCGTGACGGACGCAGAAGCTCAAATTGCAAGACGTTATGACTTGAATTCGACGCGTTCCATCGTCGTCTGGAGCGAAGGCTGGCATCAAGGCGTTGTCGGAATCGTGGCTTCACGTCTTACTCGTAAATACCATCGGCCGTCCGTCGTCCTCACACGCGATCCGTCTGGACAGTTCACAGGATCGGCCCGTTCCATCCGCAAGCTGAATCTGGTTGATCTTCTCGGTGTCTGCTCCGATTCATTGATCCGTTTCGGCGGCCACGCAATGGCGGCGGGACTCTCTCTGACGGAGGAGAATTTGGAGCTGTTCTGCAAGCAGTTCGACGAAGCCGTCCAGAAAGTCCTCGGCATCGATTCCATGAAACCAGTCATCGCCGCTTGTGGAAAAGTCGCATTCAGCGAGTTGGATGATGTTTTCTTCCAAGAACTTGAGATGCTGGAGCCTTTCGGACACGGCAATCCCGAGCCTGTTTACATCACGAAAAACGTCATACCGGAACGTAAAATGCCAGCCGGCAAGAATCACACCCGCGGCATGGTGAAGGACGAATCGGGAACGCGAATGCAGTTCATCGCTTTCGGACGCCTTCCAGACCAATTCCCGCCGCCGCCATGGGATATTGTCTTCTCGCCGCATATCAACCGCTTCAACGGCATCGCAATGCCACAACTCCGGATACTGGACATCAAGCCAGCGGAAGGATGAGCGCCATTTGATACATGCCCCGCCACCACGGCGGGGCTTTTTTTTACTTAACGCCATAAACCATAGGCCATAAGCAATCAGCCATCTTATCGGTTACGACAAGATGATATTTTCGCATGTCCCGCCATTTGGAATCATCGGCAGGACACTTTCCGAGGCCGTCGTGTGAATATCAAGCAGATACGGTTCTTTCGTCTTAAGCATTTCCTGTAGCGCCGCATCCAATTCGTCTGCCTTCCAAACGTCACATCCCGCAATTCCATAGCCTTTGGCGATCTGCACGAAATCCGGATAGGGGCGCTTCGCACGCTCCACCTTCATATCCGTATCCGCATGGACACCGTCGTAGAACTGATCTTCCCATTGCGACACCATCCCTAGTATCTGGTTGTCCAAAATAATCATCTTCAACGGCAGATTCAAGGCATAAACCGTCGCCAGTTCCTGAATGTTCATCTGGAAACCGCCGTCGCCGTCAATGAGCACGACTGTTTCATCTGGAGCGGCCAGCTTCGCGCCAATCGCCGTCGGGAGCCCGAAGCCCATCGCGCCAAGACCGCCGCTCGTCAGCAACTGTCTCGGACGGTTGTAGTTATAGAACTGTGCCGCCCACATCTGGTTCTGCCCAACACCAGTCACAATCGTCGCCTCGCCCTTTGTCAGCTCCGCTAATCGTGCAACCACCTGTTGTCCTTTGATTTCCTGCCCTTCCCCTTTTTTGAATTTGAACGGATGCTCCGCCTTCCATTTATCCGTCAGCTCAAGCCAGAATTCATGGCGACCACGCTCCGGTTTTTCCAACATCGCGCGGAAAAGCTCCTTCGCATCGCAGACAATCGCCAAATCAGCATGCTTGTTCTTGTTGATTTCCGACGGATCGACATCCGCATGCACTATTTTTGCGCGAGGTGCGAATTTCGCGAGATTGCCTGTCACACGGTCGCTGAAACGCACACCGACACCAATCAGCAAGTCGCATTCATGCACCGCTTTATTTGCCGCATAGCAACCATGCATGCCTAGCCATTTCAGACTCAGACGGTGGTCTTCTGGAAATGCGCCAATGCCCATAAGTGACGTCGCAACAGGTATCTGATAAGCTTCTGCAAAAGCTAGAAGTTCTTTATTTGCAGCGGAATGGATGATTCCGCCGCCGACAAACAAGCATGGTCTGCGGCTTTCCTTCAACATCGCCCGCAAAGCCGTGATGTTTTCCGCCTTCGGTGTAAAAACATCCAATGTCTTATGCAAAGACGGTTTGGGAGAAGATTGGGGATCGCAGACCGCCTGCTGCACATCCCATGGGATGTCGATGACAACGGGCCCTGGCCGTCCATTTTTCGCCAGAAAGAACGCTTCTTCAAGCACTTGCGGCAATTCCAACGGATCAAGCACTAGATAGCTGTGCTTTACGCAAAGCCGCGTCATGCCGATGATGTCCGTCTCCTGGAAGGCGTTTTTGCCGATAAGATGTTGATTCACCTGCCCTGTAATGACGACCATCGGCACGGAATCCGCACAGGCATCCGCAATACCCGTCACGAGATTCGTCGCGCCTGGCCCACTCGTCGCCATGCAGACGCCGACTTCGCCCGTCTTCCGTGCATAGCCGCCGGCAGCAAACGCGCCGCCCTGCTCATGGCGTGGCAAAATAACACGAACTTTTGCGTCATGCAACGCATGATGCAACGCCATCGACGCCGCGCCCGGATACGCGAACACAAACGGAACACGCGCTTCTTTAAGGCAGTGTGCAACAATCTCGGCACCCGTCATCGCAGTGCCTTTCTTCTGGACTGTCTGTTTCATGTCTATCTAAAGGTCTTAATTATATGTCTTCTTCCCCTATAATAATGTAATGACTGTATGTCTGTCTGCAAGTGCATCATGTCATGAGATGCCATGTGATGACGACTACCACACGTCGATACTACCACTGCTGGCGGTCTAAAATACGGTAATTTGCTGCCTCCTGCACATGGCGGCATTCGATTCGCTCAAGGCCGTCAAGATCAGCCAACGTTCTGGCAACACGCAAGATACGATCGTATGCACGGGCTGACAACTGCAATTCCATAATCATCGACTGCATCGCATACGCGCTCGTCGAGTCCAGTTCGCAGAATTGATCCATCATCTTCCCGCTGAGGCTTGCATTGTCGCGAATGCCTGTTCCCGCATATCGCTGTCGTTGGATTTCCCGTGCCGCCAATACTCGAGAACGGATCGTCGCAGAATCCTCCCCCGAACGTTTCTTGGTCAGCATCTCACTGTCCAACGGTGCCAATTCGACATGCATGTCCACACGATCAATCAATGGCCCGCTGATCCTGCTACGATAGCTCATGATCATGCCCGCCGTGCAATGACATGGACGGCGGGGATGTCCATAATATCCACATGGGCATGGATTCATCGCCGCCACCAGCATGACACGGGCGGGAAACATGAACGTCCCACTTGCACGGGCCAATACCACTTCGCCAGTCTCAAGTGGTTGCCGCAGAACCTCCAACGTATTTCGTTTGAATTCAGGCAGTTCATCCAAAAACAACACGCCGTTGTGGGCCAAACTCAACTCCCCAGGCCGCGGATTGGCGCTACCGCCAACCAGCCCCGCATCACTGACCGTATGATGCGGCGACCTGAAAGGCCGCCGAACCATCAATCCTTTCTTCCCATCAAGCAATCCAGCTATACTGTAGATTTTCGTCACTTCCAACGCCTCCTCCACGTCCAGCAATGGCAAGATGCCAGGTAACCGCCTCGCTATCATGCTCTTACCGCATCCAGGACTGCCAATCATCAGCAAATTGTGATTGCCAGCCGCCGCCACCGTAATTGCACGCTTGGCGCTCTCCTGTCCTTTCACATCCGCAAAATCCATGACCTCCGCCATGGATTCAGCGGCGTAAATTGACTGGATGTCAACCACAGTCGCCGCCTGCCGACTGTGCCCCTGCAATACTTCCACCGCATCTGCCAACGTCGCAACTCCATAAACGGCAACGCCAGACGCCAACGCTGCCTCCTTTGCGTTCTCTGCTGGAACCAACATTCGCCTCATACCATGATCACGTGCGTACATAGCCACTGCCAACACCCCCTGAATGCCACGAACCTGCCCGCTCATCGCCAATTCGCCGATGACCATCGTGCTATCCAGTCCTGTGCAAGCCAGCTGACCATCCGCCTGCAATACACCCAACGCCATCGGTAAGTCATACGCACTTCCGCTTTTATGCAAATCCGCAGGGGCAAGATTCACAATCGACCGCCCACGTGGCATCCGATATCCAGAACTCTGCACCGCCCCCCACACACGCTCACGGCTCTCCCGTATCGCCATGTCCGGAAGCCCTACAACCGTCATAGACGGCCCCTGCTGGTCCACTTGATCAGGAGGAGGCGGAACCAAATTCACTTCAATTTCCACTCCTTTGACATCCATTCCACGTATCGCCGCGCTGTTCACATGCACAATCATCATTGCCTCCTATGGTCTATTCAAATATTTTCTTTTATAATATATCATCGTTTTTATAAAATGCAATTCATAATAATTCTTATAAAATCATAATAATTCCTATAAATTCACAATAAGTCATATGACTCGCTATAATTTATCATTAATGATTTGAAAAACTCCCCACATTTTCAAAATTTCATTCTTTATCGTATGATGCAAGAAAAGCATCATAAAAAAGCCAATGCAAGATACGAGAATGGACATCCAATTCATGTATTCTCTCTTGCTTGGATAGATTTTTTCCCGCCATGATTGGAAAAATCCACTTATGCGTGAATATTAAGTTTCATATTGATTATTATCCATGATTGTCAATCAGAGCAATTATCCCAATCCATCCAACAGCAAAGGAGCACAACATGAAAAAACTGCTGTCCATTCTCATCTGCATCACCTTCGCCATGTCCGCTTTCGGCGCGGAATGGTATGTCTCCGCCGCTACAGGCAAGAAGAAGAACGAAGGCACCTCTAAAGACGCCCCGTTGAAGGCCATCTGGAATGCCTTGGAAAAGGCCGCGCCCGGCGATGTAATCCACGTCGCCCAAGGCAATTACCACGGCAAGACCTCCTGCGGTTGGATTCTCATTGACAAACCGATCACGATTATCGGCGGTTATTCCGACGACTTCAGTGCACGCGATATCACCAAATATCCGACGATGCTGAAGCCCACCAACGAAATGAACCAGACCAAGCCCATGATGGATGTCGGAACCGTTGGCTTCAAGATGTACAAAGCCGCCAATGACGCTGCCACACTCGTCAACACAACCACTTTGATTGACGGACTATACATCGACCAAGGCGATGCGAACAGCTATCACGCCGTCAAGGGCAAGCCCGAAGGCGTCGAAACTGGCATGTATCTGGATCCGCCCGCGAAAGGCAACACGCAGTTCCCCTCCATCAACTCTGCTGAACTTAAAGGCGTCAGCGTCGGCAATCTGACCATTCAGAACTGCGTCTTCCTGAACGCTTCCAACTACGGCATTCAGCTCAACCACTTCCAAGGTGATGTCAAAATTCTCAACAACGTCTTCATCAACAACCGCATGCAAGCCTGCGAAGTCGTCAGCACCAACGCCAAGACTGGCATGGTTAATTTCGAATTCGCCTACAACACCGTCCTCTTCAGCTGGAGCCGCACATCCGAAATGACGGACATGGGTTTCGCCGTCCGCGCCAATGCGAAAATCAACTCCAATATTCATCACAACATCTTGGGACTCAGCGTTCTGTATGGTTTCGACAACACGAAGGGCGATGACAAAACCAAGAAAGTCTCTCTCGACAACAACATCTTCTTCCTCAACAAGAAAGGTGACGCGGCCATCACCATCAGCCCGAACATCAAGCCCTTCTTCGTCACTGACGACGCATGGGAAGATTTTGAAGACTGCACGGGCATCGAAAGTCTCGAAGACAACAAGTCCCTCACCGATCCCGCCCTCTTCAAAGACATCATCGACAAGGCCTACTTGGAAGGCTTCCTCGCCGCAAGTTATTCCGAGAAAACCGATTACAACGAAAATTCCGCCGCCAACGTGTTCCGCGCCGCCATGGGCATGAACAAAGTCGGCCAGATCGAGACGAAAGTCTCCATGTTCGCCAACCGCTATCCGTCCGAAAACGTCCTGAAGTTCTTCGGTGCCGTCCAAGGCACTGGCGCCCAGGCCGTTAAATAATGGTTGACTAACTGTGCAAGATACAAGCCCGACGTCGGTTGCGGCGTCGGGCTTTTCGCTTTTCAGACCGTCTTTTCCAATCTTGCCCACTGTTGTCACGTTTATCCTTTGACAAGAATGTTCACATCGAAAGGAGATTCACATGACGCGCCCCATGTTGCTCATCACCATGCTTTCCCTCAGCCTGACAGCCCAGCCGCTCCCGTTGCTCACGCCTAAAATGTGGGCGCCGCACGAAGATGGCGGCAACGCGCCATCCTATCAGAAGCTTGACGACGATTCCGTTCGTTTTTCCTTCAATACGCAAAACGGCAAATACGGCTGGGGCAACATCCGCATGTCACCGCTGACGCTGCCGCCGAAATCCACAGGACTTTCTTTTGAAGTCTTCGTGGAGGAAGCGGCAGACAACGCCGTCATGCACGTCTGGCTTTTCGAAAAAGATAAAGACGCATGGCTCTCCAGAGTCAACTTCATGGACGGCAAGGGATTAAGTGAAGTGAAAAACACATGGCGCAAGGCCAATTTGCCGTTCGCATCATTCCGTTTCGAGCCGCGCGGCGCCAAAAATCGCAACTTCATGTCCGTCGAATACATGCTGTTCGGTTTCAATTTTGGCAACCAAACCGTCCGTGTCCGAAATCTCGCCTTCACAGGAGAAGAGGTCGAATCCATTACAGTAAAAACATCTCTTCCGCAAGATTGGAAACATGAAGATCCAGTCGGACAGCGCATCGCCATTTATTCAGACGAATCCGTCGAAAAACTGCCATCCCATGCCGATGCGCAACGTCTGGCCAATCTTCTGAAAGCCAAAGGCTTCCATCCGCAGATCATGACGTCCAGCGACCTGTCGTCACCAAACTTTCTGTCAAAACAAGCCATCGATCTACTCATCCTCCCGAACGCGCCGTTCTTCCCGCTGAACGCTGTCCAGAATTTCCGTAAGTTCCTAAAAGAAAAAGGCTCTTTTATCTCCATCGGCGGCTATCCGCTGGATCGGCCAGGCGTACCGACAAAAGACGGCTGGGCGACTGTCGATTCCGGCGTGACGGCTGACAAAGTCGGTACGGGCGAACCGATTGACGCACGTCTCAACACACGCTACGGCACCCATGGTGACACGATGCAACTCCAGCCTGATCAAATCGGGCTGTGTGATCCATCGTTCCTCCTGTTACGGACACGCTCCCTCCGTCCCGCCCCCAAGCAAAAATGGTTCAATTCATCATGGTCTTTTGGTGAAAAAAGACAGGAAGACGGTTCCGTGGAAGGTCCCGCCGCCGTCGCCATGACAGGCTCCAACAGTCCGGTCTTCCCCAATGTCCATGCACGTTATATTCCTCTTATCCAATCACTTGACTTTTGGAAGCGCAACCGCGGCCCCGCCGCGGCCGCCGTCCTGAACCACGCAGGCCCGTACAACGGCTCCAACTGGGCGATGTTCACGCCGACGAACCGTAATCTTTTCGACGGCTCACAGCCTGTTCTCGACGAACTCTTCGTCGATCTCTGCCAAAAGCTCCTTGCACCGTCCTACCTTATTAATACATCATCGGACAGACCGTGCGCACGGCGCGGCGACACCGTCGTCTTTACTGTCAGCGGCATCAACGCCACTGGTCATCCTCTGCGCGTCCGTTTCATTATCGATGACAAAGAGTTCGCCACCGCGATGGCTGATTCAGACCGTTTCCAAGTCTCTGCCAGTTGGAATGTTCCACAGGATGACAATCAGTCATTCCATACATTTACCGCCGAGTTGCTTGACGGCGAAACGGCCATCGACATAATGGAAAACGGCATCTCCGTCTGGAGCCAAGAGGCTCTCGCCAAAGGACTTAACATTGAACTAAAGGACAACTATTTCAACCTCAACGGTCAACCGACGTTCTTCATCGGTGCCAATACGACAGGCATGATGTGGTATTCCGCCAACGAAAATCCGCTCGTATGGAAGAAGGACTTCGCCGCCATGCGCGACTTCGGCCTTAACTTCCTGCGAATCTTGCATTTCTCGCCCTTTGCCCACCTGCCCGTCAACTTCCGCTGGAATTCACAAGCTCTACTGGAACAACCGCCCTACACACAAAGCCAGACGGACGCCATCGTCCAACTTGCGCAGGAACATCAGATCATGCCGTTCCTAAGCCTCCACGACTGGATTGGACTGGATCTCAGCCAAGCCGATCTTGATGCCCAAAAGACGTGGAACAAGTTTTGGGTCAGCCGTTACAAAGATGTTTCTGGCATGTTCTATGATATTCAGAATGAACCGACTACAGGGCTTGGTAATACAGAAGTGCTCATGCCGTTGTTTAAGGATTTTCTTGAAAAACAGTACGGATCAGTCGAAAACGCGCAACAGGCATGGAAAGAGTCTGGAGCGGACACGGAGCTCACGCTTTCTGTGAAACCGAAAAATTGGCAGGATCTCCGCGCACGGGATGTCGAACTATTCCGCTCCGTCGTTTTTTCACGTTGGGTCCGCGAAAATCAAGAAGGTATTAAATCTGGAAATCCCAACGCGTTAGCGACTGTTGGACATCTGCAGACATTGACCTCTTGTGACAAATTCGACGGCGCAGATGAACAAGATTTCGTCAACGTCCATCACTACGGAGCGCTCACAAACATGCGGTCTGTCATCAAGATGATGGACCGCCGTTTTGACGGCAAATCCATCTCCCTCGGTGAGATGGGTTCCGCCATCGCCCATGGTGCGCGAAACGCAGGCCAGTGGGGCGACACCGCTGAAGCGTCCATCCGCCACTATCTGGCCGTCGGCCACTGCTCGCTCGGCATGGGCGTCTCCTTCATGGGCTGCTGGTCATGGAAAGACTTCCAGGACTGTGTCTTCCCGTGGGGCATCAACCATGCGGATCTGACCGCCAAGCCCGTGCTAGAAGCCTACCGCAACATGGCGTTGCTCTTCCGCAACGCCAAAGTCCGTTACGAATCGCCGTCGCTTTTCATCGTCATTCCGGATGGCATCCGTTCAGGCTACGCAACGCCGCAAATCCATGAAAACCTCCGCGTCGCCATTGACACGCTGTTGACGCTCAACGTCCCCTTCGGCGTCATCAACGAATGGAAGCTCGACAAACTTCCAAAATCCGCCAAGGCTCTCGTCTGGCCGCTCGCCTACGGCGCGAAGGACGAGACATTTGCGCAAATCGCCAATTTCGTCAAAAACGGCGGTCATCTTCTGATGACGGGCGATCCACGCTTCGGTTGGTCACGCCAGCCGAACCGTTTAGACCGTCTGGCAAAACTCGGCCTGAAGGCTGATTTTGCACCAATTGGACTGCCGGACGCCAAAGCATTCATGACAAATGTTTTGTCAGAAAACAAATCCGTCCTCTGGCAGCCAGCGGCGGCGGAAATGCTTGACCGCAAGCAACTTCGCGTTCTCTATCAGGACTTTCTCGACAACGTCTCAGGCCTGCAGCGCATCCGTCTGAACATAGATAATGGATCGCTCATGGCGTTTGACGTTCCACTCCATAATGGCCGCGCCTTCACGCTCGTCAATTTTGCGGACGCGGAGCAGTCCGTCACCGTTCCGGCCCACAACGGCTATCCGAAACTTGATTTCTCCGTCGCCCCGCTCCGCACGGTCTTCCTCCAATGGGACAACCAAGGCAACCTTGTGGCAGTCAATGCTTTCAAGCATTTGGAAATCAACGGTAAAGCCGTCTTCTCCAAACTCAATGACACAGCCGTCCTCTCCTTGGACGGCAAGGATATCCGCCAATCATCGCAACTCGCCCTGCTCCCCTTCAAAAACGGCATCGAAATCGATATCATCCGCGATGAAAACGCCAAACCATTTGGCCAGATGGAGATAGGGGAATTCCGAAATGGAAAATGGTGCATGCTTTCACGTTTCTTGCCAATTCACAACAAGCCAACCTTCCAGAATACAGACGCGCCATACGACATCCGCCTTCTGATGGCCAGCGATGAAATCAGCCAAGCCCAAGCCGCCCTCGAAAACCTCCTCCTTTTCAAGTAACCTAACTTACGATTATCAAAGATCATGCGTCACTTCCTACCTATTATTATGCTTCTTTCTCTCCCTCTAGGTGCCGAAATTCTGAAAAACACCAGTTTCGAAGAAGTCAAAGACAACACTTTCGTCAATTGGGCGAGAAACAATTTCCGCACAGGCGGTTCACTCTCCATCGGAACATTCGGTGGACATACTGGAGACAAATTCGCCATCTGCCATAGCAATTCCGACCAAGAGCGCGAAGCGTGGACCCAACGCCAGCCGCTGCCACAGAACAGCGTCGCCGTAATCGTCTCCGCATGGTACCGCTGCACGCCTGAAGTGAAGGCCGCTAACAACACGGGTCCTTCTCTCCGCGTCCATTGGTTCGATGCCGACAAAAAGGAAATCTTGCTGGAGCAGAAATTCTTCCCAGTCGTCGATGACTGGACGCATGTCCACAGCCTGATGTTCATCGCCCCGCCGGACGCCGTGCAGGTGGAACTCCAACTCCACCACTGGCTTACGCCAGGCGAAACACATTGGGACGACGCCTCCCTCATGCCCATCAGCCATGAGACAATCGCCCAGAACCGCGAACTCGTCGCACCGCTTCTCGGTATTGACCGTGAGCCTGTCTTCGGTCAGAATCTGCCCTATTCGCCTGAGAATGAAGAAGTTGTCACGATGAACCCACCACCTTTCCGTTGGTTACCCGTCGCCCGTGCCTCAAGCTACACGCTCCAATACAGCCAGTCGCCTGACTTCAGTGACGCAACACTTACGGAAGTGACGAATTATCCGTGGCTTGTCCATGTTCCCACAACGCCGCTCGCCAACGGCAAATGGTATTGGCGGTATGGTGCGGATATCGCCAATATCGGTATCATTTGGAGCCAGACACGGTCGTTTACAGTGACGCAAGATGCTCATATCTGGCCATTTCCAGCTCCGGAGCAATTCAAAGTCGCCTTGGCTCGCCCACGCCTTTTCGTCAAGCCCAAAGGCCTGAATCTCATCCGCAAACGCGCCCGTTCAGGCGATTTGAAAACCATGGCGGAAAATCTGCTGAAACAAGTGAAAACCTTTGCAGGAGAAGAACTTGTCAAAGAGCCCGACTGGTTACCAAAAGGCGGACAGGCCCGTAACCAAG
>JAEEGF011990291.1_pt1 | contig 14368 bp, 18 predicted proteins | sample 9134171 | NCBI WGS metagenome assembly JAEEGF01 (sample SAMN16246542, study PRJNA631951) | gut metagenome | biome: gut microbiome; feature: rumen; material: AP-attached | host: Bos | place: Iran: Karaj | collected 2018-10
CTATTAATATCTTGAAGATGTTTAACATCATATTCTTTTATATCTGATAAAACATCTATTAAATATTTAACATCTTGATATGTAAGTTTTCTATTTCCTTTTTTGGTTGCAACATACTCATATAGTTTTATATCTTTAACAAATGCTTTTAATGTTTTTCCCCTATCTTCTGGAATAGTTACAGTTTTAAATGAGTATGACATACTATCTGATGATAAGTTTATATTGTTATTAAGTGATGTAATCAAGAATGATGCAAACTCTACTATCCAATCTGAATCTACAATAAGTCCATTATCAAACTTGATAGTACTATTGTTATTACAAACATATTCACCATTTGATAAAGCTGGAACAACATAAGAAATAAGCTTTTCTTCGTTGTTAATTGTAGGAATCTGTTTTTTAAAGAAATTAATACCTTTTGTTTTATCTAAATAGTATTTTAATTCTTTTTTATCAAGTTTATTATAGTCTTCTTTTGTTACTTTTCGATTGTTTAATATTTGAAGTGAGGTATATAACAGATCAAGGGAAATTGTGTCGAAATCATTAATGAATTTAAGGTTTTTACTTTTATTATTGGTAATTTTTTCCACATAAATAGAAAGAAATTCATTAGATTTCGCCATATTAACAAAGGTATTTAATTTTGATATATTTTCTAATATCGCACTTTCCCTCATTTATTCTCACCCTATTATTAGTATATCATATTTTTTTTGTTTTGGTTATTTTATTGTTATTATTTCGATACCATTTTCTTTTAATTTTTTTGTTGTTATACCATCACCATCTATTAACGTTTTAGTAAATGTTCCATCATAAACTTTACCATTACCACAAGATGGACTTCTAGCCTTTAATAAGGCTTTTTTTACATCATATTTTTTGGCCAAGAAGAGTGTTTCTTCTGCTCCTTTTTGAAAGTTTCTAGTAACATCTTGTCCTTCTGTATTAATAACTCTATTACCCTTTGCTTCTGCTGCTAATCTTGGTGTAGGTAAACCTCCCATTATTTCAGGGCATATAGGGATGATTTCATAATCTTTTAAAAACTCATCTATTTCTTTAGAAGAATTATTTCCTCCATCATATTTACAATTAACTCCTAACAAGCAAGCACTAACTAATATTTTTTCTTTCATATTTACTCCTCGATATTGGTTACTTTACCAATCAATAAGACATCATTTGTTTCTTTATTAATAATTAAGAAAACGAATGGACGATTTAGAATTACTTTTTGTAAATCTTCGTCTTCTACTATTGTTTCGATAGATGATGGCTCAATTGATGTGTTTTCAGTACCCTTTTCTGATATATCTATTTTAGTGTTTTGAATCATTTGACTTATATAAATATTGTCATTGGTCATTTTAGTAAGATTTGCATCTTTATTATATATATCTGTAATATTATAGTTTTTCAATAATTCTTTGACATCTATTCTGTTTTGATAACTCATTTTTGGTATACCTATAACTATTCTTTTACTCTTTTGATTTTTTATTAATGAGTCGATATCAAGAGAGCTCAAAGTAAATTCATTTTCTTTTTTAGGAAGGATACCAATAAAACTATATTTGTTGTTTTCAAAATTTTTAATGAAACCATACGCGTTGGTATTTTCTAAATATGTTGATTCATTTGCATACATCATTTCAACCGTTGAAGCTCCATTAGTGCCGTAGAATTCTTCTGTTACTACATCTTTTGTTTTAAACGATTCATTCCATTCATAATTAAAATAAAAACTACTTGTTATGATTAAATCTTGTTCTTTTAAATCTTTTTGATCAATTGATCTAGATGTTTCAGAAACTTCGTTTTTAGTATTACCATTGATTTTTTTTGATGCATCATTAATATTATCATAATCTAATGATTCCACTTTTATATTATAATCTTTTTCTATTTTTTGGGTGTATTTATTAGATAACTGTTTATGTTTATTAGTATCATAATAAAAGTTAATATTACTTTTTATTTCATTTTTAATTTTGTATGATTCATAATTATCTAAGACATTGTTAATTAATCCTTTAATATTATATGCATTATAGTCTTTGTTTTTTTCGCTCAATGTGTATTTCTTTATTTGACTAGTAGTTAATTTATTTTGGTTATTAATTCTTTCAAAAGTTAATGATGTTTTATTACATAGTAAAATAATTTTTTCTTTTTCTGCATTTGCTAGAGATGTAATGGTTTTTATATCTAATTCATCATATTTATTTTGTTTAAATTCTTTTATGTATTCTAAGTACAATTTATCATATTCAGTTTCATTTTCTTTTGTCGATTTAATAAGGTCTGTTTTTTCTTTGGATATTTTATTGACTGTATCTAAATTGTTTTGGAAATAGTTTTTTATTTGCTTTGAACTATTATTATCTGTTCCATTATAAATAGCAGCTAATTGAAGGTTGATATTATATGGGGAGATAACAATGTTGTCATTGGTTTTTATATAATCAACCATATTAGCTGATGCATTGGCACTATAAATCTTGCCAGTGTAATAAACTGTGCTGGCATTAGTTATAGTTTCTTTATCATTTAAAGAGTAAATATTAAATGTAATTATAGCAAACAAAACTAATAGTATTGTCATACTATATTTATTATATCGTGAAACCCCTTTTTGAAGTTTCTTCATACCTTGTTTTTTCATACTGCTCTTCCTTTTACCATTTGAATTGCAGTATTATTATACCATATTACAAGTTTTTTTAATATTTTATTTCTTTTTTTATCATTTCGATGATGTTTTTAAACAATAAATAATATAGCAATATCCAGATAACTATTGATATTCCTAAGAAAGTATATTTCTCTTTAGTTATACAAAACGCAGTGTCTAGAATCACTGTTGATGATAATAAAGCAACAAAAATTGCTATTAAGATATATTTACAAGTTTGATTAGTTCCCGTTATCATTTCTTCTATTTTATCACTTGTATCACTATTACCATTTTTACCATATATTAGTGATACAATTATTAGAATCATTTTAATAAAATTATGAATAGTTAGCGTTATAAAAAGAATAGACACTGGAATTGTTATAAACAAATAATAATGGTTAAGTACAAAAATACTATTATATGAAATAATACTAGCTATTAAATACAGTAAAAAACATATGGCATATGTTGTTATTAACAGTATTTTATTTCTCCTAAATTCCATCTGATCACCTATTCTATAATAGATGTAGTAATATAACGCCTATTCTAGATATTATTATATCATATTTTTTTAATAAGAGATTCAAATAGTAAATCAACTATGTAATTTGACGGTTCTAGATTATTCTCTTTTATTAGCTCATCTATTATATTATCGCTATATTCTCTATCCAAATATTTACAAATTGATTCTTTAGTATTATCTATTGTTTCTAAATAGTTTTTAGTATATTGATTGTCTAATATTAATAATGGGATATCTTCTATCCAATTTGTAAAATCATCCAATATTTCTTTAGTACTTTCTTTATATGTAAAAGATGATTTGTCATATGATATCATTTTAAGAAAATCCGGTATTTGAATCAAATCTTCATTTAATCGATAATCAAAACGATCTATCACTTTTAAACCATCAACTTTTATAGCTGATAACTGGATAATATCTCCTTTGCTGGGATGTATTGCAGTTGGTATTATTTCAAGTATTATATATTTGTTTTCTATCAATTTCATATTTTTCACTCCTTTTTATATTTTATCATTTTATTTTGCTAATTTATATTATATAATTATTATATATTGATTAGAAAGGTGTGTGTATATGGCAAAATTTTGTCCTAATTGTGGAAAAGAAGTTGCAGATGGTGAAGTATTCTGCGGATCATGTGGAGCTAATATAAATGGTGAAGCACCTGCAGCTGCTCCTCAACCAACTAGTACTGGAGGTGCAAGTCCTGCCGTTCAAGAAAGAAATATTGTTCTTGCAATCGTTTTATCAATTATTACTTGTGGTATTTATGGTATATATTGGTTTATTGTATTAACTGATGATGCTAATGCTGCTAATGGAGATACAAATGATACTTCTGGTATTATGGCATTTGTTTTCTCTCTTATCACTTGTGGTATTTATGGTTTATATTGGTATTACAAAATGGGTAAGAAAATGTTTGACGCAGGTCAAAAACACGGTGTAGCAATTTCAGACAATTCACTAATTTATATACTATTAGGTGTATTTGGTTTCGGTATAGTTAACTACTGTTTAATCCAAAATGATTTAAATAAAATTGCTGCAAAATAATATGAAAAAAGAAAGAATATTAAAAGTAATATTCTTTTTAATTATAGGAATTGGATTTCTTGTAGGATATTACTTTGTTAATAAGTATTTTCATTTATACATACCTTGTATGATAAATAAAATTACGCATTTTTATTGCCCTGGTTGTGGGATTACAAGAATGTTATTTGCACTATTTAAGGGTCATATTTATGAAGCGTTTATGTATAACCAATTTGTATTTATACTACTACCCTTTTTGTTATTCTATATTCTTTATAAAATATATTTTTATATTGAAGATAAGAAGGTAAGTTTATTAAATAAAGTTCCAAATTGGTGTTATGTAATCTTATTATTGTTAACTATTGGTTGGGGAATTATTAGAAACTTTTTTGATTTTTTACAACCATAAAAAAGGATATTAAATATCCTTTTTTTATTACATATAACTCCTACCAAGTTCCTGTCCAGGTAGCTACTGCTGCTGGAATACTATCATATGAACTTGAATATACTGGATCTACACCTGATTGATCTACACTATATTGTTTAGCGTGATTATATGAAATATATTCAGTAGCGTGTGCGTAATCTCCGGCTGCTCTTTGTGAAACGATGGTTGAGTTACTATTCTTCTTAACAACATTTACAGATAATGTTATTCGAAGAGTAGATAAAGACCCAGAAGGCAGATCAAACATTGCTCCTACTCCATTGTTTCCTTCGTATGAATAATAACCATTTAAAGTGTTACATGAACCACCGGATGTACAATAGTATTCTTCAAAGTCAGCTGATGAAGAAGGCGTTACACTACCATAAAAACCAATACCAATTAGATCATAACTTCTTACTTTAGGCATATTTTTCCATGTTAGTTTTGCTTTATACTTATACATACTATTATTAACTTTAGATATTGTTGTAGTTAGTTTTTTATAATTTGTTTCAACAGTTGCTCGTGGATTACTCTGTTCAGGGTCAAAACTATCATACTCTTCTTTGGTTATTTCTTCAGTTTGAGATATATAAGTAACACCTGTTGATGATTCAATTGGTGTAATTATGGTTGTTGTAACATAGTATTTTTCTTCTTCAGCGACAATATCTTCTGCATATATGAATGATGGTAATAGAAATAATACTACTAAGATTATCTTTTTCATATAGTCCTCCTTTCTATGTTTTTATCGTATCAGCGTACTATAAAAAATAGTCTTGAGGACTCGGCAATTTTATTGAGAATCAATCAATACTTATCTATATTTAAACTAATTGTTTCTTTTTGTTCTAGACTGTTTTCATTTCGATATGTTATTTCAAGTTTTACTTTATTTATCATTTCTTTTGAATTAATCATTGAACTATTCAACCGATGTAATAAATCATTGGTATCTGAAAACGTATATTTTGTGTTTTCATTAATTATTACAGTTATCTTGGTTATATGACTTTCGTTAGTTGTTCCCATATTATTGTTATTGTCAAATAAACTATATAATAACAAATTGTTTGTTTCTTCATTTTGAATGATCAAACCACTTACTCTATAGGTTTCATTACTTGATGATACTTTTAATAATTCATATACGGGAGTGGTATTCTTTATGGTAGTAAATGCTACTAAAAGAGCAAGAATTATCATGATTAATATAATTGTTATATATTTAAAAATATTAAATTTCGGTTTTTCTTCTATACTTAGTAGTTTTATTATATCTATATTAAGTATTTTACATAATGGTTGAATTAGGGATATATCAGGATAATTGATATCATTTTCCCATTTAGAAACTGCTGTATTGCTAACACCTAATTTATCCGCCAATTCTTGTTGGGTTAGTTTTGTTTGTTTTCTTTTTTCAACTATTATTTCACCTAATTTTATGTTCATTTTAAATCACCTAAAAAAAGTTTACTAAAAATAGTAAACTTTTATAGAAATATTATTTATTTTTTTGTACTAGAGCCACCATAATGTAAAGTCTTTTCAGCTCTTTTTAGGTAATCATTTTCAATTCCAACTATTCTTGAATAAGAAACTTTATCTACCATAATGCGATATTCATTATATAATTCTAGATAATTAAGGTCTTTTTCAGGAAAGAAAGATAGTATTTGTTCAAATGACATATCAAATATTCTTTCTTGTAATCGTATTGCTAAAGATGCAAATAGTGCTCTATACTCTTCTTTGTCCTCGGGATTGATATCTCTACCAACATAATATTTTCTCTTTACATAATGGTCTTCTAAGCCGTTATAAAGTTCTTTTAATTCGTCAACACTTCTTAAATGAAACACTAAATTGCTGATTGATAAATATATGTCTGGATCATCATTTCTTATATCGTTTTTAAAGACTCCTAAACGATATGTTGAACCGAGACTTCTTATTATTTCATTAAAAGTTTTATCTTCAATGTGGTTTACAACTCTTACAGGTATGGAACAAAGATGTTTTATGTATTCTATATCTGCTTGTGATTTAGCCGCTCTTTTAAAATTAATGTATGTGTTTAAAAGATATAATAATCTATGACGGCCGTTACTTATACGATAGTAACCATTCATTCTTGTTACATTGATATCATGATTTCTTTTTATTCTATATAGGTTGTCAGTTATAGATGCATCTCTATCAAATCTTTTATCATCACTATTTTCTTTACCATATATCGAATCTATATCATATAATGGATCTCCAGTAAGTCCAGTAAAGGGCCCGGCTTCATATCTAAAGTTATCATCAATGGTTAATACTTCGTATCTTCCATAACCATATGAATACTCGATTTCTGGTTCTTCTTCTACTATTTTCTTTTCTTTATAACAAAGTTTTAATAGTTCATATTTGCTTGGAAGAAATAGATATGATAGATATCTAGAAGGAATACGTTCCATACTGCTACCACGATTTATATCTTCTTGTGATACTATTTTTTTTAAATCATCTGCTGATATTACTATCATCATTGGACGATTTGGAATAAAAGTATTCATTACACGACGAGCTACTCTAGCGCATTTTTCATAATTAAACCTATCAACATTATCCAGTCTGTCTTTTAATATTGATTCATAGTATGTTTTTTCAGATTCTTCAGGATTAATATCATCTCTATTAAATGGTCTTTTTAGTATATCTTTAAATAAGATACTTGGATATTCCAATGTTGATGATACAGCACCTGTTGGTTCTGAAAAAAGAGGGGTTTCGAAAACTTTTCGTGGATATCCATAAAATGATACATTTTCGGATAATAATGTTAACATATCTTCAATGTTACTTTTTTTCCCATTTACACCATGTAATGTGATATGAGTATGGTATGCTTTATTGCTTGGCATCATTATATATTTTACATATTCTATTCTTAAACTATCTGCTCTACTTATTAATTCATTTACAGGATAAATTCTTTGATCCTCGGTATAAAGATAATACGTAATTATTTTAGAAATATTGGTTAATAACAATTGGTAATTATTATTTGAATAATCTGCTAGTTCATGCAAAAAAGAATTATCATCAAATAATCTGTTTAATAATCTAATTGCATTTTTATATTCTGCGCCCATGTTTTCACCACATTTCATTAAAATAAAATCTAAATATTTAGATTTTATTTACAAATATTTGCTATAGTTTGTAATGTAGATGAATTATATTTATATAATAATCCAGTATCTCCTCTATATACAGTTTGTTCTTCACCTTTTTCGGCTATATCAAAAGCATATGTTTCGCTTTTAGATGCAACTTTGTAGTAACCCACTATTTTTTTGTTGGCAACTGCACTTGATTCGTCTAAATTATAAACTTTTTTTAAATCACGATATACTTCTATCATTTCATCTGTATTAATTTTACATTCTACATATTGATAATCTTCAGCTTTGATTTCTTGATCTTTTTTCTTGGTAGTATCTCCGTCGATTCTTTCTAATTTATATACTTTTATATCTAGTTCTTGAGTCTTTTTATTTCCACTTACTATAACAATTAATAAACATAATGTAACTAAAATAACTCCTAGTATTATAGCTATTTTTAATTCTTTGTTCATTTAAATCCCTCCTATTAAAGTATATCATATTTTATTTGTTTTTTTCAGCTATTTTACTTAGAATTAAACCTATCACTATACCAATTAAAGTCCCTATAAAAAGGCATATATAGAACTTGTCTATTATAGTTCCAATAGATGCTCCAATAGATAACCCTAATAACATAGATATGCTTGTAGCCATATTCTTACTATTTTTCATATATTTCACCTTTTTTATTATAAATTATTTTTTTGAAATATTATAGCAAAATTTGGCTTTTTTCCGGTTTAATAGTATAATTACTAGCATCAAAAGGGGTTTTGGTTATGAAAAAGATATTAGATAATGGTGCGGTTTTCTTTACCGTCATGTTATTATTTTTATCATTTGTATGTCTAGGTTTTGTTTTAAATAACGAATCTGGTTATGTTGGTGAAACAATTGCATTAAATACTGAATATAGTACTGCTACTGATAATAATATGGAACTTGATAAAGTAGCTCAGGAAGTTACTAAAGCAGAAGAAACCAAGGTTGCTACTAGCAGTGTAAGTAATGAAACTAAGAAAGTTGATAATGCTAATAATAATACTACAAAGAAAACTACAAATACTAAAAAGACAACAACTACTGCTAAAACTACAACTACTGCTAAGAAAACAACTACAAATGAAAATAAACAAACAAATACTAATAAAACTACAACAACTAATGTTTCAAATGTTAAAAATGTTCCAGTTGGAACAATATCAGTATCTAATTCTGATTTCGAAAAATATTTAGTTCCAGATGATGGTAGTTATTATTTCTTAAATCATAGTTTATCTGGTAAAAACGATAATATCGGAGTTCCTTTTATGGACTTTAGAGCAACACTTAATAGTCGTAAGATGATAGTTTATTCTCATAGTTCTAAAACTAGGAATGCACCTTTTAACTATTTTCAAAAGTATCATAATAATAAGAGTTTTTTCCAAAAACATAAATATATAATAATTAATTATCAAGGTAAAACATATAAATACGAAATATTCTCTGTTTATATAGCAGTTGCTGAATCCGAAGAAGATGAAGGATTAGAATATTTCCATAGAATGTCTTATTCAGATGCTGAATGGGCACATACTATTCAAGAGTATAAAAACAATTCGGAATATGATACAGGTGTTAGTGTATCTGGTTCAGATAAAATATTAATTATTCAAACATGTTCTATGGATAATAATTATTATCATAAACACTATAGAGCTAACCAATTGGTTATGGGTAAATTAGTAAGTGTATCTTAAAAAAAACAACTGTTAAGTTGTTTTTTTATATGATTAAATCTACTATTATTCCAACAAATACACCTACAAAATATATTATTGATAGTATTGACAAGTTTTCTTTAATGTTTTTATTAGATTTAAATAATAGTAATATACCTATACCTGATCCTGTTAATAAACCAGATATTGTTACACCTATTGGTATTAAACCAGATATATATACTTCGGTAATTAAAATTGATGCGGCACAATTTGGTATTAATCCAATTAAACTTGATGCAAAATATACTAATAAATTTTTAGATTCTAATAGTTTAGTTATTGTATCTTCGCCAATAAAATAAATAGCAAAATTAATTAATATATTAGCTATAAAGACAAATATTATAGTATTTAGAGTATGTTTTAAACTAGATTTAAGAATACCGTCTTCTTCACAATGACAATGCTCGTCATCACATAAATCATGAATATGTTCATGATTTTTTTCAGTTTTAGTTTTATATATTAAATCTACTATTAAACCTATTATCATACCTATAAGAATTTTAAAACCAATTATTTTAAGTATTAGTAAGGGATTTACTTTTTCACTTATCATTACTGGTAACATTTCATCACTGGTTGATAGGAAGATAGCAATTAATGTACCCATGGTAATTACTCTACTAGAAAATAAACTAGATGCCATGGCACTAAAACCACATTCTGGTATTCCCCCAAGAAGTCCACCAAATATAGGTCCGGCTTTTTTATATTTAATTAATTTCTTTTGGGTTTTATTACTTAATTTATGTTCAATACATTCAAGTATTACAAAAGTTAAAAATAAAAAAGGAAATAATTTTAATGTATCAAGTATTGCATCAATAAAACAATCTAACATATTTTTTTCCTCCTTTTTTAATAATACTTATTGGATTATACATTTATGTTATATGGTTGTCAATAAGCTATTTATGCCTTATTACTTCAAATCTTTGAAGTTTTATATCATCTGTTGGAGATATTCCTCCCTTGGCTCTAGCTATACTTATTTGTTCATCGATTGTATCTACTCCATCTAAATCTGGTAGAAGTAATCCTCTTTTAAAACCACTAGAAACAATTACACCATATTTTTTTACATCTAATTCTTCTTTGGAATCAATATCTTCTATTTCACCTAGTTCATCAATATTTATTTCTAGGTATGGTAATTCTTCTTCTGTAATTGGTTCAAATCTTGGATCTTTTGTTGAGGCACTTATAGCGTTGTCGATAATTTCTGCTGCAATACAACTAGTTGTTGGAACAATAGTCCCAATACATCCTCTTAGCTTTCCAAATTTATGTATTGATACAAATACTCCCGCTTTTTTATCTAATAATTCTTGATTTGTGTTTTCAGGGATGGTTATTTTTTTATTTTCTTTGATATAAGTATTTATCGTTTCTCTAGCTAGATTTATATATTCGTCATTTGTATTCATTTCTTTTTTTATTCTTTCTAGATATTTATCTCTAAATAATCTATCTTTATTTTCTTCTTTTGGATAGAAGGTACATATACCATAACCTACTCCTGTTACATCTTCATGATTTAGTTCTTTTGATTCAATATTTAACCCATCTAGAGTTCCAGCCATAATGACAAATGAACGATGGCCACATTCAGCTGCTTTATCTAAAAACTCTTCATCGTATTCTAATAATTCATTAAATTTGGCATTTGAACATGTATCCATGATTCTTTTATCATAAATTGGTCCTTCTTCTATAAAACCATATGGACCATATTCTTGTAATTTATGAGATAGATCTCCACTTGCTACATAAACTACTCTTCTATTTAGTTTTTCGACAGCTTCTTTGATTATTTGTCCCATGCGATAATGATCAACTAAAGGTAGATTAGATATTCCTAATCTAATTAGTTTAAAATCTTTATATTCTTGTTCGATAAAATATAGAGGAACCATTGTACCATGATCAAGTTCTGGATTTTTTTCACCAAACGTTCCAGCTGGAAAGCTTTTTTCATTACAAATATCTTCTATTTCAGTTACTAGTTTATCATCATATGTTTCTTCAAAAGTTACATTGGGTGCTCCAAAGGTATCAAAAGAACCAGTAGCATTTTTACCTGGAGATATATGAATATAATCAGCATACATTATAGAGTGAGGACTGGATATGATTATTGTATCTGGCTTTAACTCCTTGATTTGTCTTGCAACTTCTTTATAGGCGTCACTAGTTTTTTTTATCTGTTGTTCTCCACCTTTACCTACTTCTGGGACTATTAAAGGTGGATGAGGCACCATAAATGCTCCTACTATAGACATATTATCATCTCCCTATAATCAATAATATTATATCATAATAAAAAAGAGAATAACTTCTCTTATTTTATAATTATGTTTATAACTGTAACAATTGATAGAATAACAATAATTGTTATCATGGTATTTATTCTGACAGTTAGGTTATCTTTAATATCTTCTACTTTTTTATTCTCATTCTTTTTTAATTTAGTGAAGAATTCTATTCCTATTGCAAATAATAATATGATTAAGATAATTTGTGTTATATTTAGAACAAGCATCAAATCACTTCCTCATCAAGTTCCTTAATTAATTTGGGTAGTTCTTTGATATCATCTATAGCAAATTCAGTTATTAAGTTAGGTCCAAATCCATATTTAGCATGGATAAATAATTGACCGGCTTCTCTAGTTGCAACATAATCTTTTTCAATATCTCCAACATAGATACTACTTGGTTCATTATTTCTTTTAGCCATTTCTTTAATGGCTTCGCCTTTTGTCATATCATGAGATGCTGCTCCCATATAATCTATGAAGTAATCTTTTAAACCACTTTTTTCAATAAACATTTCAACATATTCATCTTTGTTATTAGTGATTATACCTAATTTATATTTTTTACTTAATTCTTTGATTGTTTCTATAACATTAGGATATATTGGTGGTTCTTCTGTTTTTAATAGTTCAACTGTTTGAGACATTATCTCCTTTAAATATGGAATAGCAGTTTCTACATCTAAATATGGAAAATAATTTCTAGCATTTTCTTCTAGTGATAGACCCATTCCTTTTTTTATGGTATCAATTTCAAATTCTCTGATATCTTCATATTTGTCAGCTATTAAATTACAACTTCTTAGGGTTGTTTTTGATACATCCCATAGTGTTCCATCTATATCAAATATTATCATCTTGTTTACTCCTTTTTTTTAATTCTTTTCCTTTTTCATATGGATCATTATATATGTATCCTTCTGTATAGGTTTCTCCGTCGGTATCTATTAATCTTATAGAACAATTACCTGGTGTTTTTTCATCCGCATACCATTCTGGTGAATGATGAAAGAAATTCATTATAATTGTTTTTATTGTTGCTCCATGGGATACAACAAATAAGACATCTTCTTTATCTCGGTGAATTGTTTCTAAAAATTGTTTAGTTCTTAAAGCAACATCGAAAGGACTTTCTCCTTGAGGAAGTTTGGCATAAAATTTACCATAGTTTTGATAGTAGTTATCATAGAAAGCAAATTCTTGCGGAAATAATTCTTTTATTGTTTCAAGATCTTTATCACTAAATAATCCGTATTGTTGTTCTATTAATGTTATATCTTCTTTTACTCTAGGTACATGAAGTTTTTCATTTATAATACTTGCTGTTTCTCTAGTCCTTTGAAAAGGACTTACCCACATTACTGAATTTGATAAATCTATATTATTATCTATTATATAGTTTAATAAGAATTCTCCTGCATCACTCGCTTCTTTCTTTCCTTTTTCTGTTAAGTATACTTTATGATCTGGTAATCCAATCTTATAATTTTCTTTTGTATTTTGCATTGATTCTCCATGTCTTATAAGAAATATTTTCATTGTATCACCTACTTATTATTTCTTTACTAATTGTTTTTCTTTTTCATTATTTTCTTCTTTAATTTTGTATTCTTCTCTTAATTTCATCCATAGTTTACCAAGATGATTTACTCCGTCTCTATTTATCCCCCATCCCCAATAATCATCTTTAGGAGAATCCTCAACTATAGTATAATCTTTTGTATCTAATAATTTTTTCAAAACATATGGATTTTGTTCTATTTTACATCTTAATATTTTTTCCATTAATTCTAATATTTCATTAGAACTTAGTTTTATTTTATCTTCATACTTAAATCTTATTTTTTGAGCTTCATGAGCTGAATGACTATTTTTAATTTCTTCTGCTATTTCTGGATAATCATCTATAAATAGATTTGCTTGAAAAGCTTCTTCTGCAGATGAATATAAATATCCATTATATTCTACTTTAAATGATGAAAAATTATCTAAAGGATAAAATTCTCTAGGATAAAATCCTATTGTTTCATCAAATTTTTGTGACATCCAAGTATCACGATACTGATCTAACTTAATCATATATTTACCTTCTTTCTAAAATAAATATATAACTAGATTAGGAAGTATTTATGTCACATTAAAATTTTTCATCTAATTCTTTTATTAAAGTTATTCTATTTAAATAAAAATGTCTTATTTCTTGTTTATTTTCACAATAAGCTGCTACTCCCCATTCATTATCTAATATCATTAAATTATATGGTCTAATAATTCTTTTAGTCATTTTATCATGTTCCTTAGAATAATACTCTATGTAGCACTTGTTATGACTATTAATGCATTTACTTAATAAATTGTAGTATTCTCTATTATCTAATTTAATATTTTCAGGTCTAATAAACTTTTCAGGTATTTTA
>JAEEGF010152055.1_pt1 | contig 14367 bp, 11 predicted proteins | sample 9134171 | NCBI WGS metagenome assembly JAEEGF01 (sample SAMN16246542, study PRJNA631951) | gut metagenome | biome: gut microbiome; feature: rumen; material: AP-attached | host: Bos | place: Iran: Karaj | collected 2018-10
GACATCATCACAGCTAACATGAACGGAACTCCTTACTACACCAACTCATCTCACCTTCCTGTTGGTTACACAGAGGATATCTTCTCCGCTCTTGATATCCAGGATGAGCTTCAGACACTTTATACATCAGGAACCGTATTCCATGCATTCCTCGGCGAGAAACTTCCTGACTGGAAGGCAGCTGCAAGCCTTGTAAGAAAGATTGCAGAGAATTACAAGCTTCCGTATTACACAATGTCACCTACATACTCAGTATGTAAGGAGCATGGCTACCTTTCAGGTGAGCAGACAGTATGTCCTCACTGCGGAGCCAAGACTGAAGTTTACAGCCGTATTACCGGCTACTACCGCCCTGTTGCCAACTGGAACGATGGTAAGGCTCAGGAATACAAAGATCGTAAGGTATACAACATCGGCAATTCCAAGCTCACACATGTTGGTCCCAAGCAGGCAAGCTTCGTAGAAGCTGCTGTTAAGAAGTCCAACACAGAGGCCGGAAGCAGTGCAGAGAACCTCACAGATCAGACAGTAATGCTCTTCAAGACCCAGACCTGCCCTAACTGTAAGATAGCAGGTTCACTCCTTGATAAGGCAGGCATCAAGTACAGTACACTCGATGCTAATGAGCATCCCGATCTTGTAGAGAAATTCGGAATCATGCAGGCTCCTACTCTTGTAGTTAAGTCAGGTGAAGATTTCAAGAAGGTTCTTGGAGTTTCAGACATTAAGAGCTGGATTGCAGACAGCCAGGTATCATAACAGAACATAAATTAAGGGACAGGCTTCACAAAAAGCCTGTCCCTATTTTGTCTCAGCATATTAAGGTCATATCTTAGCAAAGATTTTTAACGACTCCAACAGATACATAATTGTCCAGTACAGCTCCATAGTCTGTTCCTTCCTCGTGGACGGGGCAATAAATCCCATCCACCATAAGGCTTACTCCGCCATCAGGAAGATCTGCCGTCTTTTTATATCTGTCAGTAAAGAAAGGTGTCCTCGACACTGTCCTGTCTCTAAGTATTCCCTTACATTCAGAAAGCTTGCACCCCGGGAAGTTTATGCTGTCCACATATCCCGGAACATATTCTTTTTCGAGCATCTCTGCCATAAGCTCTTTTAAATAGCGGTCAGTGACCTCGTGGATTCCGTTATTGCCCTCCGAAAAGGCTATGGAATGAAATCCCTGAAACTCTCCTTCGAAGGCAGCTCCCAGTGTTGCTGAATACTGGATATCCGAAGAAACATTATAGCCGTAGTTGATCCCTGACATTACAACATCAGGTTTCTCCTTCATCAGGTACAAGCATCCTACCCTCACACAGTCGCTGGGTGTTCCTGAGCAGGCATAGGCAGTAACTCCATCCATTCCAAAGTCCACAGGGTTTACATCAACGCTGTGTCTCAATGTCAGGCTGTGGGATGCTGCGCTTCTCTCGCTCTCGGGAGCAACCACAAATACATCACCAAACTCAAGAGCACAGGCGACAAGCCTCTTAAGGCCGTCTGATCTTATTCCGTCATCGTTTGTTATCAGGATATGTCTTTTCCCCAAAATATACTCCTCGCATTCTAAAAATGTTATCTTACATAGTTATGATCCCCAGCACGTTAAGAACCGCACTGACAAGAATGATCAATACAAAAAGCGGACACAAAAACCTTATCATAAAGGAAAAGATATGCTTTCTCTGGAACGGGTGTCCGTCCTGTTCAACTTCCATAGAGAGCTTTTCTATTCCCATATATCTTGTTATCAAGAAACATGTTGCAAGGGCTGCCACCGGCATCATTATAGAATTGGTGATAAAGTCAAAGAAGTCCAGAAACTGCATTCCCAGAAGAGTAACACCGGCCAGAGGTCCGTTTCCGAGGGATGAAAGACTTCCCAGAGCGATCATGACAAACGCCATGATCAGCGTACCGTTTCTCCTGCTCCATCCGAATTCATCCGAAAACGTGGAAACAGCACTCTCCGTCAGAGCTATGGCACTTGTTACAGCCGCAAATAAAACCAGAGCAAAGAACAGGATTCCTATGATCTTTCCAAATCCCATGCTGGCAAATATCTTGGGCATTGTGATAAACATCAGTGAAGGCCCGGCTTTGAGCATGCTCTGATCCCCGTTGTAAAATGAGAATACCGCAGGAATTATCATAAGACTGGCCATGATGGCAATTGCTGTATCAAAGAACTCAACCTGTCTTGTTGACTCATCGATGCTCACTTCCTTTTTAACGTAGGAACCGAATGTGATCAGGATTCCCATGGCAATTGAGAGTGAATAAAACATCTGTCCCATGGCAGTAACCAAAGTCATAATGGAAAAGTTCTGAACATTAGGTATAAACAGGTACTTAACACCTTCAAGAGCTCCGGGTCTTGTCACCGAATACACGCAGATAATGAGAGCCAAAACCACAAGGACAGGCATTACAAGCTTGGATACACGCTCTATTCCGTTCTCTACTCCCATGAATATTACGCCAAGCACCAGGATAGCAAATACGATAAACCAAAACTCCGAAGCAGATCCGTCGGTGATGAAATCAACAAAGAAGGTGTCTGAAGCCACAGATGCCGCATCGCTTCTGATATATTCAAACAGATATCTGCAAACCCATCCGCCGATAACGGAATAATAAGGGACTATAAGGATCGGTATGACGGCATTGATCCATCCTCCCGCCACCATAAATCTGCTCTTGCCCTTGCTGAGAGCGTTAAAGGCACCCACAGGACTCTTTTTGGTATTCCTTCCTATGGCTGTCTCAGCCACGATCATGGTATATCCAAAAGTCAGTGCAAGAAGAATATATACAAATAAAAAGATTCCTCCGCCATATTTAGCGCAGAGATAAGGGAATCTCCAGATATTACCCAGTCCAACCGATGCTCCGGCTGCCGAGAGTACAAAACCGATCTTTCCTGAGAAAGACCCACGATTATCATTACTCAAAACAATTTCCTCCGATATCATTTTCGCACAGAGTCTAGTATATCACATTTACCTTTCCGTTATTCACAATAATCTCGATTTCACCGCACTCGTCCGTTCTATACACCTCAGAACCTATATCCTCAAGCCTTGTCAGCACCTCCTTATGAGGATGTCCGTAACTGTTATCAATTCCACAGGATATGACAGCAAGCTCAGGCTCAGTCAGCTGCAAAAACTCTTCATCCGTGGTGTATTTAGAACCATGATGCGCCACCTTAAGAAGAGTTATCTTTTCCGGATGCTCGTTGGAATCACCTGATCTGACGCTTTTCAGAGCCTCTTTTACATTTTCAAGGCCCTCTTTTTCCATATCTCCTGTGAAAAGAGCCTTAAACTCCCCATACTTCATTAAAAGCACAGTGGAATAGGCATTTGCTCCCTCTGTCACCATATCTTTTTTCGGATTAAGACAGATAAAAGATGCCCCGGATAAAGAGAAGCTCTCCCCGGTATTTACATAAGCAATAGGAATTCCCAGTTCATGGGCTCTCTTTTCAAGAAGGTCATAATTTTCTCCCTTGGATAATCCCGATACCTCCGGAAGGAAAAGAGCTTTGATCCATATTCCTCCCTTTTCCATATCATCCATGATCTCCAGGATACCACTGATATGATCTTCATCTTCATGGGTGACGACCACAGCATCGAGCCTGCCTATTCCTTTATATTTCAGAAAGGGGATCATCCTGTACTTTCCTACATTTTTGCTCGAAGTGCTGCCTCCGTCTATGAGCATATGCCTTCCGCCGCAGGATACCACTATCCCGTCTCCCTGTCCCACGTCTATCATGTCAATCTCAAGATCAGGCCTTATATGCAAGGTAAGAACAAGAACCGCCGCCACAAGGATCAAGCCTCTGCACAGATTCGCCTGCAGCGCAGAGATCCTGTACTTACTAATATCCACTATTCCCCTTGAGATGCACACAAATACAGCGATCAGCACAACGTATATCACGACCTGCCACTTTTTTGAATGCCCCATATACCAGGTGCTTCCCCTTATAACGCCTTCCGATGACCCCAGGAACCTGTACAGAGACAGTATCAGATGGACAAATGCTCCCGGAACACAGGCTACTGCCGGCCCAATTATCCCCAGAAGCATTGTAGCTATGCCCAGCATCATGAGGATTCCCATAAGCGGTATCACTACGAGATTGAGGCAGAGCGAATGTAGCGGATAAGTATAATAAAAGCTTGCATAAACGGGAAGCGTCGCTATAAGTATGCTAAATCCACTCATAAGTCCGTCCAGAACTCTTAACAGTAATTTCCCGGGAAAAGAAATCCCGTCATCCGCAAACTTCATTTTCGCAGCCGACAGCTTCTCTAAAACAGCCTCGACATCCAGTGCCGGTCGTATTACAGTCATACCGATAACTGCTCCGAAAGAAAACAAAAATCCACTGTTATACATGTACAGCGGCTGATCCAAAAGAAGCAGGATTTCAGCCAGAGAAAGCGCAGTCAGAACATCATAGGTTCGTCCCACTACAGGCGCAAAGAGTCTTAGGGCAAACATGCATATAGCCCTGAAGGACGATGTCCCCATTCCGCACATAATTCCGTAGGAGTACATGAAAACTATCGGTATAAGCGCTGTTACCACCTTATTTAGGCGAAGCTTACGAAGCAGTTCATAGAGCCCCATTCCGATCAGAGAGATGTGAAGACCGCTTACCGCCAGTATATGCATGATCCCGTTGTTTTTGTACATGTCCCTAGTCTCCTCGTCCATAAAAGCTTTATCCCCAAGAAGCATCGCCTTCATTATCGCTGAATCCTGTTCAGGTAAAGCTCTGTCCAGAGAGCACTCGAAAAAAGCCCTGATCTCATACAGTTTCTCCCTGTATTGGTTCGGGGATCCTCCAATCTTCTGCACCGTGGCACCGGTCAGTCTATATGAAATTTTAAGGGTTGAATAGTACAGCCGACTGTCAAACTCGCCGGGATTTGTTGGTGCCTGAAAGGCTTTGACCTTGCCTGATATCTGGGCATACTGCCCTATGGCAGGTAGATTTTCATCTCCCGACTCCAGATAACACTGGATAAGCTTTGATTGTTTGTTTATTTGCCCCGTTGGAACAATGTAGATTACCGGAAGAAGATCGCCTTGATAGTTCCTTCTGACCTCCCTGGACTGAACCCGTCCAATTACAGTCTGATGAGTGCCATCAGGGACATCATCCATATTTCCGATAATATCAGACAAAAACAATTCAAGATAGATACAGACAGCCGCGCTCAGCAGAATTGCCAAAAGACATAACGGCCGCTTCAAATAAATAACTCCTAACTAATATTATTTCACTCCATGAGATCAAGATTTCTCTCATAGGGTCCTGATATAGTAAAATCCATGAATGTAAATGATGCCTCTCCGTTTACGGAAAGCACGACCTTATTGACCTCTGTAAGTTCTACAATACTGTTTACCAGGGAATAGATAGCAACCTCGGCAGTTACGTTGTAGGGCTCATTTAGAAATGAGGGGTCAAAATCAACATAGCATACTCCGTCTTTGACGTTTACACTGTTGATCTTGGTATCCTTGGATATGGTCGGATAACAGATATCGGTCTTGGGACCGGTAATTATCTGCTCTACAGCCAGTCTCTCCATGGAAATATTACTGTTGTATACTACAGATCGGTAGACAGGAACAAGCTTGTCTCCGGTCTCATTTGCAAAATAGAGCTTAAGTTCTACCTTCTCATAGGTGTTTATCTCGTTGCCGACATTGAAAATGAAGGTGTCTGCCGACATATTGCCAATGACATTGCCATAGTGATCAGAAAGAGGAGTTCCCTCCACCTGAAAAGATACGTACTCAATCTCATCAAGCTGGGTAAAGGTCCTTACTATGGCTGCTCTGTCCAGTATCTCAACGGTTCTGCCGATATCAGCATACTTAATGTCAAAATTGAGAGTCAGAACCTTATCATTGAGGGAATATCCAAGGAGATTGACCCCTCCGGTGAGAGGCGCCTCATACTGAAGTCTCTCAGGCATCGTTTCCAGCTGCCCAATGAGCTCTGCAATGACAGCATCAATATCGGAAAGCGGACTCTTAATATCATAGCCGACAGCCACAATACCGGTCTCACTGTTGTTTACATAAAAGAGCTTGAAGCCATCGGGATCTGCTGCATCTCTTTTAGCGCATCCCAAAGCAGAAGCCATCATGCACACAGCAAGGAAAGCACATGCTATTCTGTTTTTCAAATTAAATAGTTTTCTCATATGTTAATCCGGTGTTATTTTGCTGCTGTTGTAGCAGCTGTAGCAGTAAGCGGTATTGATACCGTGAAAGTTGTTCCCTCATCTATTTTGCTCTGCACATCTATACTTCCCCTGTGCATCAGAACGGCATTTCTGGCAATCGAAAGACCAAGTCCCGTTCCGCCGATCTCTCTGGATCTGGACTTATCAACTCTGTAGAATCTCTCATAAATATGATCCAGGGACTCCTCAGGGATTCCATATCCCGAATCGATGACCTTGACGTAGAAGTTCTGATGATCAGCATCCAGTTCTACTCTTACCCATCCATCATCTTTATTATATTTTATGGCATTTTCAACAAGATTCATGATAACGAGTGATATCTTAACCTCATCGATCTCCGCAACGATAGCTCTTTTGCTCTCAAGGGTAAGCTCGATATTATGCCTTCTGGCAATGGGTCTTAGTCTCTTTAAAATAACCTCTGTCATGTTGACCACATCAACTGAAGTAATCGCAAGGCCGGATGCTTTTTTATCCATCTTAACCAGTGACAGAAGGTCGTTGATGATCTTGTCCTCTCTGTCAATCTCAGCTCCGATATCAGTCATGAACTCCCTGTATACTTCATTGGGGACATCGTCCTGTGCAAGAAGCGAATCCGCCAGAACCTTCATGGATGTGATCGGAGTCTTGAGCTCATGTGAGACATTAGATACAAACTCCTGTCTTGAGTCATCGAGCACCTTCATTCGCTTGAGCAGCGCGTTAAATGCCTTGATGATCTGCTCGGTCTCCAGATAGTTAGGTCCGGTAATAGGCTCATCGGTGTATCCTGCCTTAACATCATTGATGGCAGCTGTGATCCTGTCGAAGGGTTTGAGCAGCGTATGCGATACCCAGGCAGCAAACACAAGGATTACCAGGATGATAACGACCTCAAGACTCTGAGCTCTTCTACTGAGGATAGTAAGTGTAGTGGCAATGGTATCTGTAGATACACTGGTCAAAAGAACTCCTCGAACCACTTCACTTGTCTTATCTTTTACGGATACATCCTCCTCCTGAATAAGATCACTCTCAATGATCGGAGTTACGATCTCGATATATCCGTTGGCCTGGTCGTATTTGGAAACGGTTCCCTTGGAACCTGTCTTTAAGCAGTTTACAACCTCTTCTGAAATTATGGTCTTACCCTGGCTGATATTATAGGTGTCTTTTACCACCTTCAGATCATCGTTTATAACGATAACTCGTCCATCGTAAAGATTGGCCAGCATGCCCAGCTCGGCATTAATAACTTCTGAAGATGTATCAAGCAGATAGTTGGAAACAATGAGGTGATTTGCAAGAATACGCAGCTGCGTCTGCACCTCGGTGGATCTTACATTGACAGCACGGTCCTCATAACTGGTCAAAATGACAGAATGCATAACGAGGCATGAAACAAGCCCCGTTATAAATACGATTATGAAGAAACGCACTCTTAGACTCTTAAGAATGTCTCTGATCTTAAACTTACTTTTATCCATAGTTATGCCTGGAAGTAATATCCGGCTCCCCATTTAGTTCTTACATATCTTGGCTCGCTTGGATTGGACTCAAGCTTCTCACGAAGCCTTCTGATATGAACATCAACTGTTCTCTCATCTCCGGGATAGTCAGCTCCCCAGATGGTTTCAAGAAGCTCTTCTCTTGTATATGTCTTGCCGGGAGTAGATGCCAAAAGCTCTAAAAGCTCATATTCTCTGCTGGTGACATTTATCTCTCTGTCTCCCATAAATACTCTTCTGTACTCTTCGTTGAGCTTGAGGTCTCCAAAGGTCATGACTTTCTCTACATCAGCTGTTCTTCCGGTCCTTCTGATGATAGCCTTGATCCTTGCCTTAACCTCAAGGATGTTAAATGGCTTGGTGATATAATCATCTGCGCCATACTCAAGTCCAAGGATCTTATCCATATCATCGCCCTTAGCTGTGAGCATGATAATAGGAACATTGGAAAACTCCCTGATCTGCTGGCAAACCTCGAATCCTGTGAGCTTAGGAAGCATTACGTCGAGAAGGATGATATCATAATTACCGGTTCTTGCCATATCAAGAGCTTCCTGTCCGTCATAGGCACATTCAACAACAATGTCATCCTGCTCAAGACTGAACTTTATTCCCTTTACGATTGCCTTTTCGTCGTCAACTACAAGCGCTTTCTTGCTCATTTCTTCACCATTCCTAAATCAAACAGTTATATGATCTTTTATCTTGGAGAACAGCTTATCCTTGATACCGGATACCTTCATGATATCTTCTATACTCTTAAAAGAGCCGTTCTCTTCTCTGTATTTTATTATTTTGCCCGCTATTCCATCTCCGATTCCCGGAAGAGTAACAAGCTGCTCTTTGGACGCAGTGTTGATATTGATAAGCCCTCCGGGATCCGAACCTGTATCACCGTTAAGGTCTGATGCTGTGTCAAAAGAATCTATCCCTTGAGCTACGGATGCATCCTTCGTTTCCTCTATGGTAGGTATCAAAAGCTTAAAGCCGTCGCTAACTCTGGCTGCCAGATTGACATAGGTCTTATCTGCTTCCTCAGAGAAACCTCCCGCAGCACAAACTGCATCATTTATCCTGCTACCGCCTGGAAGTTCATAGACTCCTGGATTTTCAACTGCTCCGCAGACGTAGACAACTACATACTCTGGAACCTCAGGTTCTATAGTCTCTACGGGCTCAGTCTCTACAGTCTCTGTTTCCTCTAGAGCCTCAGCCTCAGTTGCAGCGTTATCAGATAGAATAATTTCACTGTTTGCAGAAGTGCAACCAGTAAGAAACATCAGCAATAATGCTGACAATAGTACAAATTTTCGCATGTTTCCTCCTAAATAAAAGAGGACCCCACCATGCTTTTTTATTCTATTCGATTGAAACAAATAATTCAATCATTATCTTCAACATCTTCCGTAAGTCCCGCCGTAATGGCATCATCGTCGGGATCAGGAAGAGCTTCAGCCGTATAAGGTGATCCTGTAACCTGCGTCATAATGCTCTCGCAGACATTCTTGAGAGTTGAGTTACAATCCTCTCCGTTCCAGATCTTGGTGAAGGCAATCTCAAGCTCCATCCAGAGGTTACTGGTCTCGATAGTCTTGGGCATCGGCACAGAATCTGCATAAACACCAACAAATGTGGCAAGGTTTGGATTGTCGTACTGAACACCGTAGTGCGCAGCCACTTTATTGCTGAGCTTATAGATATCACCTGAATTGTCAGAGCACAGATATCTAGCAACCTCATTGGCTTCGACTGCATTCTCTGATAATCCGTTTACCACAAGGCACTCTGTTACTGACATTGTCCTTGATCCGAAATCGCCGGTAAGTCCGGGCATATCAGCAACTGCAAACTCAAAGTCGCATTCTCCGGATGCCTTGGCATCATCTATCTTCTTAATAATATCTGTTGTAGCAATTGTAAATACTACCTTGCCATCGATGAAATCCTGAACGACCTTATCATAGTCAATGGAATCGGCATCAATAGCAAAGAACTGGTTGAGCTGCTGATAAATCTTCATGCAGCTGATGGTGTCCGTGTTGTAGATATCGATCTGATTTACGTCATCTCCTGCTTCTCCGCCTACATTCATGTAGTTGCCCACGAAGAAATAGTTATAGAAGATATCTGTAACGTCCCACTGGAACACCGCTTCTACCTGCTCAGGAGCGTTATAGCTCTCCGCAAACTTCAGGATATCGGAAATATTAAGGGGAAGACTCTCAGCTACTACCTCATCGATCATGCCCTGAGTGATCTCAGGATTCACATCTTCCGAAACAGCATCTTCTTCAGGAGTCTCTCCTTCAGAAACCGCCGCATCTGTTTCTTCCTGAGCAGCCTCTCCCTCTGCTGCATCAAGCTCGGTCTGCATGTTCTCAACAGCCATGTTCTCGAGATAAGTCTTGTTGTAAATAAGGGAGCTTGTCTCAAAGTAGAACGGATACGCTATCTTTTTCCCCTTATAGGTTACAGAATTGATAGCAGCATCAGGGAATACTCCCTTTGAGAGATACTCTCCTCCGCCCTCAATCTCTGTTGCAAGTCCTGCTAAATAGGCCTTCTCAAGGGAATCGTTTGTTATTATATAGAGATCCGGGTAATTGTCTTCGTTCACGGAGGCCTTGTTTATGGCCTCCAGATACTCAAGACCGGACACCAGCACAGGCTCTATACGAACCTTACTGTTGGATTCAGAATAAGCAACTGCTTTGCTCTGAAGATATGGGGTCATGGTATCGTCTGTATACCACAACCTCACAGTAGTTTTATTTCCTGAAAAAAGAGAATAATCCTCAAATATGCTCCTGTCAGAGCGGGCGTAAACATATGTGCCCAGCAATGCACAGGCAACAAGTATTATAGATATTATCCTGATTTTAATTCTCATAAAGACTCCAGACATGAATCGAGGATCTCTATCATGTCATCTACATTCTCCTTCGTTATAACCAGCGGAGGAACAAATCTTATTATCTCAGTCCCCGCATTTATAAGGATGAGCCCCTTCTGCAGCGCTTTGATGATCACATCGGAAACAGGCCTGTTAAATACCAGTCCCTGCATGAGACCTGCTCCACGCCTGTCAATAATAAAGTCATACTTATCCTTAAGTTCATCAAGGCGCTTCTCCAAGTATGGAGCCACCTCATTCACATTCTCTATTATATTGTCCTGTTTAAATAAATCAAGGACTTTGTTGATTGCCGCACAGGCAAAAGGATTGCCTCCGTAAGTGGTTCCGTGATCTCCTGCCACCAGGGAGTTTGCCCCTACTTTTTCAGTCATAAGGAAGGCTCCGACAGGCACTCCGCAGCCAAGAGCCTTGGCTGTTGTCATGATATCAGGCTTTATTCCGTACTTCTGCCATGCAAACATGTATCCTGTCCTGCCCATTCCGCACTGGATCTCATCCAGAATGAGCAAAATATCTTTTTCATCGCAAAGAGCTCTTATCTTGGTCAAAAACTCCTCTGTTGCCGGGAATATACCGCCTTCTCCCTGAACGGTTTCAAGGATGATAGCGCAGGTCTTGTCGTTGACGCACTTAAGAACGCTGTCAAAGTCGTTGAGATCAGCAAACTTAATATTTCCGATCATTGGCTCAAAAGCTTCTCTGTAATGAGGATTACCCGTTACAGAGAGAGCTCCGAAGGTCCTTCCGTGGAAAGAATGATTCATTGCGATTATCTCGTGATCATTTTTGCCATCCTTAAGGAAAGCGTATTTCCTTGCAGCCTTAAGAGCACCCTCAACCGCCTCAGCTCCGCTGTTGGTAAAAAACACTCTGTCCATTCCGGATACTTCTTTTATCTTTTTGGCTGCCTCTATCGCCGGAACATTGTAATAGTAATTAGATGTATGCAGAAGCTTATCAATCTGGGCTTTTAATGCATCATTGTATTCCTTATTATTGTAACCAAGCGCAAATACAGCTATTCCGGACACGAAATCCAGGTACTTCTTGCCGTCTATATCATAGAGATAAACTCCGTCTCCCTTATCCAGAACAATCTGATATCTGTTATAGGTATGTAAAAGAGCTTTCTCCGCCTCGTCTATGTATTTCTGCATCATCTCACTCATTTTAATATCTCCTGTTATTAAACATTTGCAGCAGCTGCTGCGTCATGATCCGGCATAAACATGGTTCCGATACCTTTGTTGGTGAAGATCTCCAGCAACAGACAATGCGGGATCCTTCCATCCAGGATATGCACTCTGTTAACTCCGCCTCTTACAGCGTCTGTACAGTTGCCAAGCTTAGGAAGCATTCCGCCGCCTATATTACCGCTTGCTATGAGTGCATCGGCCTCCGAGCAGGTGAGTCTTGAAATAAAGGACTCAGGATCCTTGATATCCTTATAAACTCCCTCGATATCGGTAAGGAAAGCAAGTTTGTCTGCACCGACTGCCTTTGCAACAGCACAGGCGGCATCATCGGCATTGATATTGTAGGTGTCGAAATTATCATCAAGACCAATAGGTGCAATTATCGGAAGATAGTCGTTATCAAGAAGGTCATATAAAATCTTGGGATCGACTTTATCAATCTCGCCCACATAACCGATATCCTTGCCATCGGAATATTTCTTTTTAACATGGAGAAGTCCGGAATCCTTGCCACTTATACCGATTGCCTTGACACCCAGTTCCTGGACCATTGTTACAAGCTGTTTGTTGACTCTTCCAAGGACCATCTCCGCAATCTCCATGGTCTCTGAATCAGTAACCCTCAGTCCGTTGATAAACTCAGCTTCCTTGCCCACTTTGGACACCCATGAGCTTATTGCCTTTCCGCCGCCGTGAACAATGATCGGCTTAAATCCAACGAGTTTTAAAAGAGTAACATCTGTTATTACATTCTTCTGGAGTTCCTCGTTGCTCATGGCACTTCCGCCGTACTTAACAACAATGATCTTCCTGTTGAACTTCTGAATATATGGAAGCGCCTCTACAAGCACTTCTGCTTTCTTAAGTACATCCTGCATTCCCTGATCCATGATAGTCTCCTTTAACTCCTGTAATCTGCATTTATCTTGACATAGTCATATGTGAGATCGCATCCCCAGGCTGTTGCCTCTTCACTTCCTTCATGCATATCCACAAAGACTGTTACAGCGTCTGCCTTCATGATCTTAAGCGCCTCATCCTCATCAAAGACAATAGGTGTTCCCTTGTCAAAGACCTTGAGTCTTCCGTTTGCGCTCTCAAAGAACAGCTCCACATCGTTCTGGTCAAAATCAGCTCCCGAATACCCCATCGCGCACAGGAATCTTCCGAAGTTGGCGTCGCATCCGAATATTGCGGCCTTTGAGAGGTTGGATCCGACGATTGCCCTTGAAAGAGTACGCGCATCATCTTTGGACTTGGCATTTACTACCTTTGCCTCAAAGAGTTTGCTTGCTCCCTCGCCGTCCGCTGCCATCTTCTTGGCAAGGAAGGTGCACACAAAGCTGAGCGCCTCTTTAAATGCATTGTAGTCATCCGACTTCTCTTTTACCATTTCATTGCCCGCTTCGCCATTTGCCATTACCAGGAGTGTGTCATTTGTAGAAGTATCTCCGTCAACCGTTATCATGTTAAAAGAGTCTTTGACCACCTCTGAAACAGCTTCCTGTAAAAGAGCTTTCTCAATATTTATATCTGTTGTAAGGAAAGCGAGCATTGTGCACATGTTCGGATGGATCATGCCCGATCCCTTGCTCATTCCGCCAAGGGTTATCTCTTTTCCACCTACTTCAAAAGTAACAGCTACCTCTTTGTTCACTGTATCGGTAGTCATGATAGCCTTGGAAGCTGCTGTTCCGGCGCTTATGCTGTCATCTAAAGTCTTGCTCATAGCTTCTACTCCGGCCACCAGTTTATCAACCGGAAGCTGCATTCCTATTACACCTGTAGATGCAACAGCAACCGTATTGTAAGGGACATCCAGGGTCTTCTCTACAGCCCTGGCAGTAGCCTCGCAGGCATCGAAGCCCTCTTTTCCGGTGCAGGCATTGGCTATTCCGGAGTTTATAACAACGCCGTGCATAGGCTCGCCCGAATATACGATCTTCTGATCCCACTGGACGCATGCTGCCTTAACTACATTTGATGTAAATGTTCCCGCACAGGTACATGGCTTTTTGGAAAAGACAAAGGCCATATCCGTTCTGTTTTTATACTTGATACCGGCTTCACAGCTCGCTGCCATAAAGCCTTTTGCTGCTGTTACTCCGCCTTCTGTTACCTTCATAATGCCTCCTATTTATTAAACACTGTGAGATTGCTGTCATTAAGTACATAGTCGTAATAGTTCATATCACTTCTAAGGGTCCAGCCCATCTTCTGCCAGAACTTGTTTCCGACTTCATTGGTGACAAAGGCATTGAGACAAACCTTGTTGATACCCTCTTTCCCCAGCTGCTCACAGCAAAACTCAACCATTTTTCTTCCGATGCCGTGTTTTCTGTATTCCTCACTTACGCACACATGGTAAAAACAGGCTCTTCGTCCGTCATTACCACAAAGGATCGCTCCCACGATCTTTCCGTCCTGCTCGTACACTGCGCTGGTTTCGGGATTTCTTTTTATAATACGCT
>JAEEGF010959570.1_pt1 | contig 14363 bp, 17 predicted proteins | sample 9134171 | NCBI WGS metagenome assembly JAEEGF01 (sample SAMN16246542, study PRJNA631951) | gut metagenome | biome: gut microbiome; feature: rumen; material: AP-attached | host: Bos | place: Iran: Karaj | collected 2018-10
TAATATTCTCTTCCATTGCAGTTGATACAATAGTTGCAAAACAGGTCTTTCGCGATGTCAGAACATGTTTTTTGAAATTCATCTTTTGTTAATCCATCAAAAGGATTATTCAGTTTTTCAATAAGTTCATCCATAATAATCATTTATTTTTTAGTTGTTTACTTTCAATTGCAAAGGTATATACAAAAATCGAGTTGACCAAGCTTTTTTTGCAAAAAGTTGTTAAAGTTTTCGAAAAAGTTATTATCCATAAATCGTTATAAAAATGCCTCCGGTAGTAAAATCAGCCAGAGGCAAAGTCTTCAATATGTCTTTATGTCTATTCTAATTCTTTGTCTATATCATGTTGTTTTTCTTTCGTCTCACCAATTCTGTTGTCATTGTATCGCTCACAGTTTTTCTATCTCCTTTTCCGATAGGCCGGTGATCTCGGCAATGTCGGCTACGGGATAGCCTTTGGCCTTCATCTTGCGGGCAAGTTTGAGCATTGTTTCGTCAGCGGTGTCCTCGAATTCATCAGGCAGGGTTTCCCAGGCCTCCCAATCGGTTTCGGCAAGGTATTTCTCCACCTGTTGGCGCAATTCTGGGATGCCGTTGATGGCGGTGTCAAAAAGGGTTTCCGATACAATGTTGGCATAGTCGTGTACCAAGACGTGACGCATACCTTGTACAGTCTTCCACGGTGTGGCTGGATGTGCTTTTTTGAAGGCCTTGCTCAGCATATAGGCAGCTTCGCCTACTATCTCCACATTTTTCATCACAGAATAGTAGGTACTTTTGTCGCCAACGAATGTCTTGAGAGTATGCCCCTCTATGAGCATCGTCACATTGTTGGAATACTCTAGAATGTCCTCAAGCCGTCCTTTATCTCTAGCCCTCTCTCTCATATATCAGTATTTTATCACGGTTGGCAGTTTCAGCGGCGTATGGGCGTAGCGAACCCTCTTCTACCAGGTCAACATTGCGACCAAGCAGTTCCTGCAGGTCCATCAGCATTCCGCCGTGGGTAAACAGCGTAAATGGTTTGCCCGAACGGTCGGGGACAAAGAGTATGTCCACATCGCTTTTCGGTGTTTCCTCGCCTCGGGCGAAAGAGCCGAATAGCCAAGCTTTCAGGACGGGTTGCGTCTTGAAGTATTCGGCTATAATCTGTGTCATCTTTTGCGTACTCATAAGGTAAGTTTATTATCTTGTTTTCAACTTGCAAAAGTACACATTTTATTTGGATTGGCGAAATTTATTTTCAACCGCCATTCGCAAGGGGCATTTTAGAATGTGTAAACGTGTTAATGTGTTAGTCTTTGAATGTGTTAATGTGTTAGTCTTTGGCGCAACAATGATTAACAAATTCAAAATGACTAACGAATTAACACATTAACGAATTGACGAATTCTAATCGCTTCTTTTCTATAATCCATAGTGACTATCTGTTTGCCGTTTTTGTCCAAGTCATTCTAATGTGGGGGATGCCGTCGAGCATGAAGGTGTCGGACGATTGCTTGAATCCCACGCTTTCGTAGAAGCCTCTGGCATATTCCTGTGCCTCGATATCGATGAGTGTAGCACCGAAATGTTCCACGGCTGCATCGATGGCATGAAGCATGATTTGCTTGCCGTAACCTTTACCGCGTTCAGTTGTGATGACTCTGCCGATGGAAATCTCCTTCATATGGGTTCCTGCAGGGCATACACGAGCCAGGGCGACAACCTTGTCTTCGACGGTCAGCCATAGATGGATGGACTGCTGGTCGTCGCCGTCCAAATCTTGATAGACGCAGTTCTGCTCGACCACAAAGACTTCACTACGCACTCTCAGCAGTTCGTATAGCTCGTCGGTGGTCAGTTCGTGGAACGTTTTCTTGTGCAGAATCATATAGGAATGTGTTAATGTTAGAAGTTGATATGTTGATATGATGCGAGTCGGATCAACGTATCAACATATCAACGGACAACGAAAAATCATTTACGAATAAACGTGTTAAATGTAGTCGAATAAATATATGGTTCCAGCGTCATTCTTGATATCAAGTGCGGGAACATACTCCTCCATTCTTGTGGAGCCACTGGCTTTATTGACATAGAAATATACCAATGCCCCCGTATAGCTGCGGAACACCACCTGATAGACAGAGTCGGTCTCCTCACCCATCTCGAGAGTCATGATGTCTGGATTGTCTTCGGCCACAGTCCAGTCATACGCGCTGTGGCAATAGTTGCTGACTCCTTCGTATGCCATTTCTTCCGTTATCATATTCTTTGATGCGTTGGAGCCGCAGGAACACAAACACAAGACAGCTAATGCTAATAATAGGACAATTTGTTTCATGAATAATCTGTGAGTTAGTATTTTTATATCATGTTATAGATTCTTGTTGAAGCGGTCGGCCAATATGTAATGGTCATAACGTCTTTATTGCCTTTTGAAGTTCATCAAGAAATGTAGCTGCTTGGCCACCATCCATCTGAACATGATGGAACTGGAACGACACAGGGAGAGTGGTTCGTAACAGCCCTTTGCGATACTTTCCCCACATCACCATTGGATTACTGAACTGGTCCGTATATTGGTTGACGATACAATCAAGCTCCGTCGCTATCATGGCTGAAGTGCCAATGACCATGCATTCCTCATGGAATGAACTCTTGCACTCATTGGCACTCGCCGCAGTCAGTTCCTGATAATCATTGGTGAACTGCTGTAGGTTATCGGTATAGGGTATGTCGCAAGAGTTAATCCCCCCTTTGCTATTCATCACGATAACATTGATGGCAAGTTTGTCATATTCGAACAGCTTACCATGCTCGGGCAGAATATAAAATTCCCTGATGTCTTTGGCTGCCTTGCCGATGCACCAGCACATTAGCGTATTGAACTTGATGCCCGTTCGCTTGCTTGTTCTGACAACATGGCCTACATCAAGTGTCTTTACCAATGTGACCATCGGCATGGGTGATGACATCCACAGTCGGAATGCTTCCGCCCGGATGCTGTCTTGGGGAGTTATCTCGGTTTTCATGCCTCAGGCTAAAGGTTCTTGCTGAAAAACTCTGCCAGCGTGTCCCATGGGATATAGTTGCCCTCACCGCCGTCGTAGAGGTCGCAGTGGGTGGCGCCGGGGATGATGAGCAGCTGCTTGTTCTCTGGCACAGGGTTGGGTTTGCCGACAAAGTTGTAGCCTTCTGCCTTTCCATCCACCATGTAGTGGTAGGCAGCCTCGCCGAAATAGCGTGAATGGGCCTCTGCGCCATGCATCACGAGGACGGCAGAGCGGATCTCGTTGATGTAGTAGAGGAAGCGGGCGTTGGCGTAGGCCTGTGTGCCGATGGTGCGCCAGCCGTCGTTGCTGTTGCCGCTGCGCTTGTGGTAGCCGCGCGGGGTCTTATAATAGGCATGGTAGTCTTTGACGAATTGCGGGGCATCCTCAGGCAGCGGGTCTATAACACCGCCAGCCATTGCCATGGGGTCGGAGAGTCGCTGTTTGCCCATTGCCTCGCGGGTAGCATGGCGCGACTCCTCTTTGTCCTCGCTGTCGAAGTAACCATTACCGCTGACGCGGGTCATATCGTACATAGTGGAGGCGACGGTGGCCTTGATACGGGTGTCGGCAGCGGCAGCGTTAAGGGCGATACCTCCCCAGCCACAGATGCCGATGATGCCGATGCGCCCGGGGTCGACATTCTCCAGTTTCGAGAGGAAATCGACGGCGGCCATAAAGTCCTCGGTGTTGATGTCGGGCGAAGCCGTGCGGCGTGGTTCACCGCTGCTCTCGCCAGTGTATGACGGGTCGAAAGCCAGCGCCACAAAGCCTCGCTCCGCCATCCGCATGGCATAGAGGCCGCTGCTCTGCTCCTTTACGGCACCGAAAGGACCGCTCACGGCGATAGCCGCCAGCTTGCCCTGGGCATCCTTTGGCGTGTATAGGTCGGCCGCCAGCGTCAGCCCATACTGTGTCTCGAACGTCACCTTGCGGTGGTTCACCTTTTCGCTCAGCGGGAACACCTTATCCCACTCCTGAGTCAAAACGAGTTGTTGTTTCATATTGTCAGTTTTGTTAGTTTGTTGCTTGTTGCCGCAGGCGGCCATCATCAGCGCCGCAACTGCGAAGAGAATCAGTTTCTTCATTTGCGTATTTCAATAGGTATCGTGTTATATGTTATTATAGCATAAAGTGAGAAGACAAGCCTTGTTGTTTACACACGCATCAAATATTGTCTGCCCAAATTGTTAGATTGCCACCATCTGGGAGATTCGGGCCGCTATTTCTTCCGGATGATCTATCAACAATTGTCCGTGATTCATTTTGGGGAATACCTCGACACGAGTATCTGGGTACAGTTTAAGCAAATGCTTTGCTTGGGGTTTGGCAACAAAAGCCTCCTTGGTGCCGTACCAATAGTGGATATCGGCGCCGTGGATAGTTTCCAACTTGTTGGTATAAATATCCTTATATCCGTCTCGTACAGCCTTCCCATTGCCCGAAGGCCACGCCTTTTTGCATTCATCCAAAAGCACATCGAAATAGTGTGAGTGAAACACCAACTTCCAGAACCCCGTCCAGTGAACACAAGTCCAGACGTTTATACTCTCGTAGTATCGTAGCGGATTCACACACCATCTGGGCAAAGGTAACAATGGCGCTGCATCCATTATGGCGTGGTCAATTGTCACCTCGTTTCTCTCCATAATTCGGGAAAGTATTTTCCCACCAAGAGAGAGTCCATAGGCAACATCCAGATGACCGTTCAGGTGCTTTTGAACGTATCCTATAGCTTGCGCAGCTTGATCGTCGATGGAGGTAAACTGTGACTCTCTGTCCAACAAAAAGCCATCGATGCCGACTGCTATGATTTGGTACTTCTCCTTCATCAGCTCAATCAGCGACAGGAATATCTCGAAGGTGACGCCTAGCCCTGGAATAAGCAGCAAACTAGGATTCTTACTATCGCCGTATGTGTTGAATGTCATCTTTGTTTGTTTTCAGACCTCGGAGGCTTACAGCTACCAGCGGAGGTGGCTTTTGCGGCCTGAGAGGATGTCCATCAGAGAGGGCTTCGGGATGGGTTTTTGGATACAGAAAGCCCCTGAGGTGTTGATGAACCCCTGCATGTTGCCGACGCGGGCGAAGGCGAGACCTTCCGAGAAGGAGTAAAGCATATCGAAACGGATGTCGATGAGAAGGTTGCCGACCATGTCGATGGCACCATACTTGCCGCCATTTTTCACGATGGCGCGACCGTTGTTGAGGGGGAAAACACTCTCGTATTTGTCGCCAAGCATAGCCACCTCGGCACCAGCCGAATCAATGAAACGCCATTTGCCATCCTTTTTCACAGGAGCCATTCCTTCTGAGAAATCTTCAGCCTCGTCGTATTGTGGCTCGATAACGAAACGTCCAGTGGTGTCAATATAACCGCTTTTACCGTCGGGCGTCTGTGTCGCCAGGGCCAACCCGTCGGAGAACGCCCCCACATAGTCGAACTGCGGCTTGATGGCCATACGTCCCGAGCGGTCGACGAAGCCGTATTTGAAAACGGCATCATCATCCGTCTCATGCTTAACCTCGACGGCGGCAAGTCCGTTGGTGAATTGCTGAAGGTCGCTGATTTCGTCGCCCAGAGTGGCTATCGTGTTTCCTTTTTTGTCAATAATACTGAAACTATTGTCGTTCACGACAGACGCCAAGCCTTCGGAAAAAGCGACGACGAAACCGAACTGAGGGGCAATAACCATATTGCCGTTGCGGTCGATGAATCCGTATTTATTGTCGACAATTACCGCTGCCAACCCTTCGGAAAAGCCACAAGCGTCCTTATATATGGGTTTGATGACAACGTTGCCGCTCTTGTCGATATAGCCCCAACGATTTTTGACATTTACCGCAGCGAGGCCATCGTTGAAAAGCCAAGCAGCACCTATATCGAATGTGTTCATTGTTTTGATATTAGGTAGGCTCTAAAAATTGATTATTTTAGTTTTCTGGTTTAAGCGAAGAGCCTACTTTAACCGCTTCGCCAGAATTTGTTGTTATTTGCAAAGTAATTTCGAGGTGCAAACAAGGTTGCAATTCTCGTTATTAGGTATTGTTTTCTGTTAGCCTACATTATTTTACCCGCTGTGCTCACATTTCGAAACGTTCTACTTTCATTTGGCCGCATTGACGCATCATGGGCGAGTACTTCTTGAACTCCGGCGTGGCGGAATGCTTGTCGAGCGAGGCGGCGTCCTCCCATGTTTCACAAATCATGAACACATCCGGTCGGGTGGCGCTTTGGAATACATCGTAGGCAATACACCCCTCGTGTTTCTGCGAAAGTTCGGTAAGGGCTATCGCCGCCTGCAGGGCGGTCTTGTACTGCTCGCTGTCATTGGCTTGGAAAAAACAATTCAACCGTATCATATTTATCGTCTTTTAAATCACTTTACCGTAACGCTGAGATTTAAGAATTATTGTGTCATTGGCGGTGTGCCAGAGGGGGTGGGTGATTATTTGCTTTGCTCAAACAACCAGTCACGAACGGCGGCAATCTTGTATCCAAAGTCGAAAGAGGCCATGTGCTCCATGCCCTGTCCGGATGCAGGGAGTACCGAACCTTTCTCAAAGCAAATGAAATTGATGCTGCCTCCCTTGGCTATCAAGGCTTCTGCCAGACGCTCCTGCTCTGCTGGGGGCAACTTGGCGCTCCAAGAGGCTGAGTCGATATGGGCGTTTTGCTTTTTCAGCACCTCCGTCAGTTCTCTCATGCCTCCCGATGCCTTTCCGTCACCACCAGCCACGATGTAGAAAAACTTGCGCTTGCCGAAGTCCTTCATCTTCGATGTGTCCCATTGGCTGCTGACAAACAGCGAAGCAGCAAATAGGTCGGGATGGGCAATGTTGAAATAGAAGGACATCATTCCACCCATCGATTGGCCAGTTGTGTAAAGTCGTCTTTGGTCGACCTTATACTCTTTGCAAACATATTGCAACAGGCGGATGGTCATCTCTACCTCGTCGGATGTGCTCCAGTCATCCTGCACAGCCCAGCCGGTATATTGCGGAACCAAAACAAAAGACGGGTGTTTCCGCTGGTCGCGGTCGGAGGCAAACTCAAGAGCCCCGTAACCCTGGGTGAGTGGGGTGGTCACATCTTTCCCCACGGTGCTTGCGTCGGCCATAAAAAGCACCAGAGGATAACTTGTTTTCCCGTCATACCCATCTGGGATAAGAAGATTGTATTGCATGGTCTTGCCTGTTGCAGCATCCTCGAAGGTGAACTGCCTGAACTTCTCGAAGGTCTCATTCTTCAAGGCGACAAATGTAGAATCATCCTCTTTGGAGTTTTTCATCATGTCGCCGCCTCCGAAGCGTGGTGCTTTGTCACCAAATCCCTTATCACCGCCATTTCTCTGAGCGCAGGCGGTAAGGCTCAATAGGCATATTGCCCAAATCAATGTTTTCTTCATTGTGGAATAAAATCCCCGCATGTTTTGTTTCATGTCTTCTTGCAATTTTGTTGATAAAACCATGTGGAGTTGTCCGCTCTACCAAGCGGAAAAACAGGAGTTTGACTATATGTACATATCCTGTTTTCCGTGTACAAAGATACGAAAATATTTTTTACCTAATCAGAAAAAAAAGCTATTTTTGCATGGGTTCGCAAAAGAATAATACTTGAAGCATATATTATTGGTTTTCAAGTTTGTTACCCCGAAACATACAAATAAGCGAAATGACAAAAAATCACAAAAAATAAACTTTAAAAACAGATATGGTAAAAGCTAAAAAAAACATTTCACGGAATCAAATTCAGCATTTGGTATATGCATTAATCACAGTGTTCATTACTGTTCATGCGTTTGTCTTTTATAGCCTGTATGTCATTGAGGGCGACAGCTTGATGCTGGCAACTGGTACGACTTCGGTTTGGCGTGCTCTCAATAGTCAGGGTGGTGTATATATGTTCGGCGATTATCTTCCTGTATGGTTGATGATTATTATTGAGATTGCTTTCGCATTTGTACTTGCAGTGACAATGGGCAGCCCCTTGGCGTTCCGGTTGGCCAGCCGCAAGTTTGACCCACGCCGCAATCACCCGATGATATTTGAGTCGGCTATCATCACGGCTACCGTGTGTCTTATGTGTCCGTCAATGAGTTTGTTGGCCGATCTCTTTTATTATCCTTACTATAAGGGATTTGATGTCATCGACTTCTTGTGCCGTTGGTTCCGTTTGATATGCTATAACCTACCGTTTGCCTATTTTTCGCAGATGTTTTTTGTACAACCTTTTGTGCGGTTTGTTATACGACGGCTTTTCGCCAATAACATAGCACAGCGTAACGAACAGAACAGCAACAAGACAGTCAAACCGTCAGATGAGTCGGATGCTATTGCCGATGTCATTATCCGCGAAAACGAAATTGCAGCGATGGACAAATAAAAAAATAAATCACTAAAAAAACAATATTATGTCAGTAACAAATTTAAACGAAATCGAAAAGGCAGATGTGCTCGTAGCCGGTCTGCGGAAACATCTCAAAGAGGCACAGGAAATCGGCATCACCACCGATGCCATCAACCGACTGGAAGAGGCGGCAAAAGATTTGCGACAAAAGGATGCCGAGGTGGATAAACTGCGTAGGCAGGCCACTCTCAAGGCACATGAGAATCTCGAGTTGATTGCCGACCTCAAGGCGCAGATGCTCTCCATGCGCAAAGCCGTCAAAGGCCGCTACCCGCAGTACGAATGGATTAAGTACGGCGTCCAAGACAAGCGATAAGCACATCCTCACGGAAAAGGTACGGGGCCGTGAAATTGACTTACGGCCTCGTGCTTACGTTCACCCCCCCATCATGACTGAAATGCCGAAAAAAATACAGGTAGTGTTTACGGAAATCACCTCCACCTTTTAATTGCATAGCGGCCATTATTTCACGTATAGATACTGTACCGCCATGAATGACCATGATTATTCTTGCGATTTTATCATCTACTATACTTTTATACCTTCAACTTTACCATTTATTTGCTATGTGGCTTGTATCATTTACGATTGCTTTCCATGGTGCTTACTTATCGACCCTCAGGTCAAGGCCGGCGAGTATGGTCTCGGGGCAGAAATGGAACACGGCGTCCATCTCGCCCGCCATCGAGAAGCCACATTGCTCGCAGCCGCCCGCCTCGCCGCATACCGGTATCGGGTGTTTCGAGCCGTCGGGGAGCACATAGTTGGTTATCCAGCAGCGCTTGGTGAATTCGTGCCGCTTCATGCGGGTCAAACCCGCCTTGGTGTTCATCACCGGGTAGCCCATCTTCTTGTAGCGGATGATGGTGTCGATGACCTCTTCGCGCTTGTCCTGCGGCAGGGTCAGGCTTTCGGTGCCGGGGAAGGGGGTGTGGAAGTTGAACGATATTGATTTGATGTAAGGGCTTGCCTTCACATAGTCGAGCACCTGCGTGACGCAGTCGCAGTTGAGCCTGTTCACCGACATCGCCACCGACATCGCCTTGTGGCCGCAGCCGGCCACGTTCTCCTCCAGACGGGCAAAGGTGCCTTCGCCCCTCACGGCTTCGTGGTATTTTCCCAAGCCGTCGAGGCTCACCCAGATGCTGTCGGCCCGGCAGCCGGCAAAGGGGCGCTGCGCGTTGGTGGTGATGGTGCAGGAATAGAATCCCAGCTCGTGGGCCAGGTTGCAGAGGTCGTTGACCGTCTTGTCGCCATCGCGCCACAGGAGGGGTTCACCGCCTTCGAAGTCGACGAACCGCGACCCCAACGAATGGCAGTATTTCAGCTCCTCGCGTATCTGCTTGTAGCTCTTGCTGGTCGGGTTGGTGTGGTTGTAGACGGAACAGTGTTTGCACGAAAGGTTGCACCTGTCGGTGATGAACAGCACGCTCTGCATCGGCGCCCTGCGGCCGAAGAACCGCGCCCTTACAAACCACTGTGCCAGATAGCACATCTGCGAAAACTTGTTGGACATATAACGATTAAAGGTTAACGGTTAAAGTTTAAAGATTTAGGGTTGAAAGTTTTATGTGTTGCCCACTCAATTCACTAATCACTATTCACTAATCACTAATAATATCTTTACCACGATGAACATCAGGCAGAAGCCGCTGACGATGTTGCGGGCCGTCATCCAGCGTATCAGGAACCAGTCAAGACCCGCCTTGCGTATTCCCTTCCAGTCTTTGGGCATCGGCCCGAGCATCCTGCGCGGGTGCTCCAGCTCCTTTTCGAAGTCTGAGCCTTTAATGAACTGCACCAGCGACCAGTAGAGCCATATCGAACGGGGCAGCACCAGCAGCACCGCGAGGTAGGCCCAATGCAGCCATCCCATAGCCACCGCCACTACCACACAGATGTAGGGAGCGAAGTTAATCACCCAGCTCATCGCCAGCTTTGCCCAGCCGTACTTCATCACTCCGGCCAACGTCAGCTTGTCGGAGGCGGCATCGCCCTCCAAGTCTATCATACTGTGGGTATAGAGTATGTTCACCACCAGCAGACCTATCGGCACCGAGACGGCCAGCACCTTCAGGTCCATCACTCCCGACGCTGCCCAGTAGACACCCGCCATCAGCAGCGGACCGAAAATCAGGCCGGTCACCACCTCGCCCATACCCCAGTAGCAGAATTTTATTGGCGGCGCCGAATAGAAGAACCCCAGCAGACCTGCCGCCAGCGCGATGAGCAGAATCGCCCAGTCGCGCTGCCAGCCGACCACCAGGCCGCAGGCCGCAGCCAGCAGCACAAACGCCGCTATCACCCATCGCAGGCTTCCCAGTGTTGCCGACCCGTCGGTCATATACGGATATTTGGCCGTGAAGGCTTTGATGCCCTTGCGCACCACCTCCTGCCGGTCTTTCAGCATATCGGCTTTGTAGTCGAAATAGTCGTCAATCAGGTTGCACGCGAGATGTGCGCACCACACTCCCGCCACAGCCACCAGGGCCAGCCACCACGAGAACCCTTCCACCCCTATGGCGGTAACCACCGCCACCACCGAGGGCATCAGACTCTGCATAGTGGCCCCCACACGGGCGTTTTTCAGCCATTGTCCTATCGTATTCTTACTCATTAGTTGCTATTCTTTAGATTGTTCACAGCAGTTATTTGAATTATTTTGTGCTACAAAAATACGAAAAAATCGCGACACGGCAAGAATGTCGCACTCGCCGATTGTGGCAGCATAATAATAGAAACAGGGCCACCCTCCCGGATGACCCTGTTTCTATTAGAGATTATTTGAATTACATCTCCGAGAGTTTCATCAGGTCAGTCAATGTGTTGAAGCATACGACACACCGTGATAGAGCGTAATCATAGCGTACCTCCCATTCTGCGGCAATAGGCGGAAAGGTCGCGCACATTGGATGCAAACGACTGTGTATGCAGGTAACCATACTGACGGTCGTAAAGTTCCAAAGCCTTATACAGGCTCAGGTACTTCGCAGCCTGTGCTGTCGTCATCCCATAATGCTCTGCAAACTCTGCAATAAGCGCTACTACATATTGTGCCTTGTCTGATGCCATAATCATTCTTATTACAAATAAATACTATATTGATTAATATGCTTATTATGAATTTCTTATATATATAAAAATGGGGAATAACCTAATCAATATACCCTTCATTTTTACAGTAAGTATTTAAGTCTTTCTTAAATGCTTTTAATTTCTTTTCAAACCCTCTGTGTCCCGTAATCAATAAACTTACACTCATATTATTACATACCAACAATTCATTAATTGATAATTTGAATGATTGAATCATATATTCTGAAATTAGATCAACGGGGTCGATGTAACCTTCAAATTCATTGTTGCAGAAACTTAGCAATACACCTTCAAACCATTTCCTAATAGATTTATCCATACACTGATGAATATTCTTTATTGAATTGAGGACGCTTCCTGTTTTTATTTCAAATGTTGCCTCGTTTGCTAACTCAATCTTGCCTGACGCGTGTGCCATATTGTTCCGAGAGTCCACAAGGTACCGTACATTCTCAATCTGAGAGTTGTCTAAATCGATTATCCGAAAGAGCCTTGAGATGTCTTTCTCTGGAAGAAGACTATAGTTAAAGACAGAATCTGCATCTTCAATTTGCAAATCATCTTCTCGTCCTTTATAGGGACGGGCAAATACGATAGCATCTTTATATCGCTCGGGTTCAATTTGGCTTATTTTCCATGCTGTACAATATATATACGTCATATATATTAAATGGACACCGAAATAAGCAAATTGATACTGCTCGTATTTGTAATTTATTGCAACTAGATTTGAAATATTCTTTATATAATCATTTATATCCTCTTTGTCTTCGGGATTAATTGGTAAATAGTTTAAAATCTCTTGAAAATGAGGAACACTTGTGTATTCAATTTCTTCTGCCATAATTATCCCTCCCATATTTCATTAACACAAGTTTCTATTTTCCCTGAAAACACATCAATCAGTTTTTCGGCTGGTTCAATCAAGGATTTTTCTTGCGTAATCCGGTGTATTATTCCCTCTTGCTCATCAACCGGAATATCTTGAATTGGAAGATTTAATAAATATTGAGTATTGACTCTGGGTAATTGACCGCCTTCAACACCATTTATGACAAGTTCATTGAACTTTTGACTCCTAAAAAGAATACTGTATACTTCGGATTTTATATTTCCATTTTTGGGTCGAAATACAAGTATGTCAGTGGAACATATTCCATCAAATTCTACACAGGTAACCTTATTCAATGCTGGTCGTAGCTTTCCAAATAATATGTCACCCTTTTTAAAGATTCTTTTTGTACTTTTTATTTGAGAATAGTCTGTTTCTGTTTCTCCAATGATTCTCCCTGTACCAGATTCAATATTCTCTAATCCAATAAATGTGATTTTACCCGACAGCAGTTGAGGATTAATGTTATCTGAAATGACATTAAATAAGTCATGGACTTTGACAACTCGCGCATTATCTTTGCAATGTATTTGTGGTTTATAATTTTGAATTATTTTTTTTGCACCGTATATTATATTCGAGTATTCATCTAATTCATTAGAAATCTCTTTTTGAAGATGAATTGGCATTATTGGTATTTCCAGTTTTTCAACTTCATCCTTGGTAATACCGTCAAACGTGCTACCTGTAGAATTTTTCTGCAACAATAATCCTCCTCCGTATTTTAGTAAATAGAACAAATATCTATTTTGTATAGAGGGGTATGTTCGCAATGCCATAAGTCCACGTCCAATACAGATGTCTTGATTGCATATGTTTACAGCACCCACAGGTGCTCTAACCGATAATAGCAAGTCTTCTTTTTCTGCCTTTTTCGTGATTTTTGTTGTCCAAATATTGGGACTATTCAGAGTGTCGAACTCCCCAAAATTTGAACTTCCTTGATAAAAAGGCGTGCCTTGTCCATCTTTATTTAGGGTGTCGCTTGCTGGAGATTGTCCAGATATTATTGTACACAATTCTTTAAGAGGCTTCCACTCATGCTTGGATTCGGTCTTATTAATTGAGGCATCTCTATATTTGGATCCAATTAGTATTGCTGAATTCTTAAGAACCTTTTCAATGGGAATTACTTCAAATCCCACATTTATCATTTCTTCCTTTTGATCAACATCTAGTTTTCTATATTCTTCATATTTTGACAGATCACTAGGAGTATCTAATTTTCTACGATGATTGTCAAGTGTGTATCCATCATTCTTTACATCAAAATACCAATAATATTTTTTCTTTTTAGAAGTACTTTTTTTGTTTACATTTACTGCATAAATTATATCCGTTTTAACACCAGTATATGGTAAAAATACACCTTGTGGCAAAGATATAATACTCTGTAGTTCACAGTGATTTAGTAAATACTCTCGTGTCCGAGTTAAATCTTTCCGGAAAAGGAAGCCATCGGGCACAACAATCGCCATTCGCCCATTATCAGATGCATTATTTATAGCCTTAATACAATGCTGTACACAAATACTATCTCCATTTGAACTAGGAATATCGTATTTATCTCCGTATTTTGTTCGTTGGGAATATGGCATATTGGCCAGAACAACATCAAAACCGTAGTGATGACTGTTCCCGTCTTTATCCAGATAAGTAGCACTACCATCTATTGGATTTGCCAAACTATCTTTCATCGCTATATTACTATGGCCATCCCCCGCTAGAATCATATTCATCTTGGTAATTCGAGCGGTATTTGTTATTTCATTTCCATAAATTGTGCTTTCTTTTAATAATGTATTATTTGTTTCTGTTCGAGCCATATTATTGTATATATGCCTAAATGACTCGATTAAGAAACCTCCTGTCCCACAAAATGGATCATATACTTTTTCTCCGATTTTAGGATTAACTAAACGAACCATT